>OIWQ01004895.1_pt1 | contig 10235 bp, 9 predicted proteins | sample 1587571 | NCBI WGS metagenome assembly OIWQ01 (sample SAMEA3888910, study PRJEB22519) | human gut metagenome | biome: human gut; feature: human-associated habitat; material: faeces | place: Denmark | collected 2010 | reverse complement strand
GATATACACGAGCTACGGCACTCTTACGGCGACCAATTGCATTAATCATTTCCATCTCTTATGCTTTATTTATACTGGTTAATATCAATAGCCTTTGGCTGCTGAGCCTCGTGCTTGTGCTCTGTTCCATCATAGATGTAGAGGTTGTTGAGGAGGTGACGACCGAGAGGACCCTTTGGAAGCATACCCTTAACGGCGTGACGGATAATCTTATCCATGCCATCAGGACGCTTGCGGAGCTCTGCAGGTGTGTTGAAACGCTGACCTCCAGGATAGCCAGTATAGCGTGTGTAAACCTTGTCTGTTTCCTTCTTGCCTGTGAAAACAGCCTTGGCTGCGTTGATGATGATTACGTTGTCTCCACAGTCTACGTTAGGTGTGAAGCTTGGCTTGTACTTTCCGCGGATTAATTTTGCTACTTTAGAGCAGAGACGACCTACTACCTGGTCTGTGGCATCAATAACCACCCACTCCTTCTTAGCTGTTTCCTTGTTTACGGAAATAGTCTTGTAACTTAAAGTGTTCATTGTTTAAATTAAAAATTACTACTAAAAAACATTTCTTTTGTTTTGCACGAGCGATTCACTAACCACGCCGCTTGGCCTATTCTTTAGCGCACGCTATTAACACCCTCATGCAGGGGACTCTAAGTGTATCCCCGATTAATCGGTCTGCAAAATTACTCATTTTTTATGATATGGAGAAAAGAGGTATACAACGGAGTAGCGGTTTTATATTTATTTAACAGATTAGCGATAGGCTAAGGGTATATATGATACTCTCTACGAACGGCATATATAATAATGTATAGGCACGAAGGTGTATTTGTGTGTTATCGTACACAGCACAAGAAGGTATCTAAAAGTAAATTAAAAAAGCGAAAAACTCGCGTTTTTACTTGGTAGTAACAAGCAAATAAGCTATATTTGCGACGTTGAAATGACACAACGATAATCTATATAAAACAACTAAAAAACCTTTTACTATGAATGTTGAAAAAATTATGCACGACCTCGAGGCTAAGCACCCGGGCGAAGCAGAGTACTTGCAGGCAGTTCGCGAAGTCCTTATCTCTATCCAGGACGTTTACAACCAGCACCCAGAGTTTGAGAAAGCAAAGCTCATCGAGCGCCTTGTAGAGCCCGAGCGTATCATCACGTTCCGTGTGCCTTGGACCGACGACAAGGGCGAAGTGCATGTAAACATAGGCTATCGCGTTCAGTTCAACGGCGCTATTGGTCCGTACAAGGGCGGCTTGCGATTCCATCCTTCTGTAAACCTCTCTATCCTTAAGTTCCTCGGCTTCGAGCAGACATTCAAGAATGCTCTTACCACTCTGCCTATGGGTGGCGGCAAGGGCGGTTCCGACTTCTCTATCCGTGGACGCAGCGATGCTGAGGTTATGCGTTTCTGCCAGGCATTTATGACCGAGCTTTATCGCCACATCGGTCCCGACGAGGACGTTCCGGCAGGCGATATTGGCGTAGGCGGCAGAGAGATTGGCTACCTCTTCGGTATGTACAAGAAGCTTACACACCAGTATCAGGGCGTGCTTACAGGCAAGGGCCTTGAGTTTGGCGGCTCGCGCATCCGTCCTGAGGCTACAGGTTACGGCGCCCTCTACTTTGTACAGCAGATGCTTGCTACACAGGGTCTCGACCTTAAGGGCAAGACAGTGGCTATCTCGGGCTTCGGCAATGTGGCTTGGGGTGCTGCCAAGAAGGCTACCGAGCTTGGCGGTAAGGTGATAACAATATCTGGTCCTGACGGCTACATCCTCGACGAGGCTGGTATCGCTGGCGACAAGATTGACTATATGCTCGAGCTTCGCGCCTCTGGCAACGACATTTGCCAGCCTTACGAGGACGAATTCCCTGGCTCTAAGTTTGTTGCAGGCAAGAAGCCTTGGGAGGTTAAGGCCGACATCTACCTCACATGTGCTACACAGAACGAGCTCAACGGTGCCGATGCCGATATGATTTTGGCACAGAAGCCAATATGCGTTGCCGAGGTTTCTAACATGGGTTGTACAGCCGAGGCTGTCGACAAGTTTGTTGCCGCCAAGCAGCTCTTTGCTCCTGGCAAGGCTGTCAACGCAGGTGGCGTAGCTACATCTGGTCTTGAGATGACTCAGAACTCTGTACGTCTGAGCTGGAGCGAGGCAGAGGTTGACGAGAAGCTGCACTACATCATGCACTCTATCCACGAGCAGTGTGTTAAGTACGGCAAGCAGGCCGACGGCTATATCGACTACGTTCGCGGTGCCAACATCGCCGGATTTATGAAGGTAGCCAACGCTATGATGGCTCAAGGTATAGTATAACATTAAATATATAGGGTGTGTCAATGCTCATTGGTTGAGCTTTGACACACCCTTGTTGCATACCCCCATAATATATTAGCACCCTATACTCTTCAATAAGAACACAAACATTTTTAGGTATAGTGAATTTTAGTAGGATAATTTTGGCAGCAGTTGTTGCCCTCTCATCACAGATAGCGGTTCCCGTCGGCGCACAGACGCAGAGGGGAAAGGCTTCCTTTTACTCTAAACGCGCCACCGGATCACGCACAAGCAGCGGCGAGCGCTTACACCACGACAGCCTTACCTGTGCCCATCGCACATACCCATTTGGCACATTGCTCAAGGTTACCAACGAGAGCAATGGCAAGAGCGTGATAGTGCGTGTTACCGATAGAGGTCCTCATTCACGCGGCCGCATCATTGACCTCTCGCATGGCGCCGCACGAAAATTAGGCATAATAAACCAAGGCGTTGCCATGGTTAAGATTGAACGCTACCATAAGAGTCACATTCCTTACCTGCCTGAGAAGGAAGAGGCGCCCGAATTCGAATTCGAGGTAACCGAATACACCCTGCCCGAAAGCGGCATCCTGCATTTTCCTAAGCACGGCAAGCAATACAAGCAATACGTCAAGACGGTAGACGATGACGACAAGTAGGCACTGTTAGGGGCAGTCACCATGCGGCATTTAGCGCACAGTGGCAACCTTCACTACAGTGACATAAGATATCGGCTTGCCGTCTCTCTGTGCCGAAACAAGCAGCCTTATCTCGCCGTCCTTTATGCGCTTGTCTGCCTTTACTGTGGCTGTATAGCGCAAGCCCTGACCCGGCATGATGTTCTCCACACGCACGCTGGGCGATATATAGATGCGCTTATTGCCGTCTGCCTCTACAACAGTAGGCATAAAGTTGTATATCGGAGCCTGCGTTTCGTTGTACATCTCGAACTTAACCTTGCCCACTTCGCCTCCATGAAGCACATTATGTTCTGCCGTCTCTACAAACCGTACATTCTTTATGGTTATTTTGTCACTTTCGGCAGCCTTGTTTGCTCCATATATTTGCTCCACCTTGCTGGCATCCATTGATACGGATGTATCTGGATTATTATTAGGTATGGTTGACGAAGAATTTACGTCAAAGTCGATACGGTCGTCGCCCGAGTTGGTGGTGTCCACCATTTGCGTTGGATCAATGTCGTCTACAGGCTGCTGATTGCTGCTATACGGCTGCTCATATACCGGTCTGTTATTGTTGTTTGACGAAGGCATATACGTGTCGTCCTGTTGGCTGTATGTGTCGTCGTACGACCTGTTGCGTTGAGCCTTTTGTCGCTGTATGCGCTGGTTGCGTTGAGCCAAGTCGTCGTCCTGGTCTTGATGATGCTGCTTGGTGGCGGCATCACCAACGGCAGCTCCCACAACGGCACCGCCAGCCATACCGAATATAGTACCAATGTCGCTACCACGCGGACCGCCGGCTATACCACCAATAGCCGAACCCAATACCGAGCCTAACGAGCTGCCCGCATAGGCACCTGTTCCAGCTCCTGTTGTGCAGCTGCTTGCTACAAGAGCCGCACTCATTATCATTACGGAATACTTCTTCATAATGGTTCAGTTTTTATATTGCAAAGGTATCGTTTTCTTACATAAAAGACAATAATTAATGTATAAAAGTAATTTAAAACATTACATAGAGTGCAATATGGAACAATTATGAAGAAGTATTCTACATTTGATTAAGGTTCATACGGAATGTTGGGGGAAGGATGTGCAAATTGCAGTTTGTCTGGGGAGAGGCGTTTTGATGTTCGTTTAATGAACGTATAATATTTTATCGTGTAATGAACGTATAATATTTAAGGTTATAAGCAGGTGGGTTGCATGATTCGCTGCCTACGGCGACGCAAGCAATCATTTTCAGTGGATTCTGTCGTATGACGCGCAGTGTCTATACGCTCTGTGGATTCCAAAAGCTTAACCCCGTAGGCTTCTGTGTCTTCCGTGCGTTCTGTGGGAACTACATACAAAAGAACTCCAAGTAAAATTATATGTCCATTAACGAGCCAACATTATACGTTCATTACACGAACATCATAATGCCAACCTCCCCGATAACCCCCAGTTTGTACCTCTCCAAATATCGGATGAGCCTTGAACAATATCCGCTTTATTACATCAAACGGAACACCTTTGTTTCGTGAGCCTGTACCTTGCCCTTCCAGTTCTTGGCGTTCTTGGCTATATTGCGGTGCTGCCAAAGGTCGCGCACAGTATATTTGCCCGAAAGACCAAGCTCGGCGAAGTTGGCAGTTAGTGTAAGCGGAGCATCCGACACATTGAGCAGAGCCACTGCATAAGAGCCGTCGGCAAGTGGGCGCACAAATATCTGGTGGGTATCTGTATTGACCTTGCGCTCTGCCACCTTTCCAAGAGGGTCTTGGTTGATGGCTATAACCTCGCGGTTGAGCAGTATGCGGCGGTCTTCCTCGCTCACGTTGCGTATGTCGTTGGTCATGGCAAGCGGCGAGGAGAACATACACCAAAGGCTCATCTGCGTTTGATACTCAGCCTGGGTACATCCTACACCACCCAAATCGCTTGACGGACCGCCTTTGCCATGCAGACCTACAACAAGCATATCCATATCGGGCCACTGACCCTTACGAGCATACTTAGAAAGCGGTGAGGTGATGTTGACAATATCTATTATACCCATACCGCCCTGATGGGTTATGTCTTTCCACATATCGCGTACATCGTACGATGTGCGCCAAAGCGATCCGCCAACCTCCTCGCACCACTCCTCGCACTGACGCTGTCCCCACTCGCAAATGCCGAGAGCAATGTCGCGTCCCGACTTCGACAGTGCTTCTGCCATAGCACGATAGCGCTTACGTGCCGTGGCACTGTCTACAGGAGCGTTGCAATAGTCGTACTTCAGGTAGTCGATGTCCCAAGAGGCAAAGGTACGGGCGTCTTGTTCCTCAAAACCAAGACTTGCTGTCCAACCAGCGCAGGTTAGCTGTGCAGCATCCGAGTAGATACCAAGCTTCATTCCCTTGGAGTGAACATAGTCGGCAAGCGCCTTTATGCCATTCGGAAATTTCTTAGGATGAGGTATTATGTTGTTTTTGCAGTCGCGTCCACCCTGCCACAAGTCGTCTATAAATATATAATTGTAGCCTGCATCCACATATCCGCCTTCCACCATAGCATCTACAGTTTCGCGGATAAGCTGGTCGGAAATATCGCCCTTAAACAGGTTCCACGTCATCCACCCCATAGGCGGTGTAGGTGTAAGCTCATTGCGTGGCGTCGACTGCGCCGAGGCAAACAACGAAGAGGCAAGAAGTACTGCCGAAAGAATAAAAGATTTGTTCATAGTTATTGATAGTGTTATTGTTGATTAGTTTTCTGTTGCGAAGTTACTCAAAATATTTGCCATATTCGATATAATTATGTACTTTAGTGAACAAAAATCGACCAACGATGCAAAACGAATCAAAAACATACCAATTTGAAGTGTGTGCCAACGGCGTGGAGAGCTGCTTGGCAGCCCAGGAAGGCGGTGCCAACCGTGTGGAGTTGTGCGCCGGAATACCCGAGGGAGGCACAACACCCTCGTACGGAGAGATTAAGGTGGCACGACGTCTGCTTACAAGCACACGTCTGCACGTGATAATACGTCCTCGTGGGGGCGACTTTCTGTACACCCCTCTTGAGGTGGAGCGTATGGAGGAGGACATACGTATGTGCCGCGAGCTTGGTGTCGACGGCGTTGTCATTGGTTGCCTGAAGGCCGACGGCAGCCTCGACCTCGAAGCCAACCGCCGTTTGAAGGATGCGGCTGGCGACATGTCGGTTACGTTTCACCGTGCCTTCGACCGCTGCGCCGACCCTATGCTTGCCCTTGAGCAGCTGTGCCAGCTTGGCATCGACCGCATCCTTACATCCGGACAGCAGCCCACCGCCCAACAGGGCATCAGCCTGTTGCGCCGCCTCAACGCCACCGCCGACGGCCGCATAACCATCCTTGCAGGCTGTGGCGTAAACGAGGACAATATCAAGAAGATACAAGAGCAAACCGGGGTACACGAGTTTCACTTCTCGGCACGCACGCCAGTAAAGAGCCGCATGCGGTATGCCAACCCCGACGTGTATATGGGCGACAAGGATGTAGACGAATCGACCTTGATGTACACATCTGCCGAGAGGGTTAGAGCCACTATGGCACAGCTTAAATAAGAAGTCTGTAAATCGCCTAAAATGATAAATATGGGGATTCCCTATTCTATTTTAGGGAAATTCCTTACGCTATTGAGATATAAATTGCTACCTTCGCAGATGATTTTAAGAAGTAAAACAAATTCGAACCAATATGAAGAAGATTATTCTAATGGCAATAGCGGCATTGATGCTGTACATTGCCCCCGCCAACGCACAGGCATACAAGAGTAGCCGCTACTACAACGACCGCACCGGACATCTCGACTATTCGCAGAACCATAACGACAGCTTCTTTGGCCAGAGAGCCAACTATTATGGCTTGCGTATCGGTCCGTCGTTCTCAACAGTCAATTCGGACGACCCTAATCTTGACGGCGGCAACTCGCAGACAGGCCTCAACCTCGGTGCCGTTGTGGGATTTGCCCTTATCGACCAAGAGCCGCTCTACATCGAGACCGGCCTGTTCTACACCGAGAAGGGCGGAAAGAAGATGCTTAAGGACGGCAAGAAGATGACCTACGACCTCAACTATCTTGAGCTGCCTGTAGTGCTGAAGTATGCCATAGAGATAGACGACGACTTCTCGGTACAGCCTTTTGCCGGTGGCTATCTTGCCTGCGGCATAAGCGGAAAGATACGCAACTATGAGGAGCGCAAAGCCGAAAGCTCTTTCTCCAAGCAGTATTTCCAGAGATTCGACGGCGGTCTGCGCTTCGGCTGCGGCGTCGGCTACGACATGTTCTATGCCGACCTTACATACGATGTGGGCCTGTCGAACATCTGCCACGACGAGTTCGACAAGTCGCACAACGGATGCCTTACGCTCAACTTCGGCGTAAACTTCTAATTAATCAGACCTCTTTTTTCATGCTCTGTTGCCTACGGTATTCCGTAGGCGACACCCCGAGATAATTCTTCGTGAACTTACCAAAGAACGACAGGTTGGGAAAGCCTAACCTGTCGGCTATCTCCTTGATAGACAGATTGGAGTGTTTGAGGTAGCGCTCTATCGACTTGATCGTATACTCGTGTATCCACTCAAGAGCCGTCTTGCCGCTAACCTGCTTGCATATAAACGACAGATACTTAGGTGTGATGCACAGTTCTTCGGCATACTTCTTTACCGAGCACGTCCTGCCCTCGTTCTTTGACAGTAGGTTGATGAACTTGTGGAACAGCAAGTTGGCCTGCTTCATGGTGCCGCCGTCCCTGGTATAGTTTACGTGCGGAGCTATAATGGCGCAAAGCTCAAACACAGCACACGTAAAGATGCTGTGCATAATCTCCTTGTGGAAGAGGTTGTGAGGCTGCTTAATCTTGTGGTCTATTATAGAATAGTACTTGTTGATAAGATCCTGACGCTCGGCGTCGAGATGAATTATCGGATTCTTCGACACATACGACAGCAGGTCGAGAGCATCCTTGGTCATCGGTATGTTGTTGCGTATGGCATCGTACGACAGTCCGATGATTCTCGAATCAAAGTCGGGCGTCATCATATAGTTGCTTAGATACGAGTTTGGCAGGCAAATAACCACGTCGCCCTCTTCTGCCAGCCACGTCTTGCCGTTGATTTCGCCCTGTATACGTCCCTTAAGACAGTATATCATCAACACCATATCCAACTTTACCGTGCCCTCAATAGGCTTGGCTCCAATCTTCTCAATAACCACTATGTCGCCGTCCGAGTAGTCGGCTATACCCTTGCCAAGTATAAAGTCGTAGTCTATATACTGTTCCTTGTTGTTGTCTTTTGTCATACTATTCATTCTTTTATGCTTTGCAAAGATAGTCATAATTGCCTTATAGTGTATGCTATAAACCACATATTTAATGTTCTATTTTTCTGTTTTATATATTTCTAACATACAAAAACACACATATACGAAGTTTCGACTACTTGCAAATTAGTAGGCTTTAATATAAAAAACACTTAATAATTGTCACGTTATTATAGGAAAAGTCGTAACTTTGCAATCAAATCCATAAATATGGATAACAAAGCGATTATATTCTAACATACAACAAATAACATTTTAAACAGATTTAAGACATGAATGTAGCTATTGTTGGTGCAAGTGGAGCCGTAGGCCAGGAGTTCCTGCGCATACTTGCTGAGAGAGATTTCCCCATTGACAACCTCGTATTGTTCGGCTCTGAGCGTTCTGCCGGCAGCAAATATACATTTAAGGGCAAGGAGTACGAAGTGAAGCTCCTTCAGCACAACGACGACTTCAAGGACATCGACGTTGCGTTCACATCGGCTGGCGGCGGCACTGCAAAGGAGTTTGCCGAGACCATCACCAAGTACGGTGCTGTGATGATTGACAATTCGAGCGCCTTCCGTATGTGCGACGACGTGCCATTGGTAGTGCCCGAGTGCAACGCCGAGGATGCCCTCAACCGTCCACGCAACATCATCGCCAACCCTAACTGCACAACAATTATGATGGTTGTAGTGCTTAAGCCTCTTGAGCAGCTTAGCCACATCAAGCGCATACACATCGCCAGCTACCAGAGTGCGAGCGGTGCCGGTGCGGCTGCTATGGCAGAGTTGCAGCAGGAGTACGAGGAGATTATAGAGGGCAAGCCTGTCACTGTAAAGAAGTTCCCTCACCAGCTTGCCTACAACGTCATTCCTCAGATTGACGTGTTCACCGACAACGGCTACACCAAGGAGGAGATGAAGATGTTCAACGAGACACGCAAGATTATGCACAGCGACGTTCGCTGCTCGGCTATGTGCGTGCGTGTAAGCTCGCTGCGCTCTCACTCGGAGAGTGTGTGGATCGAGACCGAGAAGCCTATCTCTGTAGAGGAGGCTCAGAAGGCTATCGCCGCCGCTCCTGGCTGCACACTGAAGGACGACCCTGCCAACCTCGTTTATCCTATGCCTCTTGAGACAGCCGGCAAGGACGACGTGTATGTCGGACGTGTGCGCAAGGACATCGCCGACGACTGCGGCTTGACATTCTGGCTCTCTGGCGACCAGATTCGCAAGGGTGCCGCGCTCAATGCTGTGCAGATTGCTGAGTACCTGTATAAGGTTGGCAACTTGAAGTAAGATGTAACGTATATTTTTAAGAGGCTTAATAGGGTGCCAACTAAGGCTTAGTTAGCCCGTCAGTAAGGCTTAATTGGTTGGTCAGTAAGGCTTAATTGGTCGGTCAGTAAGGCTTGGTTGGTCGGTCAGTAAGGCTTGGTTGGTCGGTCAGTAAGGCTTGGTTGGCATCCTATATAATTGTTTTATTTTTCTAACCCCTCATTCTCTCACTTTTCAGAGGCAGCATGCTTGTAATGTGTTGCTTGTCAGTGTGTGGCAAGAGTGTTAGGTTGCGCTCGCCATATTTCACCTGTCACAGATCTAACACTAAGGTGTCATACCCTCTTGTTGTGTTTTGAAGATGAATAGCCAAATCATTAACCTTAATTATAGTGTGTGAAAACACGCAATTTATTTCATTATATTATGGGTTAGCTATATTTTTAGCGTAGAGAAGAAATCAGTGATAGCTTAGTGACAGGTGTCCCTCCCACACTGCAACCTAGCACTTCTGTATCTCTCTATCTATCAACGCTATACACCGTTGATAGGAAGAAAAAGTGAGAGAATGAGGGGTTGAAAAAGAAAAAGACATAGTGTAAGCGTATCCGCGATGCCACCTTGCACACATTCATTTATCATTATATCTTTG
>OIWQ01004893.1_pt1 | contig 10240 bp, 8 predicted proteins | sample 1587571 | NCBI WGS metagenome assembly OIWQ01 (sample SAMEA3888910, study PRJEB22519) | human gut metagenome | biome: human gut; feature: human-associated habitat; material: faeces | place: Denmark | collected 2010 | reverse complement strand
GAGCTCGTTTGCCGTCCATCTGTAGCCTGCGCCTTGAGCACGGAGCATAAGCAGAAACTGGTAATTAACGCCGAGGGCGAATGGGAAGTAGCCAGCAAGCCAGACTGGTGTGAAGTTTCTCCTGCCAGCGGCAACAAGAAGACAGAAGTTACTTTGACCATCAAGGGAATGGCTAAGAATGCTGCTAGCCGTGATGGAAAGGTGGTGTTCCGACTGAAGGACAAAGACTACACCCACGAATGTAGCGTTTCGCAGTATGGTTATGAATATGGCGAGGACGAATGGATTACCCTGCAGAAGGCTATCAAGGGCAACAATGGAGGAATCAACATCGTTCTGCTCGGCGACGGCTTTAACGCAAAGGATATTGCCAGCGGCAAATATCTGAATGATATCAAGCAGGAAGTGGAGTATTTCTTCGGTATCGAGCCTTACAAGACTTACCGTGATTACTTCAACGTCTATACAGCCATTCCGCTTTCTACGGAATCGGGCATAGGAACCGTGAACACCATCCGCTACAACCGATTCAATACCACCTTTACCGGTGGCGTAGGATTGAAGGCAGATTATGATGAAGTATTCGATTATGCTCTGGGCGCTCCAACCGTCAACAAGGGCAATCTGAATCAGACCCTGATCATCATGGTTCCTAATTCTACCGATTACGGCGGCATCTGCCAGATGTGGGAAGACGGTTCGGCTATTGCCTTCTGTCCTCAGAGCACCTATGGTTATCCACTCGATACCCGTGGCGTCATCCAGCATGAGGCAGGCGGACACGGATTCGGAAAGTTGGGCGATGAGTACATTTATCACAACGCCTTCATCGATTTCTGCGACTGCACCTGCTGCGGACACGTTTTTGAATTCAACGCAGCCAAGTCACTCGGCTGGTACGACAACCTGGAACTTACCGGCAAGATGCATAGTGTAGGTTGGAGCCATCTGATTTTCGATGACCGCTACAGCGACATCGTAGACATCTACGAGGGAGGCTACATGCACAACCGAGGCGTATTCCGTTCGGAGCCGAACTCCTGCATGAACAACGATATTCCTTACTACAGCACCATCAGCCGTGAGAGTATCGTGAAGCGCATCAAGGCTTATGCCGGAGAAACCTACAGTTTCGAAGATTTCGTTAAGAACGACAAGCGAGATGCGGGAATCGTAGAGAGCCGTGCTTTCGGCGGCAATGGCGACCAACGCACATCCGGAACCTACCAGCATGCTCCAGTCTTCCATAAAGGCAGTCCGCTGAAAATGGCAAAGGTTAGAAAGCATCGCTAAGAGCGAAGGCAAGGTAAATCAGAATATGGACCATTAAAACAAGAAAAAAATGAAGAAACATATAATAAGATACGCCAGTTTTGCGTTGGCTATATTAGGAATGGTTTCATGTAGCGAGGAGGTGGAAACAACCTCCCGCTACAAGGATGCCCAATCTACGCCGATGACTTTTGCCGTAAGCTATCCCGGCCAGAGCCGTGCCACGGCAACCAGTTTCGAGTCAAACGACAAGATAGGTCTCTACGTGGCAGAAAGCAAGGCTCCACTCGAAATAGGCGGCAATCTCGTGAACAACGAAGCGCTCACCTACGATGGCAGCAAATGGGAAGCCGCCCGCACCCTCTATTGGGACGAAGGCACCTACAACGCCTACGCTTACTACCCATACATCCAGGGCATAAGCAGCACGACAGACCAGCCTTTCAGCGTAGCCCTCGACCAGAGTACCCCGAAGACGGCAACTGCACCCGGCGGTTACGAGGCAAGCGACCTGCTCTTTGCCACCAGCAAGGACATCCAGGCATCCAACTCCCCTATCAGCCTCAATTTCAAGCACATCATGAGCAAGCTCAAGATACGCCTGATCAAGGGCGAAGACTTTGAGGGAGACATGCCTACCCATGCCCAGGTAACCATCCACAGCACGGTACCTACAGCCACCATCGACCTTCAGGCAGGCGTGGCAACCCGTTATGTGAAAGGAACCCAGCAGAGCATCATCGCCCATCAGGAGAGCGACTACATCTACTCGGCCATCATCGTGCCTCAACGCATCGAAAACCGAAGACCACTCATCGAGGTGGTAATGAAAGGTGTAAGTTATCTCTACGAGAGCAGATTCCAGTTTAAACCCGGAACCGAACATCTTGTCAACTTCATCATTTCTGACAACCCAGACCAGGTGAAGATAGAGATAGGCGGCGAGATTCAGAACTGGGGGAAATAAATAAGAAAGCCTTTCTCCCGAAGGGCTATGAATGATAAGAATACATAGAATTATAAATGAAGAAGACGGTATTGATATTATCCCTTCTAGCATTCCTTCTCGGAGGATGGGTGGCAGCCTTGTGGCTGCTGCCCTCTGCCGTTTATAAAGGCGACTGTCAGGAAATCCGATACGGAGTGAACGAAGGACTGGAACTTGTAGAACAGGACAACGGCGCGAAAGGCAAGCGATACGTGGTAGAAGATGCAGACGGAAACGAGCTGTTTACCATCCCTTTGCGTGGCTGTCTGCTAGACACCCGTTTCCGCAACGGGCAGCTCCGGTTCCGCGAGCAAAACTCTAAGAGAGAGGGATTTATCGACCGCCAGGGTATGGTAGTATTCACAGAAGACAATAAAAATGCGGTTCCGGAAGCCAACAGGCAGCAGGCGCAGATGCTGATGAACGGAGAGACGGAAGAAGGCACGAAGAGTGCGGCTGATTACCAACCGGAAGAACAGGCAAGCAGGCAAGCGAATGCACCAAAAGCAGGAAAGACCAGCCATCTTTCGCAGGTAAATCTCAAGACGATGGCACAGTCGAATCCTTTCTACAAGGAAGCCTCGAAAATCATGCAGGGCAAACTCACAGAGACCGATGCCAGACGCCGCCATACCATCCTCAACTACTGCGAACATTTCCGCAGAGCCTATACCACCAAGGATCTAGATTTCCTGAAACAGGTATTTAGCGACAAGGCACTCATCATCGTAGGAAACGTGATAAAACCAGTAGCCAACGACAACAAGTGTCAGGCTGAAGCAAAGGTAACCTACGCCATTCACTCGAAGAAAGACTATATTTCAAGACTGGCGAAGGTATTTACAGTCAACCAGAAGATAGACTTGAAATTCTCGGGATTCCGCATCATGCGCCATCCTACGATGGACGGCATTTACGGCGTCACCCTCCGGCAGCAATACAAGAGCGACCGCTACGCAGACGACGGCTATCTCTTTCTGCTCTGGGATTTCCGCAACCCGTCCATGCCACTCATCCACGTGCGCACCTGGCAACCGGCAGGAACCGTACATAGCGGAGACGATGTAATCAGTATACAAGATTTTAATTTAGAATAATATGATGATACTCTTATTCATATTAAGCCTGTGGTCAGCATCCGTTCAGGCACAAGAGTTTTCGGTAGCAGGTTTTCGCCTGTTGCCCAACGACGTGAGTGCCTTTATCACCCCCGTGCGCGACCTCAACGATGAACCTTGCGCCCTGGTGAAGGTAGAAGCACCCTCCGACTTTGCCTTCTCCACCCCGCTCGGAATCGTATCGCGAAAAGATAAAGTGGGCGAAATCTGGCTCTATCTTCCTAAAGGCTCCAAACTGCTCACCATCAAGCATCCGGAATGGGGCGTGCTCCGCGATTACCGGTTCAGCAAACCGCTGGAAAGCAGAATGACCTACGAGCTGAAACTGAAACTGCCCAAGCCTACTCCTATCATCCAGGAGAAGCACGACACCATCGTAGAGGTAAAGACGGTAATAGATACGATTGCCATCCCACAAGTACGTAAGAAGATGCCACTCGCCCTCTACACGCTCGCCACGCTATCCCTTCATGAAGACGGACCGTCCTATGGTCTCTTCTTCGCCCTGATGCACCGCCACGGCTTCTTCATCCATGCCAGCAGCAACCTCAAGAGCATAGGCAGCACAGAGGGAACCTGCAACAAAGAAGGCTACACGCCAGGCAGCAGCATCAAACCTTATTATACAGGCAATACACGCCACCAGAACTACACCTTTACCGCTGGAGCCATCCACTACATCACGCATGGCTTCTGTCTCTTCGAAGGCGTAGGCTACGGCAAAGCCGCTACAGCCTGGCAGCAGACCGAGAGCAGCGGAGGCGGATACCTGCTCAACGAAGACCTTACCCACAAAGGCTTCGCAGCCCAGCTGGGTGTGCTCGCCTCGTTCAACAGAGTGAGCATCGCAGCCTCAGCCATCACCATCGCCGGGAAACAATGGCAGGGCAGCATCGGCATAGGTATTAAAATAGGAAAACAAAAGAAGTAAGAAATGAACATAAAAAGCATATTACGCAGCATCAGATTTCTTGCCCTCCTGATAGGAAACATGATGATGGCAGGTTGCAGCAATAGCGATAAGCCTGCCTATCTGGAACCGCACCTGATAACCACAGAGGCGACCCACATCACCCGAACAGAGGCAACCCTCAACGGGTCAGCCACCATAGAGGGAGAAACTGAAATGCCGAAACTCCTGTTCAGATACGGCACTTCGGAGAGCATGAACCTCAATACCAGCGAGGTTCATGCCCAGGGAGCTGACGTCTCGCTGGTTCTGACGGGACTCAAAGCGGGCACTACCTATTATTATATGCTGCAGGGCAACAACGGGCGAACAACCACAACCAGCAACATGATGAGTTTCACCACCCAGCCCAATATAAGTCCGAAACTATCGTCGGCTACACTCTTGAGTCACGGACCGATGAGCGCATTCGTAAGCTACGAAATAACCGATGATGGTGGCGAGCCGATGACCGAAACCGGATGCTACGTTTATCTGACCGGCGAGCCGGAGAACAAGCAGAAATGCATCGTAGAAAACTTTGACGGAAAGAAGGGAAAAATCAAGTTGCGCATCGGAAATCTGGAGCGGAATGCCCACTATGAATTCCAGCCTTTCGCTCGGAATAGGGTAGGAGAAACCATAGGAACCGCCATCAAATATGATACGAGCGACGCCATTACGCTAAACGAAACAGGTGAACTGATCCAGCTGATGGGCAATCATCTTTACGAATATACCCAGTTGACCATAGCCGGAACCCTGAACGGCGAAGACCTCAGCTGTATGAGAATGATGATGGGGCGCGACAACGATAACGCAGTCACCCCCGGCAAGCTATCGGATATAGACCTTACCGACGTTCATCTCGCAGCAGGCGGAATGGTAGGTCCTTATCATCACGAAGCTGCAGAAAACCAGATTGTGCAAGGCACATTTGCCGGTTGCGAGAAGCTCACCCACGTAGTTCTCCCAGCCGATGCAACCACCATAGAGAAAGATGCATTTGCCGATTGTACTTCGCTCCGCGAGATAGAGATTCCAGCCTCAGCAGGCAGCATTCTCCCTTCCAGCGGATGCACGGCGCTCGAAGCCCTTACGGTTTCGCCTGCCAACGCTAACTACAAGAGTCAGGACGGCGTGTTGCTGAATGCAGAAGGCAACAGAATCATCTGGTTTCCGATGGGCAAGAAGGGCAAATACACCCTTCCTTCCGCCTTTACCTCCATTGGCGCCTACGCCTTCAAGGAATGCAGCATCGAGGCGTTTTATCTGTCAGACAACGTCAAAACATTAGGTCAAGGCGCCTTCATGGACAGTCAGATAAAGGAAATACATCTTGGGGCAGGCATCAAGCTGATTCCTACAGGCGTTTTCCAAGGCTGCCGGAAACTCACGAAAGTGTATCTGGGAGCCAACACAGAACAAATCAGCAACTACGCCTTCGACGGAAGTCCGCTTACCGACCTTTATGTTTCAGCTTCCATGATTCCTTACTGCGAAGAAAACGCCTTCGCCAACAAGGTAGAAGACTTCTTCGCCACCTGCGTGCTCCACGTGCCTGCAGGCATGAAAAAGAGCTATCAGAACCATAAAATATGGGGTAAATTCACCCATATAGTAGAAGAATAAAAATGTTGAATAATCATATAATTAAAAGATAAATTATGACAACACCCGAAATAGAAGAGCTCAAATCACTCGTAGAACAGAAATACGGCAAGATTCTTGCCACGACAACCGACTTCGAAGAGTTTTCACTCTATCTGGAGAAGAAAGCAAGTGGAACTATTTCGCCATCAACCCTCAAACGACTCTATGGTTATGTGAGCGACAATCACAAGCCACGCATGGTAACCCTCGATGTGCTTTCCCAATATATCGGTCATCGGAACTACATGGAATTTACCCATTGGCTCAAGACAAGCACCAAGTACAACAGTTCCTTCTTCAAGGCAAACCAGCTGGTAAGTAGCGATTTGCAAGAAGGTTCTCTTGTTTCTATCGGTTGGAGTCCCAACCGTCTGCTGCAGCTCCGCTATCTGGGCGACAGCACCTATGAAATAGAGAAATCAGAGAACAGCAAGCTGCAGCCTGGCGACCGCTTCGTAACAGGCTGTTTCATCAAGGAACAGCCCCTCTTCCTGCCCTACATCGAGCGTGACGGCGAGCGTACAGCCTCGTTCGTAGCCGGCAGAAACGGTGGACTTACCGTCATCAGCATCAACGAGAAATAAAATAACAGTAATCAAGAAAAAGAGGAATCCGTGAGCATGGAAGAAACTGAAGAAAAGAAGAAGAAAACGACATCGGGATTTACCGAGGATATCAGCAAGGAGATGAGCAATTCAAACCCCTTGCCTGTGGAGGATGCATTCAGCAATCTCCACCAATGCTACGTGTCTATTTCGAGCCATACACGCATCTTTACAGCCACCAAATACGGCAAGCGTTTCATGTTGAAATGTCTCAAGAACGATTTTCTCTACACCCCTATTTACCGCCAGGCACTCGCCAAGGAGTTTGAAATAGGCCAGCAGCTGGAACATCCCAATATCTGCCGTACCATCGACCTGGAAAAGGTTGACAACCTGGGCACGGTAGTGGTGATGGAATATATTGACGGCGATAATCTGGAGCAGCTCATCAAGAAGAATGCCCTCTCGGCAGAACTCGCCCGCAAGATAGCAGGACAGCTGATGGATGCGCTGGAATACATGCACAACAAACAGATGATTCATCGCGATCTGAAGCCTTCCAACATCATGATTACACATAACGGGCAGAACGTGAAACTCATAGATTTCGGTCTCTCGGATAGCGATTCTTTCTGCGTATTGAAATCGCCAGCCGGAACTTCGGGCTATATTGCTCCCGAACAGATGCTACCAGCTGCCAAGGCTGAACCGCGTGCCGATATTTATTCTCTGGGCATGGTTCTGGGCGACATGGCCAAGGCTACGGGCGATAAGGCGCTCAGCAAGATGGCAGAAATCTGTAGTTGCCGCGACCCGCAAAGCCGTCCGCAAAACATCGCCCAACTGCGCCAACGCCTGTCCTGTACGCCCCGTTACCGCCACGCCTTGCTCCTGCTCTGTGCCCTCATCATCGCCCTACTGGCAGCCCTGGCCGGGAGTTATTATCATCTGGAGAAGAGTGCCCAAGAACCTGCATCTTCGGCAAGCGACAGCATTCAGCCCAACGACAATAAGGTAATCGACTATCAGCTTTGGGATAAATAAAGCAGGAACTTTAAACATATTTATCTCTTTTTCTTTCCATATTCGGCAGAAATACGCTACTTTTGCACCCTATATGGAACAGATTTCACCAATTCAGGCATTATTGCAGCAACGCACCCTGCTCCAGCTGGAGTATTATACCGAGAAAGAAGCCTTCCGCAAGCTTACCGAACAGATGGGCATGCAGCGGAAGGTGAAACGAGGTGATGCCTGGTTCCCGCTACAGGTGGGAAAGAGCTTTTATAATTCGCTGAACCAGACAGCCATAGAGGTTCTCCGAACCTCTGACCAGGATATCGAGCACAATTTTGAGTTCGGTCGCCCCGTCATGTTCTTTAGAAGTGAAGGAAGTGAAGAACTTAAATATTTCTCCTTTACCGGAACCGTGAGTTATGTAGATGGCGACAGAATGGTGGTTACCGTACCCGATTCTGCCCCTCTGCTCGAACTTCAGCAGTCAACCGATCCTATCGGCGTACAGCTATCCTTTGACGAAACCAGCTACAAACTGATGTTCGAGGCCTTGGACCGCGTGATGAAGGCGAAGAACAACCGTCTGGCTTATCTCCGCGATTTATTCTATTCCCATCAGAAGGCAGGAAGATTCTCCTTCGAACCGATGAAGTTCCCTTGGCTCAATCCTACCCAGGAAAGGGCTGTGAACGAGGTGCTTTGGGCGAAGGATGTGGCCATCGTTCACGGACCTCCGGGAACCGGAAAGACTACAACCCTGGTGGAAGCCATCAACGAAACCCTGATGCGTGAAAGCCAGGTTCTGGTGTGTGCACAGAGCAACATGGCGGTAGACTGGATATCAGAAAAACTGGTGGATAGGGGCATCAACGTGCTCCGTATCGGAAACCCGACCCGCGTGAACGACAAGATGCTGGGCTTCACCTACGAGCGTCGCTTTGAGAGCCATGCTGATTACCCTCAGCTTTGGGCGATTCGCAAGGCAATCAGAGAATTAAGAAAGAACAGGAAGAAGGGTAGCGAAAACTATCATCAGAAGATGGATAGGCTGAAGAGCCGTGCCGCCGAGATAGAACTCCGCATCAACGCAGAACTCTTTGGCGAGGCGCGTGTCATCGCCTGTACCCTGGTAGGCTCAGCCCATCATCTGCTGGAAGGCATGAAGTTTGGTACCCTCTTTATCGACGAGGCTGCCCAGGCTTTGGAAGCAGCCTGCTGGATTCCGATGAGAAGAGCCAGCCGGGTGATTCTGGCAGGCGACCATTGTCAGCTGCCGCCTACCGTAAAGAGTATTGCGGCATTAAGAGCCGGACTGGGCAAGACCCTGATGGAGCGCATCGCCGAAAACAAGCCTGAGGTGGTAACCCTACTGAAAATCCAATACCGCATGAACGACGAAATCATGCGATTCTCGAGCGACTGGTTCTACGGGGGCAAGGTGGAGAGTGCGCCTCAGATCAAATACCGGAGCGTATTGGATTACGACCATCCGATTACGTGGATTGATACTTCGAACGAGGAGAATCAGATAACGATAGAAGGAGAAGATGCTCCTGAGGATTCTGCTTCCACAGCATCTTCTGTATCTGCAGCCAATCAGAATTCAGATTTGAACTTCAAGGAGCAGTTTGTGGGCGAGAGTTTCGGGCGCATCAACAAGGCAGAAGCCGAACTTACCCTGCTCACTCTGGCGGAATACTTCACCAAGATAGGCAAGCAGCGCGTTTTGGAGGAAAGAATCGATGTAGGCATCATTTCGCCTTACCGTGCCCAGGTACAATATCTCAAGAAGCTCATCAAGAAGTATGAGTTCTTCAAGCCTTACCGCCGCCTGATAAGCGTGAATACGGTAGATGGTTTCCAGGGACAGGAAAGAGACGTAATTCTCATCTCCCTGGTGCGTTCCAACGATGAAGGTCAGATAGGATTCCTGAAAGACCTCCGCCGCATGAACGTGGCGATGACGAGAGCCCGAATGAAGCTCATCATCCTGGGCAACAAGGACACGATGACGAAACATCCTTTCTACAAGAAACTGTGGGAGTATGTGGAAGCTATCAACAACAACGAATAAAATAAAGACTATTTTATGCTACAACGAGACTACATACAGCGGTTGATTCGCGAGTTTATGGCGGCACTCGAAAGAATGCTCGAAAAGAAAGAGGTGGAGGTGAGACGTGAGAAGATTAAGGAGCTCTACAATCAATACGTAGGCCCTTACGCCTTCTACAGCATCGCCACCATCGAGGATGTGATGAAAGCGATGGCAGGAATCGACGACGAGGAGAAGCGACTCTCCAAGATGGATATGCTTGCCGAACTCTACTATCACGAGGCGGATACCGTGGGACAACCTACAAGAGACGAACTCCTGAACAAGGCTTTCATGCTCTTCGATTATGTGGAAGCCCACGGAGATACGTTTTCCATCGAGCGCCGCAATAAAATGGCACAAATCAAACAGAAAGTGGGAAATGAACTCTACTAACGACATGACTGTAGGTTCGCCTTTGCGAGCCATCATCAAATTTGCGATTCCACTAATCCTGGGTTACATCCTTCAGCAGATGTATCTCATCATCGATGCCGCCATCGTGGGAAGATGGATTGGCGTGGGAGCTCTTGCGGCAGTTGGCGCATCCAGCTCCATCATGTTCCTCATCATGGGCTTCTGCAACGGCTCCTGTGCCGGTTT
>OIWQ01004888.1_pt1 | contig 10250 bp, 9 predicted proteins | sample 1587571 | NCBI WGS metagenome assembly OIWQ01 (sample SAMEA3888910, study PRJEB22519) | human gut metagenome | biome: human gut; feature: human-associated habitat; material: faeces | place: Denmark | collected 2010 | reverse complement strand
TCATCCGTACATGTACGGATGAATGTGGGAAGTGTTCGGATGCAGTTGATAATCAGGGTTTTGTGTAATCTGGGAAAACGCGAGCAGTTTGCTCGTAGAATGAGCTTCGTCGAAAGATACAAAAACCTGTACTTTTGCGACTGCGCCTAGCTGCGAGCGAGAAGCCTGTTCTTAACGTCCCTGCATCCGCGTGCGTCGCGGAGCTGGAGAAGGGGGCGAGAACATGGAACAGACGATGCGGCGCCAAGAGCAGCTGCCCGGTGCCTTTAGCGGCGCTACTACCAACAGCCAGCACGGACGCATCCGCTGGTATCTGGTCCACACCCCCAATGGAAAAGAGCGCGAGACCTGCGAAAAGGTCCGCCGCATTATTCCGCATGAGTTGATGCAGGACGCTTTTGTGATGCAAAAGGAGTTCTGGTTTAAGCGGGACGGTGCCTGGTCGCTCCAAACCAAACCCATGTACAAGGAATACTTTTTCGTCGCCACGCGCGATGCCGCCCTCCTCGATAGGGCTTTGGCCGAGTTGAGCTTTGGTTGCCGTATTGCCGGCAGCAGGGAGCGGGCTTATGCGCCCATGCCGGACGATGCGCAGGACTGGTACCGCAGCGTGCTCGACGACAACGGCGTGGTACGCAACAGCGTAGCGCGCATAGAAGACGGCGTGCTGCACATAGAACAGGGGCCCTTGGTGGGGCAAGAGACCCGCGTGCACAAGATCGATCGTCGCAAACGCTGGTGCTTGGTAGACGTGGGCGAGGGCGATTCCCGCTTTAGGGAAGTGCTTCCGCTGGACGTGCCGATCAAAACGTAAGGGGCGTTGCACCGGCAATTCGTTCGCATTTTGAATTCATCGATTGGGGGATTCCTGGGGACAGGGACGTGGATTTGAACTTGACTGTTGAAGAGAAGACTGAAAGCAGCGCATCCATGGGGGAGAAGCTAGCAATTCAGAAGATACAACCGAGCGGTACGCTGGCCTACCGTTTCTTGAAGAGACTGTTCGATTTTGTGTTCAGCCTTTGTGTGAGCGTGGTGCTGATAATTCCAGTGGCTATTGTTTGTGCGTTTATTTCCCTTGAATCTCCCGGAAATCCGCTGTACGAACAGGAGCGCGTCGGCAAGGGCGGCAAGACTATCAAGATCCTTAAGCTTCGCAGCATGGTCGCCGACGCTGGCGATGTACAGAAGTATCTGAGCCCTGAGCAGCTACATCAGTGGGAAGTCGAGCGCAAGGTCGACGATGATCCTCGCATTACCAAAATCGGTCAGTTCATCCGCAAGTGCTCCATTGATGAGATACCGCAGTTCTTGAGCGTGCTGAACGGCGACCTTTCCGTCATCGGACCTCGCCCCGTTACAAGAGACGAACTTGAGCAGCACTTTTCAGATGAGGAAAAGGCTGAACTGCTTTCTGTCCAGCCCGGCATTACGGGCCTGTGGCAGGCGACTGACCGCAACGCTGCGACCTTCGAGAGCGGACTGCGTCAAATAATTGAACTTCATTACGTGCGCAATCGCTGCTTTCGTATGGACTGGAAGTGCTTCACAGGCACTTTTGGTGCCATGTTTGGCAAGAAGAGGACGGGGCGATAGATGGCTATTGAGAATGGACCTCTGGTTAGCGTTATTGTCCCAACCTATAAAAGGGCAGATCGGCTGGCAAAAGCTTTAAGTTCTATTTCGAATCAGTCATATAAGAACCTGGAAATTATTGTCGTTAACGATAATGAAGTGAATTCCGAGTGGGACAAGGAAACAAACAAAGTACTTTCAGCATACGAAGATTCGCGTCTAAGGACTATCCATACTGCTGGTCGTACGGGCGGGGGTTCCGCGCGTAATTATGCATGTCGTCAAGCGATGGGCGATTACCTGGCATTTCTTGATGATGATGATGAGTTTCTCTCAGATAAGGTCGAAACGCAGCTTGTCTATATGCTGGAAAATGGCCTCGATATGTGCTGGCAGGATGTCTCTTGGTATAACGAGTCAGGTAAACTCGTGGAGCATCGCCGGCTCAATCATTGTGATGATTTCTCAAAACAGGGTTTGCTCAGAGCACATCTATTAACGCCAATAGCACCCACATCAATCTACATGCTAAAGAAGAGTCTGTTTGACGTGACCGAGGGATTCGGCGAAGTTGCTACGGGCCAAGACTGGTGGCTAATGCTTCGTTGTATTGAAGCCGGTGCGCGTATTGGCTATATGCCAGAAGTCCACGTGCATCAGTATTTGCATTCTGGCGAGCGTCTTTCCCTGGGAAACAACAAGATCGAAGGCGAAGTGGCGAGACACAAAGTCGTTCAAAGTTATTACCCACAGCTCGATAAGAAAGATATTAACTATATAGAGTTTCGACATAACGCCGTCCTGGCATTTGCAATGAAGCGTAGCCGACGATATATGGATGCGTTCGGCTACGCGATCAAGGCTTTCTTTGCGTCGCCGAGTGCCTGCGTTACCGAAGCATTTGGATTCTTTAGGAAAAGTAAATCTTAGAAAAGTAAATCTTAGCAACGAGTTATGAACCGTAACTTCAATTCTTCTGAGGAGTCGTTTTATGACTGAAAAATTAAAAATTGCCGTCGCCGGTACCGGCTACGTCGGCCTGTCCCTCGCCGTCCTGCTCTCGCAGCACAACGAGGTGCACGCGCTGGACATCGTGCCCGAGAAGGTCGAGAAGATCAACAGCTTCGCGTCACCCATCCAGGACGACGAGATCGAGCGCTTCCTTGCGGAGGCCAAGGCGGGGGAGCGCCAGCTCGACCTGCACGCCACCGTCGACGTGGCCGAGGCCTACACGGGCGCCGACTACGCCGTCATCGCCACGCCGACGAACTACGACTCGGACAGGAACTTCTTCGACACGAGCTCCGTCGAGGCCGCCATCGCCGCCGTGCGCTCGGTGAACCCGGACGCCTGGATCGTCATCAAGTCGACCATCCCCGTCGGCTACACCGCGGGCCTTCGCGAGAGGCTGGGCGACAGCAGGATCTTCTTCAGCCCCGAGTTCCTGCGCGAGAGCAAGGCGCTCTACGACAACCTGCACCCCAGCCGCATCGTGGTGGGCGCGCCCAAGGATGACGCCGAGGCCGTCGCCGCGGCGGAGAAGTTCGCCGGCCTGCTCGCGCAGGGCGCCGACCCTGCCGAGCTCGAGCGCGTGAACGCCGACGGCTCGAAGGGCATCCCCGAGCTCGTGCTGGGCACCACCGAGGCCGAGGCCGTCAAGCTCTTCGCCAACACCTACCTGGCGCTGCGCGTGGCCTACTTCAACGAGCTCGACACCTACTGCGAGGTCCGCGGCCTCAACACCCGCGACGTAATCGACGGCGTGTGCCTGGAGCCGCGCATCGGCAGCCACTACAACAACCCCAGCTTCGGCTACGGCGGCTACTGCCTGCCCAAGGACACCAAGCAGCTGCTGGCCAACTACAAGGACGTGCCGCAGAACCTGATCGAGGCCATCGTCGAGGCCAACCGCACCCGCAAGGACTTCGTCGCCGTCGAGGTGCTGCAGATGGTGTGGGACCGCGTGTACGAGGGCAAGCCTAAGCCAGTCGTGGGCGTGTACCGCCTGACGATGAAGTCCAACTCCGACAACTTCCGTGCGAGCTCCATCCAGGGCGTCATGAAGCGCGTGAAGGCCAAGGGCGTGCCCGTTGTGGTCTACGAGCCCACGCTGGACGCGCCGGAGTTCTTCGGCTCCGAGGTTACGCACGACCTGGAGGCCTTCAAGGCCGGCTGCGACGTGATCGTCGCCAACCGCTGGAGCGACGAACTCGCGGACGTGGCGGACAAGGTGTACACGAGGGATCTGTTTAAGCGGGACTAGCCCAATTGATTTGTTTTGGGTATGTTGCGCCAGAAGTAGGAAGAGGTTCGCTTGGGTTTCGAACGCACAAAAGTACTTCAGTTGGTTGGCCACCTTGGCTGCGGTGGTGACACGACTGCAATTATGAATGCTATACACGGTTTTAAGGATGACTCAATTGATGTCGATTTTCTTACCCATAGTGGCTGTGATGTTTCTTTTGTTGAGTCGCTGCGCAACGAAGGCCATAGGGTCGTGGTTCTTGATGGCGATTTTCGAAAACTAAAGTTCAAGTATTCCATTGCTGTTGAAAATGCAATTCGAAGTCTTGATATCAATTACGATGTATTTCATGCACACACTTCTCTTCAGTCTGGCTTGGCTCTAAAAGCGGCAAAAAAACTGGGGATTCCGAAGAGGATTTGTCATTCTCATGTAGGTGCAATACAACGAAGAACAAGTTTTGCCCAGCGTGCTGTCCTTGAATCTCCGCTTAGAAAAGAGTGCGTACAGAATTCCAGCCTCCTAGTCGCGTGCAGTCGTGCTGCAGGGGATTTTCTATTTAAAGATAATCCTTATAGATTGCTTTATAACGGGGTTGATGTGTCTGCCTCGGATTCAGTTTCGAATAAAGACTGTAAATCTTTTCGAAATGAAATCGGCTGTCCTTCTGACGCGATTCTAATTGGTCAAGTGGCAAGGTTTAGCAGTATGAAAAATCAGCTGTTTACGCTTGGCCTTGCAAGGAATTTAAAGAATTCCGATAAATACTTTTTCGTTTTTGTCGGAGAGGGTTCAAGCCTTAACAAGATTCAAGAAAAGGCAGCTGAATACGGGCTTCTAAATACTTCTTTCATTGGTCGACGAGACGATATGGCCTGCATCATGAAGTCTTTGGATTGTCTTTTACTTCCGTCTCTTCCGGGTGAAGGTTTTCCGATGACAATTCTTGAGGGAGTTTCTGCCGGTACTCGCTGCATTATTTCTGAGAACGTTACTGAAGAGGTACTCATGCTCGGTCCAGCGTTAGTAACGCGACTGCCTCTTGATGGCAAGCGTTGGACTGAACAAATTCACACATTGCATCACAAAGATAAGGCTCAAATAGATCTCGGTCAAAACGCCATGATTGATAACGGGCTTGATTTAGGGACCTTTTCCGAAAAATGGGAAAGAATGTACAGGTAAGAGATATGGCGATATATCTTTTTGAAATGACCTTTATTGCTCTATTTGGTGCAGTCCTGTGTCGTGAGACTGAGAAGAGAACAAAGCTGTATATTACGATATGTTTCTTTATGCTAACTTTCGTTGCGGGGATTCGTTCGGTAAACGTTGGAGTTGATACCGAGCAGTTTTGCAGAGCTTATCAAATGATAGGTATGACGCCTTGGGATAACTTGTTTTCCAGTTTTCGCTATGAGTGGGGCTTTTTGGTTCTTTGCAAGGTGCTGAATTATGTCTCTGTGAACCCGCAGTTGTTGATCATTGTCTCAAGCATATTGATAAATGTGCCATTGGGAGTATTTATATTTCGTAATTCTTCCTCTGCTGCTTTGAGTGCTTTTCTATATATCGGTTTAGGCTTGTACGCTTCTAACATGAATATCATGCGTGAAGCTATTGCGGTATCTTTTGTTTTAATTGCTTTTGAAATGCTTAAGGCAAATCGCAGTTTGCTGTTCTTCCTGTTTGTAGCGATTGCGTCTGGCTTTCATCAAACTGCTCCGTTTTTAGTAATTCTATGGCCTCTATGGCGACTTGGATTTAATAGAAAGTCGATCTTGGTTTACGTCATTTTATTCATGGTAGCGTTTATTTTTGCTCATCAAATATCAAATCTTCTTGCGAGTTTAGTGGGCAGGGAGCAGCTCTATAACAGTGAGTTTACTGGTAGCAATTATTTTGGCGCTCTGCTCAAGGCCCTTTTGGCGCTGTTTGTTGCTGTTATTGTTTTGAATTATTTTCGGGTTGGGCAAAGGGTTGGAATTCAACTCAGTAACGTTGATCAATTTTACTGTCATATGCTCATGTTTTGGATATTATTTTCAATTCTTGGTATGCAAATTCAGATATTTAGCCGCCTCTGTATGTATTTCAATGTATTTGCGCTTGTTGGAATTACTTGTGCGCTTAGGTTTATTGAAAACGCCGGCGAGCGGGTTTTCATAATGTTGTTATTGGGCGTTGTTGCATTAAGTTATTTCATCATTGTTGGCTTATTTAGGCCGGAGTGGCAAGGCGTAATTCCGTATGAAGTCGGAGTTGACTTTTCTGACTGCATATCTCTCATGCGTTAGCTGGAAAACTTTACGGTGCGCTCGTCAATATCGAATTATCTTAAATTCATTATTTGAGTATAAGTATTTGCCTTCCGTTGTTGCTTGCGCTGGGGTTTCTGGGCTTATTGGGTTTCCATGTCGAGGTTCTTCCCCTGGATTCGTCTTGCTGTGTCGCGCTGTTCGACGTTGTTGTATAGATCTCAAATGAGGTTAGGAATTGTCGGCTACGACAAAGATTTGATTAGTGAGGATAGGAATGAATAATAAAGTTAAAATGGCCATTAAATCCGTGCCAGTCGTCTCTGGTATTGCAAAGGGTTTGAATCGCACAGTGGGGATAACCTTTCGTCATGCCGTCCGTTATCCTTCGATGCATGAGTTGAACGTCAAACTTGTCAACTCGTTGCAGAAATTGAATGATGCTAATGACATGAGGATCTGGTATTTTGGAGTTCCAATTCATCAGAATTTGGGAGACCAGGCTCAAAAATTCGTTATCGAAAAATGGCTTGAAAACAATTATCCGATGGCGGAGATTATTAAAATACCGAGTCAAGCGTTTAACGCTGGTACTCGTAAAGTTATCCGTATAATAAAGAATTTTATTCAGCCCAATGATTTAATAGTCATGCAGAGCGGTCATACGATGGACGGACTCCACGACGATGAGACGCCGCATAGGCTTGCTTCAACTTGTTTTCCCGATAACAGAATAATTTTTTTCCCGACTTCAATTCGTTTTAACAGCAAACGTGGTAGAGAATTGGACCGTAAGGCAATAGGGTCACACGTTAATACTTTGTTTTTGGCTAGGGATGCCGTCTCTGCACAGATTGCTCGAGATTTGTATCCTCGACTTGATGTCCGTCTTTATCCTGACGTTGTGACCTCATTGATTGGGGAATATTCCTTTGATAGCCAGCGCGAAGGTGTATTGCTTTGCGCTCGAAACGATGGCGAGAAGCTGTACTCTTATGCGGCCATCGATAAGCTTGCTTCTGCTCTTTCCGGTCTTTGTGATGTTTCTCGGACTGACACCACCGTTAAATGGGATGGTATCGATTTGGACTCTCATGATGCTTGGACCGGAATCGAGGGCGTCATTGAATCTTATTCGCAAAAGTGCGTTATTGTTACCGATCGCTATCATGGCACGATATTTGCCCGTATTGCCGGAACGCCCGTTGTGGTTCTTAAGACCAATGATCACAAGGTTGTCTCAGGTGCCAAATGGTTTACAGATGCAGGGGATAAGGGGATTGTTGTTGCTGACAATCTTGAGGAGGTCCCAGGGCTTGTGTCCGATTTCATGAAGCGCTTCCCGGACGGCGTTTCCGCTCCTGCTTTCGCTGCCGATTATTATGATGGTCTGAAATCCGTTATTGAGGAAATGTAATACATGAAGAAAAGCTATAAGGCACTTGTCAGCGATGCTGCAGTTTTTGCTGCCGGCAACATGCTTACGAAATTGATACAGTTCTTATTGCTTCCGATGTATACCGCACTGCTTACTACTGAGCAATACGGTATTGGTGAGCTTGTAAACAATACTGCCGAATTGCTGTATCCCCTTTGCTGCCTCGGTGTCTATGAGGGCGTGTTTCGTTTTTCAATCGATCGGGACTCCGATAATAAGGCCGTTCTCTCTACGGGTATCGGTATCGCTTTTTCCCTTTTGCCGGTTGTGGCAGCTGCGGGAATTTTCGGCTATTCATTTACTGGCTTTGATTACACATGGCAATTGGTCATTCTCTGCTTTATTACTTCCTTTAAAGTGATTTTCCTTCAATTTTCCAAGGGCATCGGTAAGACTCGACTTTATGCCTCATCGGGGGTTTTGGGCGCACTAACGTTGTTCTGTGCCGGCTACCTTTTCCTCGGCGTTTTTGGTATGGGCGTAAATGGCTACCTGCTGGCGCTGATTCTGTCGCAGGGCATTCAACTTTTGCTTGTCTTTTTTGGGGCCAAAGTCTGGCGTTTTGCCAGTATGGGTGCATTTTCAAAACCACTGGCGCGTGACCTGCTGCGTTATAGCCTCCCAATGATTCCTAACGCCCTGGCTTGGTGGTTTGTTAATCTCTCCGGTCGTTATATCGTTATGTTCTCGCAAGGCGCCGATGTCGCAGGACTATACACAGCCGCTTCTAAGTTGCCTGCGGTGATGAATATGGTTGTTACCATTTTCCAACAGTCGTGGCAGATTTTCTCAGCACGTGAATACGATGCAAGTGATTCTAGGAGTTCCTTCGGAACAGTTTTTAAGGTCTTTACTGCATTCCTTTTGTGTGCTGGTTCATTAGTTATTGCACTGACTGTTCCACTTTCGCGCATTATGCTTAGCGGTGATTTTTTTGCCGCTTACGTCTTCGTGCCTTTTCTGATGCTCAGTTCTGTCATTAGTGGATATTCGACTTATTTCGGCACGCTATACAACGCAGCTAAGAACAACAGCATGATATTTGTGACAACTATGGTTGGCGCTTTTGTTAATGTGGTGCTTGGCGCTTTGCTCTCTTTTGCAATCGGGGCCTGGGGGCCCATCATTGCTGGTGTTGTTGCCTATGTTTTGATTTCACTCATGAGGGCTTATGACACAAAGAGATTAATCAACATTGATGTTGACATCCCATATCAGGTCATTGGACTCGGGCTGCTGCTTGTTGAATGTGTCCTCATTTCATTTGGTTTTGCATTCGCAACTCTGGTTTCTATCGTCTGCTCTCTCCTCTTCATGCTGTTCACGCTATACAGGTATCGAAAGATCGTTAAAACTCTCTTGAAATCATTGAAAGTAGGACATTAACGTGTGTAAAGAAGAGAGAATCGGTTTACCAGCTCCAGATAATTGCCTTGGTTGCTCGGCATGTGTGGCAGCGTGCGCTAGGGGAGCCTTGAATCTCGAACAGGATGAGCGCGGCTTCTATCGGCCGTCGGTTGATGATGGGCTTTGCGTTGGTTGCGGCGCTTGCTCTAGGGCATGTCCTGTTGTTGGTTCGCCAACCTCACGACGCAGGCCTTTAAAGACGATGGCTGCCTGGGACAAGGATCGGGGTCGTCGTTTGGCCGCAACATCTGGCGGCATGTTTATGCTTCTTGCCGATGCCTTTGTGAGTCAAGGCGGCTGGGTGTGCGGTGCGGCCATGAACGAAAATATGATTGTTGAGCACATTGTCTCTAACGATATTAATGTCATCGTCAAGATGCGCGGTTCGAAGTATGTCCAGAGCCGTATTGATGCGGCTCTGTCAGACTGTCTTGATTTGCTTAAACGCGGTGAGAGGGTTCTGTTTTCCGGAACTTCCTGCCAGGTCGATGCGATGCGCAGATTGGCGCGCGGCCGACTTTCCGCGAATCTTATGACGGTAGATGTTCTTTGCCATGGCGCACCGTCTCCCAGGGTTTGGAGCGACTATGTTTCTTATCGTGAGAGGGAGGCCGGAAGTAAGGCTGTTTCTGCACGATTTAGGAAGAAAGATCCTTCGTGGACAGTATTCAGCCTTGAAATGCTGTTTGAAAACGGGGATAGACGTTCTTGGTGCACTGTGGACGACTATTATCTCCGAGCTTTCCTCGGTGATTACATTACGCAAAATGCTTGCCATTCGTGTCCCTATACGGGGACTGACCGATTGAGCGATATCACGCTCGCAGATTTCTGGGGCTACGTTTCGGAGTCGCGCGCTGATAGAAATACCGAAGACGGTATTAGTCTTGTTCTTGTTAATTCTGATGCTGGAATGGGTTTGCTTAAATCCGTTGACGGTGTCCACTTGATTGACAAAGAGCTTGGCGAGGCGGTTAAGGGCAATCCCCCTTTGAGGACGGTGTTTCCCGCAAATGGCAGGTCCGATGAGTTTTGGGCCGATTATGAGAAAGGCGGTTTCGAGTCTGTTCTTGACGAGTATTTGGGACCGCGTGCTTCTAGTAAAAAGCATCAGCTTAGTCTCTGGTTCAATGATCATGCCTATTTCTTCCCGGGCCCGCTTCGTCGCGCATTGGTAAGCGCGAGGGGTGGAAAATAGTCAGGTGGCTATTTGCTTATGGGACATGTAGCGTGTCGGTTTGAGGGGTATTGGCGAAAGCCGGTGCCCCTTTCTTATTCGTCGCGGTGTCCACTTCAATAGGGCTCCCGGGGTAGTGTCGAGAAAGTT
>OIWQ01004883.1_pt1 | contig 10257 bp, 10 predicted proteins | sample 1587571 | NCBI WGS metagenome assembly OIWQ01 (sample SAMEA3888910, study PRJEB22519) | human gut metagenome | biome: human gut; feature: human-associated habitat; material: faeces | place: Denmark | collected 2010 | reverse complement strand
TATTTTCTCTAAGTCCGTAAAGATGCTTCCGGAAACGGAAAAGACCTGGGTACTGCTCCCTAATAATTACAGGGATGTAAAAAATGCTGCCGGGGAGACTTTGTATCGCATTAAGGAATGTGTAGATGAATTTGAATATAAATTTACCGAGTCTGAAACAGGCTCTTTAAAAAAGTTCCGGATCACAGAAAAAAGGATTGTTACTTTTAATCCCAAACTGGCCAAGAAGCAGATATATGAGATTAATAAAGAAGTTGAAAAAGCAAGGCTTCTGAAAGCTTCGCAGGCTAAAAAATCCGAGTATGGTGATTCTGCAAAATATGTCATTTTTACTGCTGCAGATAAAAAGGGCAACGACACAGATGGTAAAGTAAAAGTCACCATGAATGAGGAACTCATTCAAAAATCCCTGGAGCTTGCCGGATACAACATGCTGGTCACTTCCGAGATTTCCATGAAAGATAAGGATGTCTACAATGCATACCACAATCTCTGGAGAATAGAAGAATCCTTCCGGATCATGAAGTCACAGCTGGATGCCAGACCGGTATACTTGCAAAAACAGGATACCATTGTTGGACATTTTTTAATCTGCTATCTGGCCGTATTACTGACAAGATTACTGCAGTTCAAGATATTAAAAAATGGTTATAGTTCCGAAGAGCTGTTTGAATTCGTACGTGACTTCAGAGTTGCCAAAATATCAGACAGAAAATATATAAATCTATCGCATGGTACATCATTTATCAGGGAATTGTCAGAGCTGTGCAGCTTACCACTGACATCGTATTTTTTGAACGAAGGAGACATCAAAAAAATGCTAAGCCACAGGTTTTAATCCGTGGCTTAGCACCATATTTTAAGATTCAACTCCCAAAGTCAGGTATCATATTCCCCTCAAAATAATCCCTAATATGTCAAAAATACGGCAATAGCTGTCAATTTTCCGGCAAATTCATAACAACGGTCAGGCAAAATACAGAATCCTGTGCTTCCACTAGAATTTCGCCCTGGTACTTTTCTGCAATTCTTGCTATGGAATTTAATCCATATCCATGTCTGCCGCTTTCTGTTTTTGTGGATTGATATTTTCCGCTTCTGTCGTTTTTTAAGACATGCTCATATGGATTCTTTATCAGCATGACCAGCGCCTGCTTTTTCACTCCCATGGATATTTCTATCACCTTTTGGTGCTGCCTGCAGTCCCGGACAGCTTCTATTGCATTATCCAGTGCATTTCCCAGTGCTATGCCAATATCACATGGTTCCATGGGAAGCTCCTCTGGAATAAATATTTTTAACTGAAATGTAATCCCGTATTCCTTAGCAACGGCATATTTGAAATTAATCAGACAATCAATGGTACTGTTGCCGGTATTGGAAATGTTTTCGGAAATATTGCTGTTTTTGATAATCTGATTCAGGTTTCTGATTACAGACTCTTTATCACTGTTTTCAACGCTGTTTTTTAAAACAATAAGTTTATTCAGCAGATTGTGCCTGTCCTCATAAAATTCCTCCAACATCTTTTTTTGCGATACCGTAATTTTTTCGATCATATCAAATTGCTGGGCATAAACTGTATGTTCTTTTTCATAAGCAAAAACTTTATTTATTTTTACATACAATTCAAAAATAATGACATTAAATAAGATAAGAATGCTGATAGTGATAACAGCAAAAAAGGACTTTCCTTCTGAGCAAAATTCATTGATTGCAATGACTATGCTTCCCACTGGCACCAACAGGAGAAAAAAATAATATTTTCCCGGTACCGGACTCTCCTTTCTTTTTTCTGCCACCATCGACAGTGCATATACAGAAAGGATCATCAGGATGTTCGATAATACCAACCCAATAATATCCCTTTGCTGGCTTTCCCCTATGTCAAAGCTATTGATTAGGGAAAAGACAAAGACCTCAATCAACGACCAGCCTGCATAGAATGTAGCCAATAAAAAGTATTTTTCCTTTCCACGGCTTTGGTAGGCAACCATCGCTATGGACAGAATCAGTAAAATGTTCAGAATGGTTGCAAAAATTTGCAGGCGCCCATTATGATAACCAAAGAAAAATTGGAATATGCAATAAACAATCCACAGAGAAACAGAAAGTATACTATTCTGCTTTTCTTCAAAAAAGCTTCCCCAAAATCTTTTTACAATCCATACGGTTGCGATAACAATAGAAATATTTAATAGAATATCTTCTATTTGATTATACATTGATTTCCCCTCCCAGAAGATGGCTGTATTGTTGGTTAAAGTATTTCTGCCGTTCTTCGCTTATAGGCAGTTTCTTCCCATTTGCCAACGTTATTTCTATTTTTGTCCTTGATCTAATCAAATAATAATTTACCAGATAAGACTGATGTACTCTCAAAAAAGGTATTTTTCCATCTGACATTTTTTGTTCTATCTCTGACAGTTTCCCGTTAAATGTGTAATGCTCCCCGTTTTGCGTATATATTGTAACTTTCCTGGCATTGCTTTCAAAGTATAAAATCTCTTTACATAGAATTTTATATTCTTCATGCTTATAAGAAAAGGTAAAATAGACCATTTTACTGCAGACTCTCTGATAAGTTTCCAGAAATGTCTTTGTCAATATCTCCTCATCGATTGGTTTCTTTATAAATCCAAATACATCCAACCGGAACAATTCCATCATATATTTATCATAGCCTGATACATAAATCAGAAGTACATTATCATCCACCTTCCGTATATTTTCAGCCGCAGTGATGCCATCGCCACCCTTCATCTGAATATCCAAAAAGATGATGTCATACTTTGTTCCTGATGTAACCTGCCTTTTGAGTTCCCTACCACTGTAAAAAACATCAATATTCACGGGAATGCTTTCCCGCTTGCATACTTCAGAAATTATATGCTCTATCTGATTCACAATTACATTTTCATCATCACAAACAGCAATTCTTATCATGTGTACTACCTGCATTATACTTATAAAAGTGGACACATTGGTTAAATAGACTTACTATTAACATAGACACCAAAAGGAGGTATCTTTTATGTCCACAAAACAACATTACGATGAGGATTTCAAACGAACCCTCGTTGAGCTTTACCACAATGGTAAAACTCAGGCCTCTCTTATCAAAGAGTACGGCGTATCTCAAACTGCTCTTTCCAGATGGGTCAAACAGTATTCAACTGTTGAAACTGATGACGGTGAAGTTCTTACTGCAAAGCAGGTGAAAGAGCTTCAAAAACGTATGGCTCAGCTGGAAGAAGAAAACCAAATACTAAAAAAAGCGATTGCCATATTCACGCCACACTCAAGCAACGATTAGATGCCGTGCATAAGCTGCGTCATCAATACGATATCAAAACTCTTTGTCGAGTTCTTCGCATAAATCGCAGTACTTATTACAAGCACTTTTATTCAGATTTAGCACCTCGTACAAAAGAAAATCCGTTGATTCGTAAGCACCTTTTACAAATCTATACTGATTACGATAACTCTCTTGGTGCTTACAAGATCCGTCGTGTATTAGAACGTGATTATGGCATAAACATCAGTCTCGGCAGAGTGGACCGCCTGATGAACACTATGAATCTACCAAAACGTTCCACAGAAAAACCAAAATGGAAAGGTGCCTGGAAAGACAATGGTCCTTGTGAGTAACACTCCCTTTTGAAATCGAGACAGATTCACGTCCCCTCTCGCTTTTAAAATTTCTTACCGCACTTTGGGCAATACTCAAAATTTTCTGCTGTCTCATACCCACAGTAATTGCAATGTTTATAGTTATACCCATAGGTCACTTTTGAAATTCTCTGCAAATGCTCCGGGCGAATCAGTACCTGCTCTCCCCGGGCAATGGCCTTTCCCATCTCCGGATCCAGTTCATACAGCGTATTACAGCAGCTTGTCCGCACATAATAGTGCTTATTCCACTTAATACACGGTATGAAAAACATAGCCCGTCTCCTATCTCACCAGTCCCATGTTGCTTCTGTATTCCTCATTCAGCTGCCGCAGTTCCTTCTCCCCGTTAATGTACGGTTCATAAAATGTATCCACGGAACCACCGCCCAGATTATCACAACCGTTGCAGAAGTCACAGGCTCCACCGCACTGGTTCAAACCCTCCTGTATAATGCGGATCCGCTCTTCTCTCGTTGTATCTTTGATCAGTATACTTTTGATCTCCATATGCCATCACCTTTCCTGATTTATCAATACTATATATCAATAATAATGAAACTGCCTGATATGCGATAACTTTATTTTACCACACATCAGGCAGTCTGTTATCATTTTATTTCTTTACCCCGGCAATATCATCCGGATCCCGGCCTTGATAATTCCGATCCCTACCGGTATTAAAATGATTGTACAGCAGAAGATCACTCCCACGCCCGACAGGATGAGGCCGATGGGCAACAGGATCAGCAGCCACACACAGGCCTTTAAAATTGCCCCGGTAATCTTATATGCGATTCCGAATAAAATGGTTAACAGCAACAGACACAATATAAATGAAATCATAATTTTTCTCCTTTCCATAATGTAGGCCACATGCTTCACAGAAAAAACTCCTGTCTTTGTAGCTATTATATCCGGTTGTCCCACCATTTTCAGTACGTAATGTTGCACGATAAGTCATCCTAATATAGGAAAAGGACAGAGGATATCCTCTGCCCTTTTCTAGGCTGTTTCTATGCTGTTTCTTCAGGAATGGTCCCGGAACATAATGCATTCCTTCACTGTTTCCAACAGCTTCTTTTCATCCATCGGCTGTTGATAATGTCTTCCGCAAAGGCATTGGCGCTCATGGCAATGATGGGGACATTTCCGGCATCCGACCGTTTCATGGACCGGATCCTGCGGGTGGCATCCCAGCCATTTAGCTTCGGCATCATAATGTCCATGAAGATCACATCGTAATATCCCAGCTCAGATTTTTGAACTTTTGTACCGCCTCTTCTCCGTCTGCAGCGCACTCTACGTGGATCCCGTAATCCTCCAGCATGAATTTTGTGATCTCCATGTTGAGTTCATTGTCCTCTGCTAACAGCGCCCGCAGACCTTCCACCGGGATTTCCTCATAGTTTACGTTCTTCTCCTTCTCCACCGGTTCCCCGATTTTGAACGGAAGTGTCATGGTCACAGTAGTTCCGACGCCTTTTTTACTCTCTATGGCAATGTCTCCATCCAGCCTGTCCACGATTTTCTTTGCAATGGCAAGTCCCAGTCCTGTGCCTTCGTACCTGGATCTGCTGGTCTCATTCTCCTGCGTGAACGGTTCAAAAGCATGTTCCAGAAAGGTTTCACTCATGCCGATACCAGTATCGGCACAGCCGAATTCATAGACTACCCGCTCCTCGTCCGCATATTTTTCTGCACACCAGACACGCACACTGCCGCCCGGTCCGGTAAATTTAACCGCATTATCAGAAATATTGGTCAGCAGTCTCTCCACATAGATTGGATTCCCTGCCAGATTAAACGGAATCTCCTGTTCCACTACACCTCCCGACTCCAGTTTGTTCATATCCAGAATATCATTCACGATAGAGACCAGATACTTCGATGAAGTCATGATCTGTTCCCGGCACTTTCTCTGTACCTCCAGATCATCCGGATAACGGTTTGCCAGATTCAGCGTGCCGATAATGCCATTCATGGGTGTCCGGATATCATGACTCATATTTGACAGGAAACGGGCCTTCAAAGCTGCTGCCTTCCTGGCTTCCTCCACCTGATACATCAGTTCATGTTCCCACTTCTTGGTATCGCTGATGCTGCGGATCAGGCAGAGCACATGGGTCAGTACACCGTTTTCGTCTCTCTTTTTTTCCACAACACGGAGTCTGTGCCAGTCGCCATCCTTCATCCGGTATTCTAGGACTAACGTCTCTTCATTCTTCATGCGTTCCGGCAGGGTCTTCAGATCCACAAATTTGAAAAATGCCTCCTGATACTCCTCCGCCACGTATAGTCTGCATACCTTTTCATTGCTTTCCGACAGCTTTCCCGATTTCGTGAACTTCAGATGCTCGGTATCCCGGTTATTGATCTCTTCGAAATAATCTGCCTGAATATCGATCCGTGAAATATACTGGTAAGTTCTGGCGATGGAGGAAATGATCTCGTTACTCAGCTTCACTTTCTCCAATGTGTCCTGTAACTGCTTCTGGATTGCTTTTTCTTTGTACAGAATGCTGTCTATATTCCGGCAATAATTTATTCAGGATGTCATTTTCGTTCTGCTCATAGTTTAAAGACATCGTTTTCCCCTTCTACGGCACAATAAAAGCCGTCTGCCAAAAATGTGCACTGACAGACGGCTCACGATAAACATACTCCCCTACACTCAGGAATCTGCTGCAACCGGCTGTCATAGTCTGATTTTTCTCTATGTTCAGACCTTAGACCCATCTGGCTTTGTGTCCCCGTTTTTCAGCGGGTTTACTAAATAGATATTATTTTTATTACATTTTCTCCGGAGCTTCGAATCCCAGCATATCAATACAGGTCTCCAGGATATCTCTGGTCAGCACTAAAAGTGCTACCAGTCCCTGCTTACGCTCCTCATTCTCTTCACCTAAGATCTTGGTCTCATGGTAGAAGTGGTTGAACGCATTGGCAAGATCGTAAATATAGGCACATACCTTATGGGGTGCCAGTTCTTCTCCAGCGGTAGCGATCATGGTATTGAACTGTGCCAGTTCCATGGCAAGCTCTTTCTCGGACGCATTACCGGGCTGCTGTAATTTTACAGCGGTCAGGTCTCCGCCCTGCTCCTTGTATTTATTCAAAATAGACTTGATTCGCACAATGGTATACAGGATGTAGGGGCCGGTATCTCCCTCGAAGGAGGTGAAACGGTCGATATCAAAAACATAATCCTTGGATGCCTGATTGGACAGATCACCGTATTTTAACGCAGAGATAGCTACCACGTCCGCTACCTTTCTCGCCTCGGCATCTTCCATATCGCGGCCTTCCTTGATCTTTTTGTACATCTCATCCTGGGTATCCTTGATCAGGTTCTCGAGACGCATAACACCGCCCTGTCTGGTCTTGAAGGGTTTGCCATCCTTGCCGTTCATGGTACCGAAGCCCAAGAACTTCAGCTCGGTCTCGGGTTCTACCAATTTCGTCTTGCGGGCACAGCGGAATACCTGCTCGAAGTACAATTCCTGACGCTTGTCCACCACGTAGATCAGCTCGTCGGGATGATACAGCTTCATACGCTCCATAATAGTAGCCAGGTCTGTGGTATTGTACAGAGAGGCCCCGTCGGACTTTAAGATCATGCAGGGAGGGATCTCCTTGGTGTCGGTATCTTCCTTGACATCCACTACCAACGCACCCTCACTTAAGTGTGCATAGCCGTTGTCCTTCATATAAGCGACCATCTCCGGGATGATGTCATGGACATCGCTCTCTCCCTTCCACAGATCGAATTCTACGTTTAATTTGGAATAATTCTTCTTCAGGTCGTTCACAGACACATTGATAATGTGCTTCCACAGAGCACGATATCCTCTGACACCGCTCTGTAATTTGAAGGTTGCTTCCATGGCCTTTGCCTTGTACTCGGGATCTTCCTTGGACTTGGCGCTGGCTGCGGGATAGATTTCCTCCAGTTCACTGATGGTAAACGGAGCTTCCTCGGGATATTCCCCGGCGTAGTTCTCATCAAAATATACCAGTTCCGGCTGTCTCTCCTGTAAACCGGTGATGACCAGACCCATCTGTAATCCCCAGTCACCCAGATGCACATCACCGATAACCTCATGTCCCACATAGCGGCTGATGCGTTTTACGCTCTCACCGATCACTGCGGAACGTAAATGTCCCACATGCAGAGGTTTTGCCACGTTGGGGCCGCCGTAGTCGATATTGATCTTCTTGGGATGTTCGGGCTTCTCCAGACCGAATTTTTCATTTGCCTCCATGCCCTGTAAATAGGTGAGCAAAAATGCCTCACTGACCTTCAGGTTCAGGAATCCGGGGGCTACTGCCACCACTTCGGAAAATACCTTGCTGTCTTTTAACTGCTCTGCCACGTCGTTTGCGATCATGATGGGGGCTTTTTTATACAGCTTTGCTCCCGCCATGGCGCCGTTACACTGATATTCGCACAGATCGGGACGGTTGGAAAGCATTACTTTTCCAAGATTTCCGTCATAGCCAGCTGCGGTAAATGCCTGCTGCATTTCCTCTGTCAGCATTTCTAAAAATTTCTTCATGTCAGTCAATCCTCATACCTTTCAGTAATCTGCCGGTATTCCGTTACTTCCTGTAATGTACCGGAATATCTTGTGCAGTCACAATTTCTATCTCTCACGCTTCTGCGCTGTTTTCAATATTTCTACTATATCCTAAAATTCCTCATCCCGCAAGACGCAATTACGCATTTGCAATCTGTGCTTCCCGCTCCGCCTTGGAAAAGGCACAGCCGCAGTAATTCTGCCGGTACAGCTCATACTCTGCGGACAGTTCGATGGATCTCTTATACCCGTTCTTTTTCTTGAAATCCGAGGGCAGCCAGGGGATACCATATTCCCCGGACAGTGCCTGCCCGATCTCATTGATCTTCGCCGCATTTTTCAGAGGGCTGATGGTCAGGGTCGTGGCAAAATAGTCATAACCGCCATCTGCCGCCAGCTCCGCAGTCCTGCGCAGCCGCAGGTCGAAGCAGCGAAAACACCTCTCTCCCCCTTCGGGACAGTTCTCGTAGCCCTTCGCCATCTCATAAAAACGCTCCGGTTCATAATATCCCTCCACGATGTCGATGGGCCATCCCTTTTCTTCTTTATTATAAACGTCGATCAGACGCTTCTGCTCCGCCACGCGCTTTCGGTATTCTTCCGAAAAGGAAATGTTGGGATTGTAATAAAATACCGTGATCAAAAAATAACGGCACAGATATTCCAGACAATAGCTGCTGCATGGTGCACAGCAGCTATGCAGAAACAGGCGGGGCGGACGGTAATCCGACGCTGCCTCGCCCTTCTCCTGTAAGGTATTTAAAATTTTCTCTAATTCTTTTTGATAATTTACCTGATTCATACGGTTCTCTTTTCATTTATACTCTAGCATTACGCTCATTATAGCATATTTTTTTAGAGATGCCGCAATCATTTTTTTGAAAGCTCCTCCGCTACGCCAGACTGATCATCCACTTCTTTTAAAATACATTCCACCAACTACAACAGATAAAATCCGGCGCTGCCCCCGGGCACAGTAACCTTTCCGCCTGCAAATGCAGCTTCCCAACCGAAGGTATACAATGCTTCCTTTACCGCATAGTCTCCGTCGAAGCTGGCCTCTCTGTCCGCCGGATTGATGATGACCAGAATCTTCTCCTTGTCGTCACTGCGCAGGTAGGCCAACGGATACTGGTCAGCCTCGGCATAGACGAATTCAATCTCTCCACGGCTCTGCAATGCGCTGTGCGCCTGACGGATGTTAATTAATTTCTGAATCTCATGATACAGGGAATCCGGATCTGCCATCTGCGCCTCCACCGTGGGACGGTCAGTGGCTTCGTCCTGTTTGACATAAAGTTTTTCCTTCGGTGCCGCACTGAAACCGGCGTTGGTGGTATGATCCCACTGCATGGGCGAGCGGGAACCGGTGCGTCCGTAACCGCCCTCTACGGAGTGCAGATTTTCCACATAGCGCATACCAATCTCATCACCGTAATACAGGAACGGTGCACCTGGCATGGACAGAAGGAATGCAAATGCCACCTTTAATTCCTCCCCATGAATGCTTCTCGCCAGACGATCCATATCATGGTTGCCGGAGGGAATACAGATCAGACCCTTGCGCTGTGCCTTTTCATAATTTTCCTTGTATTTCTCCACGAAGGCTGCCACATCGCCTTTACCTCTTCCGGAGAAGAAAGGCTCCTCGCAGCGGAACAGATCGTTATAATGAGACGGTCCAAAATGAAGTAAAAAGTCCATATGGAAGCCGCCCTGCAGGGACTTGTCCGGTTCTCCCCATTCGGATACCAGCACTGCCTCGGGGAACTCTGCATCCAGGAACGCTCTTACCTTTCTCCACAGAGCAATGTTTCCCTTGCTGTCCTCATCATTTTTCACCAGAGAACCTGCCATATCCACACGGAAGCCGTCACAGCCCATGCCGATCCAGAACCGCATGACATTTTCCATCTCTGCAAGCGTCGCCTTAGGACCCGGATCATCGGGATCCTGCTGCCAGTCCTGTGTCTTTTTATAAAATCCGTAATTGAGTGCCGGCTGG
>OIWQ01004878.1_pt1 | contig 10267 bp, 9 predicted proteins | sample 1587571 | NCBI WGS metagenome assembly OIWQ01 (sample SAMEA3888910, study PRJEB22519) | human gut metagenome | biome: human gut; feature: human-associated habitat; material: faeces | place: Denmark | collected 2010 | reverse complement strand
TTACCCTCACGCCGTTGATGACCACATACTTGTCATAGTCGGCATGGATATAGCCCAACCCTAAGGAGAAGTCCATCGAGAGGGCATTGTTCAGTTTCAGCACGTAGCCGCCGGTGATGCCGCCACCCATGATGTCGCCCTGCTTGCCGGTCTCCGACAGCTTGTAGTTGAATGAGCCGACTTTGTACATAGCACCTACGTAGCCGCGTTTCTCGCTGCCTATATAATAGCGGAGTTCCGGTGTCACTTCCCAAAGGGCGTATCTTCTGTCCTTGTCATTCCACGACCACGAAGTCCACGAGCCGTTCACGGATATTCCCCATGACGGGTTGATGTGCCACTCAATACCGAGGTCGGGCGTGAGGGTTGCCCAACGCAGCAGGTTGGCACGCAGTGATAATCCCAAAGTTGTGGATGATGCCGACAGTACGGATTCAGGCTGATTTTCCTGTCCGGTAGACACCTTTGCCCCCTCTGTGTCTTGGATTGTTTCTGTAGCCTTGTCGTTTTCACGGTGTGACTGTTCCTTTTCTTCCTCGTAACCGGGATGTGTATCCTCCGCAATAACCGGCACTTTCTCTTTCGGCAGTATGATACGCACCGTCACGAAGTCGCCCTTCGAGGCATGGTTACGGGTGATGAAGTTGTTTTCACGCAGTCCTTTCCGGGTAATCAACTCTGATTTCACACGGTTGGAACGTGTCCCGGCGATAGCGAGGCTTGCCCGTTCCGACTTGCCGGAGTTACAGTATCCGTCCACGTAAAGAGGCAGCCGTCCCTCCACTATATCCGGTTTGTTACTTTCGATACACTCCAGAAGACGCGCAAGTTCTTTGCCATTGTCATTCCATGGCACATAGAACATGTCTTTTCGCGGCACGAAGCGGAAAGTGTAGACCGTGTCGGTTTTCTGCTGCGCAAAAGCAGGAAAAGCTGCCGATGCCAGCCACGAAAACAAAATGAAGAATAAGATTCTTTTGCTCATTTTTATATGCTTTTTTATTTCCAATTAGGAATATCAGCATACAAAATAAGCGAATAGATTTTATTCTGCCCGATTCTTGCCTATAAAAATTGTCTCAATTGTCAGAATCGCACATCTTTGTGGTTTAGAACATTTCAGTTTTGTCGTTCAGACTATTTTTTGTCGTTTAGGTTATTTCTATTGGGCATAAAGCAGTGCATTATTCCGCCTCTGTTTTCCTCCATTTGGCAGGAGTACAGCCTGAATTTTCCTTGAACAGCCTGATGAAATGGCTTGGGGACAGAAAGCCGGATCTTTCAGAAATGTCAGCAACCGTCAGCCTCGGATATTGCGCAAGCAGGCGTTTCGCATAATTGATGCGGAGACCGGTAATCCAATCGCGGAACGATGCACCATACGTCGTTTTGATATACTCAGACAGATAGGTGCGGTTAGTCTGGAGCATATCAGCAAGTTTCTTTATGGTAAGGCCGGACTGGATATAACCCTCCGCATCAATCCAGCCGTTTATTTTCTCCGCCATTTCGGAACGGTATGACGGGTTCTCCAGTTTCTGTATCTGTTCCAGTTTGGTGTCACACGGGTCTTCCTCTTCAGAAATCATACCATCTTCCATTGCGGTTTCCACCTGTTCGTAAAACAGCAGATAATTCTGGTAGCAATGGTAGAGATAGACGTAAAACGGAATTGATGACAGAATCCATATATAAACGTATTCATCAGGCAAAAATGTAAGCAATCCGCATCCAACTCCGAAGATAAGAGCCCAATAAGTAAAGATGGACAGCCATTTTATATATGCGCCTATATCATCGGCATGTGTGTCATCGAAAATCCGGACAGCCCTGCGGTATGCGACAATGACTCTGCGAGACAACACCAGTCCGTAAACCACCAGCCATGCTGCCAAAGCCAGCAAAGTGCTTTTCTGCACTATTCCATCCGGAAACAACAACAGGACAACCCCGGAAAGTCCGGAGAAGATGATCCATAGAATGATATGCGTCCGAATCCTTTTCCGTGTGATATAGAAACGGTCAAGCAGTGTTATCAATGCTGAACTGAAAAGGTAGTAGCACAGAAAATAGGTGGACAGATTCATCAATATGGCTGCATGGACATTTTTGAACCTTATCCCGAAGAAGAAATGTACCGAATAGTTTGCCGCAAGCAATAACAACGCCATACCCATTATCCGCCGGGAGCGTAGGTAATTCTCAAAAATGGCCTTTTCCGGGGTTTGGGCCAGCAAAAAATAAAAGCCGAAGAACAACATCAACGGCAGCGCAATACAAAGTGAATAACTGTATATAGATGGTTCCATTTTATTATGCCTAACTATTTTGAATGCAAAATTAGCGAAAATACTGAATATATGGCGGATTTGCCATGACGATTTACTTTCAACACCCTATTTTGATATAATCGAGGGCTTGTTGTATGGTATCCTTGCCATTATGTCATATTGATGGAAAAAGGCAGGAAAAGGAATGGTATGTTCCCAATCCTGCCATATATATCCGCACACTCGTTCACATTTTTATACCTTTCGGTTTGCACTCGTCACGGACGTTGAATCCCGGCCGCCCGATGATGATATGGTCGGCAATAAAATTGCCAGACGGACTGCGTTCATTCACCGGGCTGCGTATCTGCGGCACATCTTCGGTGTGTTGTGGAGATACGTTTCGTACACCTTCCGCATCCGGTTTGACCTCCTGTCCGTCATTCTCCTTTTCGGCGACTTCGGGCGTAGGCGGCTCAAGCTCCAACTGTATCTTTCGGTCGAGTGCTGCAAGTTCGGACTTCAACTGTTTCAGTTCGTCCTCCTTCTTCCATACCTTCCCGGCTATCTCCTACAACTGTGGGACCTCCTTTTCCTGCACCTCGTTCTTCGCCTTGTACTGGTCAATGATGGACGGAATCCTCTCCTATGCGTTCAGGAAATTGCGTGCGGTGGCTACCGGGTCAGCCATCGCCAACATGCAGCCTATGTCATACAAGGATACTGATACTACGGGAGAACCTGTCGAGCATGTGACAGAACCGGACAAGCAAATTGCGCATTCGGCTCTCGGTGACTACGGACCATTCAGTGTGAAATACGCCACGAAGGACTTTCTCAGCTACGGGAACAAAAAGTTCCGCATATAGATTCTGATTTTGCTTGTTACAGATGGAAGCAACGGCAATATGCCAGAGGAGGCCGGGCTATACAAAAAAATAAGGGGCTGTACAATGAAAGTGTGGACGAAAAAGATGACAGAGAGTAATATCAAGGGACCTATTATATATAATAAGGTATTGAAGAGGATTGCTACGGGCAGGAGTCCAGCAGCAAAGTATAGCTGAATGATGCTGGCTTGCGAATAGCGCACGTATGGAATCAAGTCGATTCCGAAATTTTCCATGAGCTTCTGCCTTCGGGCTTTTGTTTCTTTGCGAATGATAAGAATAAAATATGCCATGCTAGCCACAAAAAGACCGAGCATCACATAGAGCATATTGCCAATGTGTAAACTGTTATTTTTGAACATGCCAATGACGAAAACTATGGCGATGAGTATGTATGCCATCATACTACGTAAACAATAACGGCGCACTTTGTTGCCTGTGCTCTCTATGTTGATTATGGAGAGAGTGATGGCAAATGCCACTGGGGTATAGAACAATATGTTGAATGCTGCGCCCACATCGGTACCTTGTGCACGGAGTCCATGAAGCATCTGTAAGAGGTAGTGGACGGAGAAGAATAGCATGGATGCAACGAGAATCCATCTTGATATTTCGTAGCGCCACACCTTCCATCTCACCTGCAAACTTGCCATGGCTAATTGCAATGCCAGCATGGCTGTAATGACGCAACATACAAGTTGTAATATGAATAACGATTTCATAGTATTGTCATTACCTTAATTCCACAACACTATTGTAAATTAAACCTTTTAAGTACCTGAGCAACAAAAAGTTGCCCAGGATTTTGCCATGTCGAAGAATTCACTTATCTTAGTGTTGCAAAAATAAACAAGCAAAACTCTGATATGACATGGCAAATTTAGATAAAATTTCCGAATTATAAGCCAGTTGGGATAAAAAACAGAAATGAACATCTCCGCAAGACAATCATAGAGTGTGCATGGGCAGCCAGCAGGACGAAGGAGTGCATCTTCAGCCAGTTCTCATACCATCAGACGCAAGTGAGGAAAAAGAACAAGATGAAGGTATATAAAAAACCCCTCTCCAGATCTCCCCACCATGTAGAGGGTGGACTTTCTTGAGATGAAGATCTGTAGAGGGGGTAGTTTTACCTTTTTACTTTTTTACCTTTAACCACATACACTCCCTTCTGCGGCTCCACGTTGCCGAGGAATCGTCCCTGGAGGTCGTAGTAGTAGTTCTTGGCGGCAGGAGCGGCTGTAGGGGCGGTGATGCCTGTATCGCTCTTGGCAGAGATGCGTATCACGCCATTGCCTTGTGTGAGGTCTACCTTTATGTCGTAGGTGCCTGGCTCGCCAGAGAAGAGCCATGCGCCGGGAAATACATCAGGTGTCATGACGGGTATGTTCTCGTCAAGATTGGCAGGGGCGCCGTCGGAGTGGGGAGTGAGACGTGTGGCGTTGACAAAGTCCCAGTCGGCGCCGAGACGCTTAAACACGGTGAAGTGGAGATCGCCCACTTCGCCCACGAATGTGATTTCGCCCTTATAGACGCCAAGCTCGTCGGTGGCAGAGATTACGTCTGCAGGGATGTAGGGGAACCATACGCCGTTGCTGCCGATAGTGTAGAGCTCTTTCGGGTAGCCTGTGGGATATGAATTGTCGGTGCCGTAGAGCGTCAGACGGCCATTAACGAGGTCTAATGTAACGTATGCGTAGATCGGGTTTTCTACCGATGCTCCGATGACGAAGTCAGACGCTTCACCCTTCTTAATGCCTACAGTGAGGTTCGGTTCCACGTTGATGGTTGCTGCGTCAGCGCCTACGCGTTTGTCTTTAATCTCTTCCCAGCCATCATATGTAGAGGCGAGGGCGGTAGAGATGTTAAACTTGTTGCCGAAGAAAGTTACATAGCCAGTGTAAATGCCGTCCACGTCGTTCCATGTAAGCTCTGCGCCCAGGTTGGCAGCGTTAGAACCGTTGGCACCGATGAGGTAGACATGGTCAGGATATTTGGACACGTAAGTGTCGCTGTGGAGGTTCATGGTCATGGTGCGAAGGTCTACAGTCACGTCGTAGGTGCCTGGTGCGGCGATGTGGAACGACTGATCTGTGAGCGTCATGGTCTTGTCGCGGTTGATAATCACCTTACCGCCACCGTAGCGGTAGGGCAGTATGGCATCGTAGTCGGTGGGGTCGGTGCCGAGCTGGGTGAGAATGTTGAAGTAGCATAAGGTAAAGTCTACCTTTGCCTTATACACACCGTCGGTCTCGGTCTTAGGCAGTATGGCAGATGCATGTGTGGGGTCGTAGACACCGTCGCTGCCCCATACGTATAGCTCGTCGGGGAAGTTGCCGATCAGCGTGACGGTCATGGCGTTGAAGTCGACGCGCATACGATAGGTTGTGGCGGCGGTAGGCACTTTGAAAGACCTGTCCTTACCCTTTATCATGGCCATAGGCTCATTAATAAGGAGCATGGCGTCGGGTGCGGAAGGTCCGAAGCGGTGTTGATTAAACGTTGCCCAATCGTAATCGTCATCGCCAGTTGTCAGATTTTGGGTGACGGTGAAATACTGCGCTCCTTCAGCGAATGTGACTTCACCCTCATACACTCCTGCTGTGGCAGTCTCTGTCAGTTCTGCCGCCGCAGCGTTGGTTTTCCACTGATTGTCGCTACCGACAATGTAACACTGTGCACTGGCAGCAACTGTTGCCACCACCGTCAGCAATGCTGACATGATAATTCTGTGTAGATTTTTCTTCATAGGTCTTTATGTTTTTTTATGTTAGTATGCGATTGTCGCTGTTGGTTTCCCTTTTGCTGCTGTTGGCTTTCTGATACTTATAGTATCAATACACTTTGTAGACGACGCGGAATTGGCCTTGGCGGTCGATGATACCCTCGAAGGTGACGTCGCCATTGGGCGAAACGATAGTGGCTGGTGCATAGCCGTCGGTGCTGAATGCGCCTATCGTCCATGGAAAGCAGTATTGCGAACCCACACCCACTGCCGAAGTTTGGGTTTCGGAGAAGTGTGCCACATCTGCCTCGTCGTACCATGGTGTACCCCACATTGCGGTGTGGAAGTCGGCTTCAGTTCTCATGCCTTTAGTATCGTCGTAGCCATCAACGCTGGGCTGGATAATGAGGACAGAAGGAACTTCCTGGTTTTCAGCCTTGTCGATAAAGCGCATATATCCCTTGCCATTATGGAGCGCTGAACCCCACAATGCCACGCCGCTTAACTTGCCCGATGTGGTGTAGTAACGCGCATAGAAATTGTCGCCTATCCCCATTGGGGCGATGGTGCATAAACCACCGTCATAGTCGCTCACCCCCTCTGGGAAAATGTTCTCGTCCACCTTCCTCGGCTCAAAGCATTTGCGCCCCGTAACATCAATAAAATAGAAATCGTCGTTTTTCTCAACCACCAGCGCCATGCTGTCGGAGAATGAGCGCACTTCCCTATATTGTGGCTTAATCACGATTTTTCCCAATCCGTTCATGAATCCCCAACTGCCATCAAAACCGTTCTCGTTAGGCACATACACGGCACGCATACTGCCACGAAGCGGAGCAATGGTGAATTGATTTTTGCCAAACTGCATCGGCTGTGTCACCACACCTGGGGCGAATGGCTTCAAACTGCGGTCGATGAAAGTCCAGTTCAACGCATAGCCCGAAGTGGCAGTAGCCACGGCGGCAATGCCGTCAACAAAGTTGGTGGCATTCACATATTTCTTGGGCAGAGCCTCCACCGCGCCGGTAGGCTTAATAAGGTAGAGCTGCTGAGTGTTGTCGTTCTTATACATAATCAGCCCCTCCTTCTCCATACGGGGGATTCGGGTGAAGTCAGCCACCTTCCACGCATTTTTGCCACCAATGGTGCCACCATCAATGTAGCGAAGTGTGTAAACGGTGCCGTCGGTGCTGATGCCATACACACCGCAACTCACTGGCGTAACGATTTTTGTGTCTGCGTCCTCGCTATCGTCGAGAAACTGGGTGTAGCCTGCCTCAAAATGCAGCGGCATCTGTAGCGATGCCTCACTTGCATCTTGCTTCCCCACTCCACCTTTCTCAAGCCAGTCGGTGGCGTGAGCGATTGAAAAACTCAGCGTGAGCGCACCCACGAGCATCATACCCTTTCGTAAAATATTAGCCTTCATCATCATTAGTTCTAATTCAATACTCCGTTAATAAATGGTGTTGTTATTTTATCTCTTGCAAAGATATTACATTTTTTTTGTGTTAGCAATCTGTTATTCCATATTTTGACGCATTGGTTCCTCTTTTTTACTTAATGATTTTTTAATCAGGAGAAGCAGATGACGTTCTTCGATTATGTGAATAATCTACGTGTGGAACATGCTGTAAGCTTGCTCAAAAACTCAGACCTGCGGCTGAACGCCATAGCCGAACAGTCGGGATTTAATTCTATATCAACCTTCAGAAGGGTTTTTGCTGCCAAGCAACAATGTACCCCTTCTGAATATCGTAAACGCATCTCCAGATAAAGATGCAAAGTCCTGTTATATGTAAACTCGTGCTGCCTTAGGGCTGTACATCCCACTGGATAGGCACGTTCTTCATAATCAGCAGACCTTTCTCGTCATAACTGAGCGAGAGGGCAATCTGAGCTTTTTGTATTATTTTGGCTGACTTCTTCACGTTGGTGAAGGTGCTGCTGTCTTTAAGGATGATTTTCATATAGATGCCTTCAGAGACGGAGTAGGGAGTCCATCCTAAATAACGTGGCTCGCTCACGTTGCCTTCTTCGTCGATGAGCATGACTGGCCAATTGCTGTTGCCGCCAATGCTGATTTCGTTCTTGTTGGCAATCATCTTTACCTTCAACACCAGACTAACCTCGCCGTAGTTTTCGGATGTGCTTTTGCCGTATGCTCCTACTAACTGTACGTCTACTTTGTCTTTTAAAGGATTGATGAGGGTTCCTCCAGTTGCGATAGGCTCTTCTGCGGCATTGCTGGCTGCAGGCTTCGCTTGGGGAGTCTCGGTTTTAGCTGGCTCATTGGAAGGGGTCAGAACTTTCTTGGCTTTTTTTAGAATGCTTCCAAAGCCTTGGGCTTGAATAGGAGTGGCACACAATGCAAATGCTGCGATAATGATCCAAAATGATTTTTTTGTTCTCATAATAAATTCTTTTTTATTTGTTGATAGATTGTATAATCGTTAATTTGTCGAGTGCAGCTTTTCTTCTGCAAAGAAAATGCAAACGAGCGCAAAGAAAGCTTACTTTCAATTTGCCGAGTGCAGCTTTTCTTCTACAAAGATATAAAAAGTTAGCTTTGGCAAAAAGTCGGTGTGGCGATTATTGATGCTTTGCTCCTTTTATTTTATCATATGCTCCTGTATTTACGAAATGATAGGGATGGTTGTATTTCTGAGAGGTTGTTGATGGTAGACCGAATGTAGGAGGAAATAGTAAAAATACAAAAAGCTGGCTTCAAATCCGAAACCAGCTTTTTTATGATAATTATAATTTTGTTGTATGAAGTCTTCTGCGAAACTTTAGTCTATCTTAGTCTCTGTTGCTGCCGAAGATACGGAGCAGATAGAGGAAGAGGTTGATAAAGTCGAGATACAGAGTGAGCGAACCAAGAAGGGCCAGTTTTTGTGCACCTTCGCTCATGTCGGGCTGCATCAAGAGCATCTGCTTGATTTTCTGTGAGTCCCAGGCTGTGAGGCCAATGAAGATGGCAACACCGATGTAGCTAAGAATGTAGTCGAAGCCAGGGCTCTTCAAGAACATATTCACGACGGTAGCGATGATGAGGCCGATCAAAGCCATGAACAGAATCTTCCCAATCGAGCTGAGGTCGCGCTTGGTGGAATAGCCATAGAATGCCATGGCTCCGAAGGTGCCTGCTGTTATGAAGAATACTTTTGCTATTACCATTGGCTCGTAAATGACAAAAATCGAAGAGAGCATAGCGCCATTAAGTACAGAATAGATAATGAACAGCAGTGTTGCTGTGGTCAGCGATAGGCGATTGATGGCGCCACTGATGATGAACACGAGTGCGAGTTCGCCAATGATAAGTCCCCACATCAATGCGGAATTTGTGTAAATGGTGTTCAGCAGGGCTGGACTGTTGGCTACACTGTAAGCGGTAAAGCCCGTGATGACCAAAGCCAGTGTCATCCAAACGTAAACCTTTCGCATGAGAGCAGCAAAGGTGCCGTCGAGTCCGCGGGCTTTCTCGTTAATACTGAAGCCTGTGTCTTGGCTTGCGCCGTTAATACGGTCGTACATTTCTTTTTCTGTCATAGTTATTCTTTTTTTGTTTATATTCTTGTTTTGCTAATCGCCTTTTGCGAATAGTCTTTGTCATCTTGATAATGTAAATACAAAGATAATGCCATTTTTTGTAATTACTTCTCTTTGACTGCATTATTAACATTTGTTACGTCATTTTTCTTTTATCTGTCATTTTGGCCTTTTTTTGTAGTGCTGACCTGTTATCTTAGCATCTGTTAATTTTGGGGGCTATTGAAGATTGAGGCGGACTTCGTTGGCGGCTTGTATCGGTCTTAATAGACGACCGGGCTTGGTCATAATAGACGACCGGCATTGGTCTTAATAGATGGCTGACTTTGGCCTTAATAGTACAACTATGTACCTTGCCCACTATGATGGGCAACTTTACTCATAACGATGAGCAACTTTGCTCATCCTCATGGGCAAAGTTGCCCAACGCCTTGAGCAGATACTAATAAAGCCCTTCGTTGACTTCTCTTGATGGTAAACGATAACTTCTCCTAATGGTAAAAACGAACATACTTGCGATAGCTAACCAAGATACTTGCGGATTCCTTCACCTGTGCGCCCGCACACGCGCAGCCCGCGCTCCCGTGTGTATAATATAATGAGAGTGGGGCAGGAAAGTCTCTTATTCTTTGCCTTAACTGTTAAATAACTGTTAATTTTCAAACTTTTTCGCCGAAACTCTTGCGTGTTTGGAAAATAGTTTGTACTTTTGCACTCGCTTTTGAGAAATACACTTCTCTTGGGCAATTAAAGAAAGAGTTCTTTGAAAGATTTCACATAAACAGACAAGTAGTACAAGAAGCGGTTAACTTCTTAGAAATAAGAAAGTT
>OIWQ01004866.1_pt1 | contig 10297 bp, 7 predicted proteins | sample 1587571 | NCBI WGS metagenome assembly OIWQ01 (sample SAMEA3888910, study PRJEB22519) | human gut metagenome | biome: human gut; feature: human-associated habitat; material: faeces | place: Denmark | collected 2010 | reverse complement strand
ACTGCATCCTCTGTATTAACAACAACCATATCTCTAAGGTCATTAGCTACTACAAGCTTTCTTTGTGCGTTGTTAATAACCGATACGTTACTGCAGTCATTCTTAATTATATAATCAAGCTTACCCTCTGCATGCTGTTGTTCTATATCACATACGTTGTCTATATCTTTCCATGTTATATCAGCTTCAACAACCTTAAGCTTATCACAATCCTTAAGCACCAGTGATTCTATGCTTCCACTAGGAATATCCTTCATAATATTCTCTGAAAAACGGATTGCCCTTCTTATTGCTGGAACCTTTCTTTTGGCTGTTCTGCATGTTCCATAAAGTTCAGGCTGCTCTTTTCTTACGATATTTATCATATCTCCAGCTCGAAATACAAGCATTCCGCTGTTCCACAGATATCCCTCATCATAAGAGTAACAATCAGATATTTCTGATGAATAGCTATCAAAATCAACATGAGGTATGAGTCGGCACACATCACAGTTATCCCTTAATATATATCCGAGATTCTTTGCCTGGTATTCAGGTTTCACACCAATTGCTGCTATTACACCTGACTTAGCCATATCCTTGGCGCTTATTATGGCATCCTTATAGCCTTCTCCATCTATAAAATTATCTGAATTAACTATAAGCACGAATTCCGTAGGATTAGCAAACATAGTTCCAAGTATAATCGCTGCTGCTGTTCCTTTTGCTGTTCCCTCAAGAATCAGTCTGTACCTTAGACTCTGGAATGCCTTCATCTGTCCATTTACTATATTTTTATATGCCTCATTAGTTACTATTATAAATTCATCACAATATGGCATATTTCTCACAACAGTTTCCTGAAGCAATGAACGTCCTTCTTTAAAATTCATAAACTGCTTAGGATAATTTTTTCTGGACAATGGCCATAAACTATCGCCACTGCCGCCTGCCAGGATAACACACTTCATCTAAATGTCCCTCCCAAAATATACTAGTTAATTATTATCACTATTTTCGTTTGAAATTTGTCTGTCTTGTTTATCATCGTCTGAATCAGAGGTTGTCTTTTCTTCTGTAGTTGTTTTCTCTTCTGTAGTCTGTCCCTCTGTTTGTCCTTCTGTTTGTCCTTCTGTTGGTTCCTCTGTTGGTCCCTCTGTTTGTCCTTCTGTTGGTCCCTCTGTTGGTCCTTCTGTTGGTTCCTCTGTTGGTCCTTCTGTTGGTTCCTCTGTTGGTTCCTCTGTTGGTTCTTCTGTTGACTGCTCTTCTACAGAGCTTTCTTCCTGATGTTCTCTTGATTCTTCGTTATTTCTTGTAGTCTCTCTCTGTGTTTCTTCCCGTGTATTCTCTCTTCTTTCAGTCTGTGCAGTATTGTTTTCTGTCGTATTTTCTTCTTCTGTCTGTCCCGCAGTAGTGCTGCCAGCTGTTGTGCCTGTCTGCTTTGTTGTTGGCTGTTTTGTTGTATAATACTGCATGTCACGGTAATCATAATCTTTATTAACTTTTTTCTTATTATTCTTTCCAGCTATAACAGAAACAAACAATACAGAAACAAGTGCAATAACAACTATACATCCTGCAATCCATGACATTGCCATTCTGGCCGGTAATGAAAGTGCTGGGAACAATCTTCTTATAAAGAGGGTAACAGCATTTTCATGATGTCTGTTTCTCTTCTGGTATACAGAGCTTACAGCCTCCTGCTCATCATATTCATTGCTGTATTCTTCTGACTCATCATCCGATTCATCATACTGTTCTTTATCATCGTCTGAATTTTCATATGCATCTTCATATATCTCATTTGAAATATTATCATTTGCAACAGCTGTCTTAGCTTCATCAGCTGTGTTTTCTAAAGCAACTGCCTCTCCTGACAGTATAAACTTAATCTGTGCTATCCAGCTTCCAATATATGAGCTGTCAACATCTGTCATTCTCTCAATAGCATCTACCGACTGCATCTCATATGCATATAACTCTACAAGTGCCATCTGTACAGAATCTAAAGACTTTAACTTTTCATCCTCCTCATCAAACACCAAAGGACTTCTGAATGCATTTGCCTTTTTCTTCATATACATAAGAAACTCTTCATCTTCACGTATTTTTGAGAAATTATATTCTTTAATATCTGTTTTTTCACTTAATTCCTTTGAATTCTCATCTACTGCATTTACAAAAAAATATGTTGATACGATAACTGCAATCTGTTTGTGAATATTTTTCGTCAGATCTATACCATTTATCTTATTGCATACCTGAATAAGAGCTTTTTTAGCCTGTGTTGTACTCTTTGCTTCATCCCTATATACTGGATATGAGAGTGCATATACTTCTTTATATATCTTATTGCACAACTCCTTTTTCTGCACCTTACCATCTACAACATCCTGTATAAGCTGAACAAGTTCTTTATCCTGTTTATTATTCATACATATCTCCTATTTTAATATAATAAAACTCATAACTTACTTTTTACTTACTATCCCGTTATTATAACACCTTGTTACATAATTGTCACTATCACTAACACCATCGGAAAATATCACTAATTCCACCAGAAAATATTAAAAGCCGCGACCATGCAGAAAACCTTCCCACATAGTCACAGCTTAATAACTGATATCTATGAATCCGACGATAAGATGATATCATAGCTAGAAATTAGCATATATAAAATCTGAGGTAGTACTTGTGCTTCCATATATAAGTATAAACATTATAAATACTATATATATGAACCACCTGAGTACAATGTTCCTTGATGCTACCGCCTCTCTTATTTTAATGCCCTTTTCCTTAAGAACACTTACAACAAATATAATTATACAGCCAGCTGCAACAATGATAAGATCCTGTGCTGTAAGACCAACTGCCTTAACTGTTGCCATGGATATCTGTGACAAATGTGCTTTAGTCACTGTATCTAAAAGCATGACATTAGCTGCATGAAGATCCGGCGCCATATCAAAGTAAAAACCTATATTAACAAGTATAAATGTTCTTATGATACAGAACACCTGGTACCACCAGCTTTTAGGATTAATGTGCAGGCTCTCATGTATCCTTGCATACACTGGTGCAAGCATGCCGCTTGCTGCTATGATAACACCATTATACATGCCATACATTATATATTTCCACGCTGCCCCATGCCATATACCTACTATAAAAAACACAAGCAGATTGGCAAGACTCACTGGCAGAAGCTTTCCAACATTATTTCCAAATGTTTTCTTACACCATTTGCCGAACTTATTCATACATCTTGATAAGGAAAATGGATAGAATATATAATCCTTCATCCATGTACCAAGTGTTATATGCCATCTTCTCCAGAATTCACTTATAGAACGCGAAAAATATGGCTGTCTGAAATTCTCATCCATGGTGATGCCAAACATCTGTGCAATACCAATTGTAATATCAATACCACCTGAGAAATCCGCATACAGCTGGATACTGTAAAGAATCACACCAAAAACGTTAATCCAACCCCCATAATTCCAGTAGTTGTTAAATATAAGCGTTACTGCTGCATTTACCCTGTCAGCAAGCACCATCTTCTTAAGCATGCCCCATAGTATTCTCTGTAAACCAAACTGTATATTTTTAAGGTCGTAGGCATGTCCCTCATACAGCTGCTCCCCAAGCCTTTCATATCGGCCGATAGGTCCCTGAAGAAGCTGAGGGAAAAACGATACAAACAACGCATACTTAAAGAAATTCTTCTGTGGCTCATGCTTTCCCCTGTATACATCAACAACATAACTTACTGACTGGAATGTATAAAACGATATACCAAGCGGAAGTGTAAGCTTAAGAACACTTAATCTTCCTGAACTTCCAAATGCAGATAATATCCCGTTGATATTACCTATCATAAAGTTAGTGTACTTACATACTGCAAGCACTCCGAACGAAAGAAGTATCACACATAGCACGACCTTCTTTTTTTTGTTAGTTATATCCTTCTTAAATGCTTTCTTTGTCTCTCTGTCTGCATCCTTATCCGGCTTTTCACTATTAAGCTTTCCAAGTAATATTCCACCTGTATATGTAACAGCTGTAGTCAGTATCATCATCCATACTGTTGTAACATGATATGAAAAATAATACATGTAGCTTAATATAAGCAGCCATCCCCATCGCACCTTTTTGGGGATGATATAATATACAACCAGCGCCATAAGCGCAAACAGAAAGAATTCAAATGTTGTAAAAGACATACTGCTCTCCATTCTTTATATCATAGGAAACCAATCTAATATGACTTCCATTCAAGTCCTGTGGCATCCTCATAATCCTGTACCATAGAGTTATACATACTCTCATATGAATCATAAAAATATCTGCTCTCATCCAGCGTTCCCTGTGCATCCTCGTAAAGAACCTCCGAAAGAAGCTCCGAATAGCTTTCTGCAAGCTCTCCATACATATGTCCCTCTGCATCCACATATGCAGAATCATCTCTTGGAAGTACTGACATAAGTGCCTTATTAAAATCATAATAGGCTATTCCATAGCTGTCAAAAAGCGCTTTAAGCTTCGTAACCGCCTTATCAACCTCTGCATCCCTGAATGCATCTGGTGTTATAGGCGATTCTACACATACTATCTGTATGTTGTTTTCCCTGCAATACTCAACAAGCTGCTCAAACTGTGCTATAACAGTCTTATCAAGCTCCTTGTTGGCATTTCTTTTCATCGTCTGTGTATATTCAGGATTTCCCGGAACTTCATTTATCCTGTATCTGTAGCAGAAGCCCTTTCCCATATAAGGTCCACCTGCTGTAGCAAAATATCCATCTGTATCAAGTCCTGCTGACATATCGTAGTTTTTATATTCATCAGTTTTCTTTAACTCAACATTTGTCTTTGCCTTATTCAAAGTGCATTTCCATGTAAGCCTTCTTGAAAATACATTTCTTATATCCAGATAAGATTTGTTCTTCCACAGATATTCTGCTTTAATCTGCGGATCCTTTATCTGCTGATATATAAACGACCTTGAAAAATGATTCTGTGATTGTCCATTCATCCAGTAATAATAGTCAACATCTATAACTATTTTTTTAACGTCATTATCCTTGCATACAGACTTTAAAACATAATACATATCATCAACCGTTTCACCAGGAATACCCATATTAAATGAATTCACTCTCAGCTTTTCGTCTATATAACTTGTATCTATACTACATCTTGTATGGGATGCTCCAAGAATTATTGTATCATATCCACTATCTGTTTCCGCATTTTCAGCCTTAACCTGGTTAAATATGAACCTTATATATCCACTTTCTGCAAACAGATAGTCACATACACATATAACTGCCGCAAGTACACATATAAATATTACGCATCTAATGTGTGGCCATAACTTTTTCATACCACGCCTCGTTTCTTTTATTTGTTAGTTTTACATTCATTACAAAGCATTACAGCTGATTATATCATTGTCAGGCATATTAATTGTTAACAATATGTTAACTCTTTTTGAATTTCCTGCGAAATACTTTTGCAAACATAAAATAAAAGCTGAATCTTTAACCATTGTTTTTAAGAATCAGCTTTTATTATTAATTACTTATATTTTATGTTACCACTGAAGCCTCTAGAAAGCCTCTAGAGCATTTTACTGAACAGAAGCAGCTGTTTATGCATTGTTAGCAGCTGTTGTTCCTGTCGTTGTTTCTGTTGTTGTTTCTGCTGCACCTGTTGTTCCTGATGTAGTACCTGTTGTTGTACCAGTTGTTGTTTCTGTTGTATTGTCCTTGTCTGGTGCAGTAGTTTCAGGCTCTCCTTTTTTCTTTTCAACCCTGATTGTTATATCCTTCGTTTTAGTGTCACCCGACTTATATGTTGTAGCAAATGCAACATTCATATCACATGCACCATTAATTCCTGGGATATTTGCTGTACTTGTGTACTGCCATATATTATATCCAAAGTCAAGATCTGGAACTTCATCACCATCTTCATACAATCTGTTACTTGGACTGTTATAATACTTATAGAAATACCATGCAAGCCATACATTATACTTTGATGTAAGTTTGTTTGTGTGAACCTTATTTACCCAGTCATTCTTACTCATATATATCATAGGCTGGTATCCATGGCTCTTTACTGTATCGCAGAACGCTTCACATATGCTTGTAAGCTCATCTTTGTTAAGTCTGTCACATGTTCTGTAGCCGCTTGATGTCTCCCAGTCGAAGGCTACAGGATATGTTATGTTATAGTCCTTTATAAGATTAAGAGTATATGATGCCTCTTCATATGCCTCCTGGACACTTAATGCCTGTGAGAAGAAGTATACTCCTACCTTGATGCCATTAGCTGTTGCCTGTTCTATATTGTATCTGAAATAATTGTCCTCATACAGATTACCATCATCACCTATAGATCTTCCGGCTACCTTAATCATGGCAAACTTATAACCAGCATCTGCAACAGCACCCCAGTCAATTCCGCCAGCATCGTTCTGCCAGTGTGACACATCAATTCCGTTGATTGTTTCTGTTACTGTCATACCTGGTGCTTCATATTCATAATGAACCTTGTAGTTTCCTGCATTCTCAAGTGTAACCTTTATATCCTCAGGATTACCACCATAATTCTTAACCTCATCACCTGTCATCGAAGCAACCACATTACCCGCTTCATCTGTTATAGTAAATCCAATAGGTGCTGATGAATTATAAAGATCATCAATCCTTACACCTGCAAGTGGTGCATATTCCTCACCTTCTGTAACTGTTTTATCAACATTATCAACTATAATATCATAATTCTTTTCTGTTTCATTTACCTTACTGTTACCAGAATCTGGTTCATCAACATCTACATCAGCTCCTATTTCAGTTGTTGAATCATCTTCTATAATCTTATCTGCAAGGTCCTCTTCTGGTATAAGCTCAACCGGCTTATCCGCGCTTATGACTATTTTCTTACCATCATATTCAAACTCAAGTGATGAATCTGTTTCTATCACATCTGTTTCTGTTTCCTCTTCCGCCTCAGTCTGTGCTGTAGTTTCCTCTGTAACTTCTTCAACTGTAGCCATAACTATAGTCTGCATAGTTTCTTCCTGTGCCGTTTCTACACCAGCCACTGTATCAGCCTTTGAGTGATTTCCAAGCACTACTGCAACAACGATACCTGTAACTGCCACTGCACATACCGCCCCTGCTGCTGACAGGCAGACAACCTTATGAAGTGAAACGAATTCTTTTAGTTTGTTTAATAGTTCTTTTGCTTTATTCACTTTTCATTCCTCTTTTTCGTATTCTGTATATAATGTCTATCAAGCATCATCCACAGCCTTATATCATATTATAACGATTCCAGGGTCAAAAGATATTCTACACATGATATTCACCATATACACCTCTAGTTTACAATTAACATATTTTAGCACATGCACTTACACTTTTCAATCAGTGTTTAATTAATTATTGCAATTGTAACATTAAGATATGCGGCAAATGTGACCCATAACAGATATGGAACCATAAGCCATGCTGCGGCCCTGTTAACATGAAAGAAACGCCATATTGTAAATATTATAAGCACCCACAAAAGCATCAGCCATATAAAAGCCAGCCATAATGCTTTAAACTTAAAAAATATCACAGACCAGCCTATATTCACAAAAAGCTGTACTCCATATAATACAAGAGCTTCTGTCCTTTCATCATCCCTTGTTTCACACACTATATATGAGGCTATCCCCATAAGTACAAAAAGTATTGTCCATACAACAGGAAAAAGCTGACCTGGTGGCGAGAGTATGGGCTTATGAAGATTTTTATACATCTCCATTGAATTCCCAGTAAGAAGCCAGGATATAACACCTGCTCCCAGACTCACAACCAACGCCAGTATCAGTCTTTTCCAATTAATTCCTTTATTTGCTGCCATAAACCTTCTCCAATCTGCTGCATATGCTTTTATACATAGCTGCATTTATAATCTAGGATATAGTTTATGTAAAGATATAATAATTATTCATAAATACATACAAAATCATTGTCAACATATATTCTGTCTTACTATTCTTTTACAGACGTTCTTCTGCCTTATCAAGTGCCGCTGCCACAACAGCATCCATATCATAATATTTATATTCGCCAAGTCTTCCGCCAAATATAACTCCATCCAGTTCTTCTGCAAGTTTCTTATATTCAGCATAAAGCAAACTGTTCTTCTCATCATTGACAGGATAATAAGGGTCATCCCCCGGCTTCCATTCAGAACTGTACTCCCTGCTTATAACTGTTTTAGGCAGCTCATTGCCATTCTCATCCTTACCGAACTCAAACCATTTGTGTTCTATTATTCTTGTATAAGGACTCTTTTCATCAGTATAATTAACCGCTGCATTGCCCTGGTAGTTAGGCATATCCAGCACTTCTGTTTCAAAACGTACACTTCTGTACTCAAGTGTCCCAAGCTTATAGCCAAAATATTCATCTATCGGTCCTGTATACACAACATTTGATGCAAGCTTATCCAGCTCTTCTTTTTCTTTAAGATAATCTGTGGACAGTCTTACCTCTATTCCATCAAGCATATTTTCAACCATTCTTGTATATCCACCTATTGGAATACCCTGATAAAGTGCATTAAAATAATTATTATCAAATGTAAATCTAACTGGAAGTCTTTTTATAATAAATGCAGGAAGCTCTGTGCAAGGTCTTCCCCACTGCTTCATTGTATAGCCCTTTATAAGCTTCTCATATATATCTGTTCCAACAAGGCTTATTGCCTGTTCTTCAAGATTGTGCGCCTTACTTATGCCTGCTGCCTGTTTCTGTTTTTCTATCATCTTACGTGCTTCATCTGGTGTAACAACACCCCACATTTTATTAAATGTATACATGTTAAATGGAAGTGAATATAGCTCACCATTATAATTAGCCACAGGTGAATTCGTGAATCTGTTGAATTCTGTGAATCTGTTAAGATATTCCCATACCCTTTTATTATTAGTGTGGAATATATGGGCTCCATACCTATGTACATTTATTCCTTCTATCTTTTCTGTATATACGTTACCTGCTATGTGATCTCTTTTATCTACTACAAGTACTTTTTTTCCGGCATCTGCTGCCTGTCTTGCAAATACTGCGCCGTACAGACCGGCACCAACTATTAAATAATCATACATAACCTCGCTCCTTTCTCATGTTTGGGCGGGTCAGAAGGTTAAAAGCCTTTTCGTGCGAGCACGAACAGCTTTTCACTTTCTGACCCTGGCATCGTCATAGTAATGTTTAAAGTAGACGCGGTAGAATATTGCCCAGGTATCGTTAAAAGCTCTTATACAATCTTTTATTCCAATCCTGTTTGAGTCTTTTTCTCTTACGAAAACTACTTCTACCGGCATCTGTGCTATCTTAAAGCCTCTTCTGTGAACTGCAACAAGAAGCTCTATGTCATACGCAAAGCCGGATGTCCTTATAAGATGCCCTACCGGTTTTATAGCCTCTGCCTTAAACACCTTAAGTCCCGTCTGTGTATCCTTGACATTCAGATGAAATAGTAAAAGAAGCATTATATAATAGCACATGCTTATGACTTTTCTTTTAAATGGATATTTAAGCTTTGAATCCTTATGGAACTTGCAGCCTATAACCACATCCACATTGTCGGTAAGCATCTTGTTAAGATATCCTTCAAGCTGTGATGGGTTAAGCTCTAAATCCGCATCTACGAATGCTATATATTTTCCGTTTGCCTGCGATACTCCTGCTATTATTGCATTACCCTTTCCCCTGTTTTTATCAGAGGTCACCAGTCTTACTCTCTTATCCTCTTTCTGTGCCCTTATAATCTCAGACTTTGTGTTATCCTTACTTCCATCATTAACTGCAACTATCTCTATATCTTTTACAAACGAGGAAACTATATCCAAAGTTTTCATTATACTTGAATATATAAGTTTTTCTTCGTTGTATGCCGGCATAATAACAGACAGCATTCCGTCAAGTTCAATCATATACTTCCCCCTATAAACAATACTGATAATTGTACACTAATATATATATTGTATCAACCATAGTTTATCACGCAGGTATAATGTAAGCAGCAAAAGATATTTTATATTTTCTGCCATATCATACTTATATATCACAGATATTAAAAAAAACAGACCTCTGTATTAATCTACTTAGAGGTCTGTCTTTAATCACTTATACAGCCTGTGGTATGAAATATTATTTTCTTCTACATGCTGTATATTAACTTAATGCCGGCAACGGGAATCGAACCCGTATGGGAGTATAAGTCCCGCAGGATTTTA
>OIWQ01004857.1_pt1 | contig 10319 bp, 9 predicted proteins | sample 1587571 | NCBI WGS metagenome assembly OIWQ01 (sample SAMEA3888910, study PRJEB22519) | human gut metagenome | biome: human gut; feature: human-associated habitat; material: faeces | place: Denmark | collected 2010 | reverse complement strand
TTCATTATAATCACCATGCCTTTCCCCATGCTTTGTTCCTGTTTTTGCTGTTATTATCACAGGAAGCGATTTTCAAACTATTTTTAGTATATAGGACAAAATACGCAATAAATATCCAAAAAATGTCATTCACTTTGCAAATCCTGCTCCTGTAAAAATCCCTCATAAACCATATCAATATACTCCCAGATCTCTTCTCTGCCTTCCTTCGTCATAGATGAGTATGGGATCACCGGCGTTCCCTCCACCACCTGAAGGGTTTCCTTGATCTGCTTGATCTGTTTTGCCTTCTGGGATCGTTTGATCTTATCCGCCTTCGTAGCAATGATAATGGGATTAAATCCATAGTGGGTACACCACTCATACATCTGCAGATCATTCTGGTTTGGCTTATGACGAATATCCACCAGCAAAAAGATCAGGCGCAGTACCTTGGAACCGTCCAGATAACGGTTGATCATTTTGCCCCACTTTTCCACAGTCTGCTGGGATACCTTCGCATAACCGTATCCCGGAAGATCCACAAAGTACAACAGATCATTGATATTATAAAAATTAATGGTCTGTGTCTTTCCCGGTTGTGCAGATGTCCTTGCTAACGACTTTCTGTTCATCAACGCATTGATCAGAGATGATTTTCCGACATTTGATTTTCCTGCAAACGCAATTTCCGGTTTTTGGTTGTCCGGCAGTTTACTTGTATAACCGCAGACAGTCTCTAAATTTACCTCTTTGATAATCATGATTTCTCCTGCTTTCCATATCCTGATGTTTCTATGCTGTAAAAGCCTGCTCTAAAACCTCATCCATGCTTTCCACATAGACGATTTCAAGTCCTTTGGTAATCTCTGCTGAAACCTCTTCTACATCTTTTTCGTTTTTCTTCGGAACACATACGGTTTTAATTCCCGCATTTTTCGCTGCTAATAGTTTTTCTTTTAAACCTCCGATCGGAAGCACTCTTCCACGCAGTGTGATCTCTCCTGTCATTGCAATGTCAGCCCGTACTTTTTTACCTGTCGCCGCTGAAAGCATTGCTGTTGCCATCGTGATTCCGGCAGACGGTCCGTCTTTTGGCACAGCCCCTTCCGGAACATGGATGTGTATATCGTTTTCTTTAAAAAATTCTTTGTCAATGCCCCATTTTTTACTGATGGCACGGATATAACTAAGTCCGATCTGAGCGGACTCCTTCATCACATCGCCAAGCTGCCCGGTCAATTTAATATCGCCCTTGCCCGGCATAACATTGACCTCTATCTGCAGGGTATCTCCACCGACGCTTGTCCATGCCAGTCCACGCACAATACCAATCTCATCCTGTTCATTCGCCTTGTCAAAGCTGTATTTTTCTTTTCCAAGATATTTTTCTAAATTACTCTCGGTGATCTTGATCTTTGTCTTATCTCCCTGATAGATCTCTCTGGCTGCCTTCCGGCAGATTTCTCCGATCTTACGCTCTAAATTACGCACTCCGGCTTCTCTGGTATATCCGGAGATCATGCGGCGCAGTGCGGAACTGCTGATCGTAAGCTCCCCGTCTTTGAGACCGTTTTTCTTCATCTGTTTCTGGATCAGATGCTCTTTGGCAATATGCTCTTTTTCATTTTCCGTATAACTGCTGACTTCGATCAGCTCCATACGGTCTAGCAGCGGTCTTGGGATATCCTGTACGGAATTTGCCGTTGCTATGAAAAGCACCTCCGATAGATCAATAGGAATCTCTACATAGTGGTCACGGAACTTGTTATTCTGTTCGGAGTCCAGCACCTCTAACAGTGCGGAAGCCGTATCTCCTTTGTAGTCACTGCTGATCTTGTCGATCTCATCTAATAAGATCAGCGGATTCTTCACGCCTGCACTGCGCAATCCGTTCACTAAACGTCCCGGCATTGCTCCGACATAAGTCTTTCTATGTCCACGGATCTCTGCTTCATCACGGACACCGCCTAAGCAGATACGGACATATTTTTTATCCAAAGCCTTGGCTACTGAACGTGCAATACTGGTTTTTCCTGTTCCCGGAGGTCCTACTAAACAGATGATCGGGCTGTCTCCCTTGCTCGTCAGGTTACGGACTGCTAAAAATTCTAACATTCGCTCCTTGACCTTCTCTAAGCCATAGTGGTCCTCATCAAGAATACGCTCTGCATTCTTTAAATCCTTATTGTCTTTTGATGCCTTATTCCACGGCAGTTCTAACAATGTCTCGATATAGCCGCGTGTTACCGCACTCTCCGAAGAACTCGAAGAAATATTCTTAAAACGGTCAATCTCTTTTTGGATCCGTTCCTTTACTTCTTTCGGTGCCTTTAACTTCTTTAAGGACTCTTCGTATTGTTCTGCATCGCTCTGGGTATTGTCTTCCCCTAATTCCTCACGGATGACTTTTAACTGTTCCCTTAAAATATATTCTCTCTGATTCTTCTCTACCTTACTCTTAATCTTCATCGCAAGGTCATTACGGATCGTTGCAATGTCAATTTCCCGTAAGAGAATTGCCATCAGAACTTCATAACGCTCGGTAATGGTAACTGCTTCTAATATCCTCTGTTTCTCCTCATAGCCGATTGGAATGCTGTTTGCGATCGTATCGATCAGACGGTCTAATTCATGGATCTCCTGGATCGGTTTTGCCGCCTCTTTGCCATTCTTGGAATTGCAAGTACAAAACTGTTCATATTTTTCTTCTAAGCAGCGGATCATTGCCTCTCTGGCATTTTCAGGGATATCCTCTAAGCCATCCTCTGTAAAACGGATCACTTCCGCTAAAAGATATTCTTCCGTCTCCGTAAAACAATTCAGCTCTGCACGCTCGATGCCCTCGACTAATACACGCACAAGATCATTCGGCATTTTAATGACCTGTTTGATCTCTGCCACTAATCCGATGCTGTACAGATTTTCTGCTGTTGGCTCTTCCTCTTCCGGATTTTTCTGAGTCAGAAGAAAAATCTCCTGCTCATCCATCATTGCCTCTTCTACTGCCTTTATTGATTTTTCCCTGCTAACGTCAAAATGGGCTACCATGCCTGGCAGTATGGTTAGCCCTCTTAACGCAACAGTTGGTAATTGTTTTATAATACTACTCATCAAATATCAACCCCTGTTTATGCGATATTTTTTTCAATCATTGGTTCCTTTTCTTCCTCTACGGAATCTTTTGTGATCGTACATGCGATTACCGATTCATCGGATGGCACACGATACATCAGATCAAGCAGAATGCCTTCGACGATCGCACGAAGTCCTCTGGCTCCGGTCTTTCTCTCGATCGCTTTTTTCGCAATTGCCTCTAATGCTTCTTCTTCAAAGTTCAGACGCACTCCGTCTAATTCAAAGAGTTTCTGATACTGTTTTACCAGTGCATTCTTTGGCTCTTTCAAAATGCGGATCATTGCCTCTTCATCTAATTCATTTAAAGATACGGTAACCGGCACACGTCCGATAAACTCCGGTATCAGGCCAAACTTAATGAAATCTTCCGGTATTGCTTTCTGGAATGCTTCGCTGATCTTCTGGTGGTTCTTATCTGCAATTTCTGCATTGAATCCCATCGAACCCTGCTCTGTTCTGGCATCCACAATTTTTTCTAATCCGTCAAACGCACCTCCGCAGATGAACAGGATATTTGTGGTGTCGATCTGGATCAGCTCCTGATGCGGATGCTTTCTTCCACCCTGTGGTGGTACACTTGCCGTTGTTCCTTCTAAAATCTTTAAAAGTGCCTGCTGTACACCCTCACCGGAAACATCTCTTGTAATAGATACGTTTTCAGATTTTTTCGTAATCTTATCAATTTCGTCAATATAGATGATACCGTACTGTGCACGTTCCACATCATAGTCTGCTGCCTGAATGATCTTAAGCAGGATATTTTCCACATCCTCACCTACATATCCGGCTTCTGTCAGTGTGGTTGCATCTGCAATTGCAAACGGTACATTTAAAATACGTGCTAACGTCTGTGCTAACAGTGTCTTACCGGAACCGGTCGGTCCTAACATCAGGATATTACTTTTCTGAAGTTCCACATCTAAATCCAATGGAGCGGTAATTCTCTTATAATGATTGTAAACTGCCACAGACAGCACTTTTTTTGCTTCGTCCTGTCCGATAACATATTCATCTAAAAATGCTTTCAGCTCTTCCGGCTTATAGAGATGAATCTCCTCTGCCATGCCTTCCGGCTGCACATTTTCCTCTTCTTCAAATTCTTCCTCGATAATTTCTGTGCATACCTCTACACATTCATCGCAGATAAATGCACCATTTGGTCCCGCAATCATCTTACGGACCTGTTCCTGTGACTTTCCGCAAAAAGAACATCTGATCTTGTCTTCTATATTACGTCCTGCCATATACTCTCCCTTCAATCTACAACGAGGACATCCCAAAATTGTCAAATCTTCATTTTGAGCTGCCCTCACTTTTTACTCACAATTATCTGTTTGTAATGATACTGTCAATGATACCGTATTCTTTTGCTTCTTCGGCACTCATGTAATAATCACGCTCGGTATCCTGTGCCACCTGCTCGATCGGTTTTCCTGTGTTCGCAGCGATAATCTCATTTAATTTTTTCTTTGTCTTTAAAATGTTCTCTGCTGCGATCTGGATTTCCGTTGCCTGTCCTTTTGCTCCGCCGGACGGCTGATGGATCATGATCTCAGCATTCGGCAATGCCATTCTCTTGCCCTTTGTACCACCGGCTAACAGGAATGCTCCCATACTCGCAGCCATACCGATACAAATGGTAGAAACATCACACTTAATATACTGCATTGTATCATAAATTGCAAATCCACAGGGTACAATGCCTCCCGGTGAATTAATATAGAAATTAATATCCTTCCCCGGATCTTCTGACTCTAAGAATAACATCTGTGCCACAATACTGCTTGCAGTCACTTCGTTTACTTCTTCTCCGAGAAATATAATTCTGTCTTTTAATAATCTTGAATAGATGTCGTAAGAACGTTCTCCACGGCTGTTCTGTTCAATGACATAAGGAATATAACTCATGATATAACCTCCAATTTATAAAAACTTTATAAAATAGTGCTTAAAATCTACTACAGACCGGTCCTGTGATAGAACCAGTCTGCAATTCAACGCTTACTATTTTTCTTCTTTATCTGTATCCTTGTCTTCTTCTTTTGCTTTCTTCTTTGGTTTTGCTCTCTCTTTTACGTTTTCCATAATGAGATCTGCTGCTTTCTGAAGTGCAAGGTCATCTTTAATTGCCTGAATCTCACTCTCAGCGGCATATTCTTTTAAGCTCTCTACATCTGTTCTGTAAGCTGTTGCCAGTCTCTCGAACTCTTTATCTAATTCTTCATCAGATACTTCGATGTTTTCTGCTTTTGCAATCTCCTCTAATACAAGAGAACTCTGGATACGCTCAATTGCATCCGGACGTACCTGCTCTTTTAAGCTGTCAATCGTTGCTCCTGAGAACTGCATGTACTGCTCCATGCTAAGTCCCTGCTGGGAAATTCTGGTTGCAAAATCGTTGATGATGTTCTGAACCTGCATCTCGATCATTGGTTCAGGCAGCTCCATTTTAGATTTATCAATGATCTTACGGATTGCCTCATCCTCTTTATCACGTTTTGCAGCAGCTTCTTTCTGCTCCTGAAGTTTTTTCTTAACATCCTCTTTGTATTCTGCAAGAGTATCAAACTCTGAAATATCCTGCGCAAAGTCATCATCTAATTCAGGAAGTTCTTTTCCTTTGATCTCGTTGATCTTTACTTTAAATACTGCAGGTTTTCCGGCTAAATCTTCTGCCTGATACTCTTCCGGGAAAGTAACGTTTACTTCTACTTCCTCACCTGAGTTCTTGCCGATCAGCTGATCTTCAAATGTATCAATGAAAGAATGGGAACCGATCACTAACGGATAATTCTCTCCCTTACCGCCTTCAAATGCCTCTCCATCTACGAATCCTTCAAAGTCGATGACTGTTGTATCTCCATCAGCAACCGGTCTGTCTTCGATGGTAATGCTGCGGGCATTGTTTTCTCTCTGTCTTTCTACTTCTGCATCTACTTCTTCGTCTGTAACAGTCGTATCAATCTTAGTAACTGTTACGCCCATGTACTTGCCAAGTGTTACTTCCGGTTTTACGGCAACTTCTGCTGTAAAAATGAATGGTTTTCCTTTTTCTAACTGAACGATGTCAATCTCCGGCTGGGAAACAACATCTTCACCGCTCTCTTTTACTGCTGCTCCGTATTCTTTCTGGATTAAAAGATTTGCTGCATCTTCATAAAAGATTTCCGGTCCATACATTTTCTCTACCATGTTTCTTGGCACTTTACCTTTACGGAATCCAGGAAGACTGATTCTGTTTTTCTGTCTGTTGTATGCTTCCTGTAAAGCTTCCTCTAATTTCTCGGCAGAAACTTCGATGGTAAGTTTTGCCATGCTCTTTTCGAGATTCTCTACCTGTACACTCATGATTACAATTTCCTCCTTATATATAAATACGATGTACTTCCATGCTTAAGACTGCGAAAAAGGACAGAAAGCTGTCCTTTTAGCAGTCATTTAGAAATTATAGCACAGTGTCAGGAAAAATACCAGTTTTTTTTCAAACTTTATTTACTTTTCTGCACATCACGAATCAAATCATAGTTAGAATCCTTACCTTCTACGAATCCGGTTACCGGAGTGGTCAGACCGTTGAAGTCGTGGAAGTTCACAAATGCATCTTTGATCGTCTTCATCAGTTCAGGATCTATCTTGTTCGAGAATGCAATTGCATCCTTCTGAATGTTACCGGTCTTAGAAATAATTCTAATCTTAGACATATCGGCACCATTTTTCTCTGCTTTCTCATAAGCCTCGTTGTAAGTTGCACCTGCATCGTACTCTCCGCTCAATACACCTGCGATAACCTGATCATGGCTTCCTGCAAATGTAACTTCGCCGAGGAAGTTCTCCGGATCATGACCATCCTGCTGGATGCTGTATCTTGCATAAAGATATCCTGATGCACTTCCTTTATCTACATAGCCGAAATGCTTTCCTTCCAGATCGCTGATGGAATTGATTCCGGAATCTGCTCTTGTAATAATATATCCGTTGTAATAATCTTTACCGTTTACTTTTGGTGTTGCTACCGGTGTAATGTCTGCAATCTCACATGCAGTTGTATATGCCATTGGTGAGAACCATCCACCATCTAAAATACCGTCTTTGATATGAACACCGAGGGAATCGTAGTCCTTAACAATCATAACTTTTGCTTTCTTGCCAATGGATTTAAAGATCCTCTCTAAGATCGGAGCATACATCTGCTTAATGTCTTCCGGTGAAGTAAACGGATTGATTCCGATCGTGATCTCATCTTTATCCTTGATCTCACACATCAGATACTGCAGTTTCTCGCACTTGTTGTTCAAGTTATCACAGCCTTCTAATAAGGAATCATTCTTTGCCTGATGGCTCTCGATCATCTCAATGGATTCTCTTGTCTCATTATCACTGGATGAAATGTGATCCACTAAATCATTCAGTGCATTTTCCATATCTGCGGACACACTTACGTTTCTGTTAGAAACATTGGTAAGCTGTGCCATGCTCTCTTTCATATTATCAACAGAGCCCTGTGTCTGGTTTAAAACCTCTACGGTCTTGCTCATCATATCATTCAGACGATTGATGGAATCTCCGGAATGTTCGATGGACTGATGTGCACTGCTGACATTTTCTTCTAATTTCTTGACGATCTGCTCGATCTCTCCGATAAAGCTGTCTGTCTCATTTGCAAGTTTTCCCACCTCACCTGCTACAATGGCAAATCCTTTTCCATGCTCACCTGCGCGGGCTGCTTCAATGCTTGCATTTAAGGATAACAGGTTGGTCTGCTCTGAAATATTTTTTATGTACTCTACAATCTTCTGGATGCTCTTAGAGGATTCTAACAGATTTTCATTGGTCTCCTGTGTTACCTTAAAAGTATTATCTAATTCTTTTAAGATCTCATAAGTCTCCATGACGGTATTACGTCCGCCATTTACCTGATCCAGTGTCTTGTCAGCCTCTGCCTCAACCTTGGTAATACTGCTGTTGATCTCTTCACTGCTACTGCTAACCTGACGGATGCCGTTCTCTACTTCTTCTACTTTCGTCAGATTCTCATTTGAAAATTCTGCAATCTTATGGTTTTTCGTTACGAGTGTTGCAAAGGCTTCTTTGTTCTTCTTTGCAAGCCAGGAGAGCTGCTGGGTATCAAAACCAATTGTCTCCATCATATGTCCCATTTCACCATAGATCTTTTGGTACTTTTCTAACGCTTCCCCTGTATTTCCAGAACCCGTATGCGCTTTTGAACCGGCATTTTTATTTCCAAACATACTAATTCCTCCTTTATGCGTACACTTTCTCTTATATATATTGTCTTTATTATAATACATATTTGTGATTTTTCCAAGATAATTTAGCTTTTTTTTGTATATTCTTGTCAATAAAATATCTATTTTTGATAAATCCACGCTTCTTCATGCGTTTTTCTTTTATAAACACAGAACAAAATTATTTTCTTTCAAACAAAGAAGTCCGAAATATGGGTTTCCACATTTCGGACTTCTCATCACTCCTCTATCTTCCGGACATCTGCTCTTCCTGCTTCATGATCATTTTCTTGACCATCTCGCCTCCGATAGAACCAGCCTGTCTGCTGGTTAAATCTCCGTTGTAACCCTCTTTTAACGGTACTCCGATTTCGGATGCAACTTCCTCTTTAAAACGTTTCATTGCTTCTTTTGCTTCTGGCACTGCCATGCTGCTTGTGTTAGAACCTGAACTTGTATTTGAGCTCATAGGTTTCACCTCCATAATTTTTACTGTAATCTATTCTAAGACTGCGTTGCCGCTTGTCTTGATACTAGTATGGTTGTTTACAATAAAAATATGTTGGTAAGTTTTTACAAATTCAATTAATAGATCATATGTGTTCTGACATCTGCAACAACTTCGTCATCCATGAAGTAGCTGACAATGGCAAGTCCGAAGTCAAATGCCGTTCCCATGCCGCGGCTGGTAATGATATTTTCATCCACTGCCACATTTTCATAAATGACGTTGGCACCTTTCAATTCGCCTTCAAATCCCGGATGGCAGACAGCAGTCTTTCCCTCTAAGATCCCTGCTGCTCCTAAGACACTCGGTGCGGCACAGATTGCAGCCACCAGTTTTTTCTGCTCTGCAAATTCCCGGATGATCCCGTTCACTCTTTCGTGATCCCCTAACTGCAATGTTCCCGGCATTCCGCCCGGCAGGATCACTCCATCTAATGTATCAAAATCCACATCTTCAAATACCGCATCTGTCTGGAATTTGATCCGATGGGAACCAGCCACAATATCTCTTCCCATAATGGAAATGGTCTCTATTTCTAATCCTGCTCTCCGGCAAATATCCACAACAGCAAGTCCTTCAATTTCTTCACAACCGTCCGCAAAAAAGATTCCTACTTTTGCCATGCTCTTTCCTCCTGTACTGACTTTTTTATTTTCTTCATTATAGACTGTCCCCTTTTGTTTGTCCAGTTATGCTTCTTTGATTTTACAGTTGTTTCTTTGATGCAAATTCATTATAATAGAGTCGTAGCATCAGACAGATAATTCAGAGAAATGGAAAGGTGATTTATGGGTACGTTTATCATATGGCTGGTTATCGTAGCTTTGATTCTTTTAAGATCAGCTCGCCAGAATAAACAGGAAAAAGCAAAAAATGCCAAAAATACGAAAGGCTATACTTATCCAAAAACACATCCAACCGAAAGTTACCCGAAATCTTCCCCTGTATCCAGAAAACATTCTAAACCGCAGGAACCAAAGGAAAATGTCTTTACGAGAGCAAAACGAAATGTCTCTGAAGATTTTTCAAAAGACAAACTTTCAAATCCGACAGAATTTTCAAAAGATGTCCCGCAGAATATGGATACTAAGGTTACGAAGACCGTTACAGTTCCGGTCGCTGACTCTTCCGGGAATCCGGCCATGAACTCCGTACTTGCTGACTCCACAACTTCTGATGAAACCTCTGAAGACCTGATGCGTACTTTAGATGATCTGATGGTCAAAGGCTATGAACCGCATCTTACGTTTGAGCGGGATTTTGTAGCAGAGGGCATGGAACTTCTAAACAGATATTAATTATTAGAAAAGCAGGCATGATTTATGGAAAAACAATTACCACAGCCCGGTTGGAGATACCGGCATTTTAAAGGCGGACTTTACCAGATTGTCACACTCGCGCTGAACACGGAAACAGGCGAGGATATGGTAGTCTATCAGGCACTTTAT
>OIWQ01004852.1_pt1 | contig 10331 bp, 6 predicted proteins | sample 1587571 | NCBI WGS metagenome assembly OIWQ01 (sample SAMEA3888910, study PRJEB22519) | human gut metagenome | biome: human gut; feature: human-associated habitat; material: faeces | place: Denmark | collected 2010 | reverse complement strand
TCCCCACGCGGTGAACTGCTCCATCGCCGCCGCGAAGATCATGCGGGACGCCGCCATCGAGGCGGGCCTGCCCGAGCATGTCATCAGCTGGATCTCCGTTCCCTCCCTGGAGATCTCCGACGTGCTGATGAAGAGCGTGGACCTGATCATGGCCACCGGCGGCTCCGGCATGGTAAAGGCCGCTTACTCCTCTGGCACCCCCGCCATCGGCGTGGGCCCCGGCAACTGCAACGTGGTCATTGACGAGACCGCCGACCTGCGGATGGCTGTGGAATCCATCATTCACTCCAAGACCTTCGATAACGGCATGATCTGCGCCTCCGAGCAGCATATCACCGTTCTGGCCAGCGTATATGACGAGGTCAAGCGTCTGCTGAAGGAGGCCCGCTGTTATTTCCTCAATGACGAAGAGGCTGCCAAGGTGGCCGATGTGTTCTTCAACGCCAAGACCCACGGCGTCAAGCCTGATGCCGTCGGCCAGACAGCCTGCCGTCTGGCGGAGATGGCCGGTATCGAGGTGCCCTATGATACCAAGGTCCTGATCCACGAAACGGACGACACCTCTCACGACTGCCCCTGGGCCAACGAGAAGCTGACCACCCTGCTGGGCATGTACAAGGCTGAGACGCTGGACGAGGCCTTCGATATTTGCTACAAGCTGGTGCTGGAGGGCGGCGCCGGCCACTCCGCGGCACTGTACATCGACCCCACCGAGGAGGAAAAGATCACCAGGTTCGGTCTGCGGATGAAGGCCGGACGCATCCTCATCAACCAGCCCACCTCCTTCGGCGGCATCGGCGACCTGTACAACTTCGGTCTGGCTCCCTCCCTGACGCTGGGCCCCGGCTCCGTGGGCCACTCCGCCTTCATGGGCAACACCCACTATGAGCAGCTTCTGGATATCAAGACCGTCACTCTCCGCAAGGAGAATATGCTGTGGCTCCAGCTCCCCAAGAAGGTCTACTACAAGACAGGCTGCACCCCCGTGGCCCTGCGGGAGATGAAGGAGGTCTATAACTTCAAGCGGGCCTTTATCATCACCGACTCCACGCTGTATCAGCTGGGCGCCTGCGACGCCATCATCAACCAGCTGCGTGACATGGGCATTGAGACCGCCGAGTTCTTCGACATCCGTGTGGATCCCCAGATTCAGGACGCCATGAAGGGCCTGCCCAAGATGCACGAGTTCGAGCCTGACGTTATCATCGCCGTAGGCGGCGGCTCCGCCATCGACACCGCCAAGATCATGTGGATCATGTACGAGCATCCCGAGGAGGGCTTCCTGGACATGGCCACCACCTTCCTAGATATCCGCAAGAGGATCCGTTTCTTCCCCCAGATGGGCAAGAAGGCCAAGCTGGTCTGTATCCCCACCACAGCAGGTACCGGCTCTGAGTGTACGCCCTTCACCATTATTTCCGATGCCAATACCGGCATGAAGTGGCCGCTGATCGGCTACGAGATGATGCCTGAAATGGCCATCGTGGACGCGGACAACATGATGAAGCTGCCCCCCAGAGCCACGCAGGCCTCCGGCTACGATGTGCTGACCCACGCGGTAGAGGCCTATGTCTCCACCTTCGCCACCGAGTACACCAACGGCATGTGCCGCGATGCCACCAAGATGGTCTTCGACTATCTGCCCAGAGCCTACTATTCCGCCTTCCGGGACGCCAAGCCCGACCCCGTGGCCCGCGAGAAGATGGCCAACGCCTCCGCTCTGGCCGGTATCGCCTTCGCCAATGCCTTCCTTGGCATCAACCACTCCCTGTCTCATAAACTGGGCGGCTGGTTCCACATCCCTCACGGCACCGCCAACGCCCTGCTGTTTCCCTTCGTCTGCCGCTTCAATGCCCAGCGTCATCCCTACAAGATGGGCACCTTCTCCCAGTACAAGTATCCCCAGGCCTTCGAGCGCTACGTGGAGCTGGGCGAGCTGATCGGCGTGAAGGGCAAAACCGATGAGCAGACCTTTGAGAATTGGATCAAGGCCTGTGAGCAGCTGAAGAAGGACATCGACATCCCCGAGACCATTCTGGACTGGCTGCTGGAGGCGCATCCCGAAAAGACCGCCGAGGAGTGGGAGACCGAGTTCCTCGCCGCCGTGGATCAGATGTCCGAGTGGGCGTTCCACGACGCCTGCACCGGCTGCAACCCCGTCTATCCCACCATCGCCGAGCTGAAGGGCTGCTACCTGAAGGCATTCTACGGCGAGAAGAAGTATGCTGAAAAGTACGGCGACATCTGGGAGGTCCCCGTCACGCTGCCCACCGACACCCACGCCGCATATCCCATGGGTCTCTGCGCCGATCTGGGCGTGGAAAAGACCGGCGGCTTCAACTAAGCGAAGTACCTGAATCTCCGATCTCCAGATACGAACAATCAGCTCACGCAAGGGGCCGGTGTTTCGGCATCGGCCCCGGAAACGCAAGAAAATGAGGTGAGTGATGTTACAGGCACTGAACCTTCCCAAGAAAGTTTATTTCAAACCCGGCTGTATGCCGGTGGCCCTGCGGGAGTTGGGTGACATCTACCGCTGTCAGCGTGCTCTGCTAGTGACAGATCCGGAACTGTACCGTGCCGGGATCGCCGCGCCGGTGGCAGACCGGCTCAGAAAGCAGGAGATCCGGGTGGCGGAGTTTTTCACCATCGGAAAACGGGTATCCTTTGGGGACCTCCGCAGCGCACTGCCTAAGTTGAGCGAATTCCAGCCGGACGTCATCGTAGGTGTGGGCGGCAACAATGCCATGAGCGCAGCCAAGGCACTGCTGGCGCTGTATCAGGAACCGGAATTGGATCTGGCCGCCGCAGTCGCAGATCCGGAGCGCGTCCCGGCGTGTACCAAGGCCAAATTGGTGCTGGTCGCCACCAATTTTTCCAGCGGCGCCCAGAACTCCCCCTTTGCCATGCTGGAAAACGATAGCGGACAGAACTGCTCCCTGAAAAGCATCCATCTGCTGCCGGAAATCTCCGTGACGGACGCTGACTTCACCGCAACCCTGACGGCAGATCAAGTTCGCACCTGCGCCTTGGAGATTCTCTCCCACGCCGCCAGAGCCTATCTGGATCCCCGGTGCACCGAATTTACCGCCGGGATGCTGACAGAGGCCATCGCAGCGGTACTGGGCTACACGCGCTACGCCGCGAAAGGCTGTCCCCCCGCACGGAAAAAGCTCCACAACGCGGCAGCCCTGGCCGGTGCCTCCTACGGAAATATCGTGGATGCGGTGACACCCCATCTCCCCTATTTTCCAACGGAGCAGGAGGTTTCCATCAATGACAACGACTTGCGCTGCGCCGAACTGGCGGAGCGTCTGGGGTTTGATGATTGCCGGGCTATGTTTACAGCCTGTCAGGCACTTTAGAATGTGCCGCAGGTCTGTTTTTTTCGCATATGCCCGAGAATACGTCTGGTAGGCGTCAATACGCTTGGCGAATAAAACACAGGACACGGCGCGCTGCCGTGTCCTGTGTTTTTTCGGAAAGTCCGTCAGTCGGAGGTGCGAACGGGATCGTCCCCCGTTTCATTGGGAATGTCGCCGCCGGCATTCTCTACAGCCTTTTTCTCCATGCGGTTCATGAAAATAGGAGAGCAGACGCCAAACACGCACAGGGCGATCAGCACCCAGCAGAGAGGTGTGGAGAACAGGATGGCCGGGCTGCCGCCGGACAGCCGCAGAGAGCGGCGCAGACCGTTTTCACCGATGGGGCCCAGAATCAGGGCCAGCACAATGGCCGCCGGGTTCAGATCGAACTTGCGGACCAGATAACCCAACACGCCGAAAATCATCATAATGACCACATCGAAAAAGTTCTTATGGATGGCGAAGGAACCCACCACACACAGGACGGCCACGCTGGGGATCAGGATGGCGTCGGAAAGGCGGGAGATCTGCGCAAAGCCCCGGCAGCCCAGAAGGCCGATGCCCAGCATAAAGAACTGGACCAGCACAAAGCCCGCGAAGAAGGTGTAGGTCATGGGCGCGTAGCGGGTAAACAGCTCCGGTCCCGGCTGGAGGCCCTGAATGATCAGTCCGCCCATGAGTACGGCGGTCACGGACTCGCCGGGGATGCCCAGCGTCAGCATGGGGATCAGGGAGCCGCCGGTCACGGCGTTGTTGGCCGCCTCGGAGCCTGCCACGCCCTCGATGGAGCCTTTTCCGAACTCCTCTTTGTGATGGGAGAACTGCCGTGAGGTATTATAGCCCAGGAAGCAGGCGATGGATGCGCCCGCGCCGGGAAGAATACCGATCAGGTTGCCGATGACCCAGGAACGGAGGATGGTGGGGGTGATCCGCTTGATCTCCTTGCCGCTCAGGGTGATCTTGTCGCTGAACTTGGCTGCCTTTGCCCGCTGCTTGATCTTCTTCTCCGCCAGGATCAGCACCTGAGACATGGAGAACAGACCGATCAGGGCGCAGGTGGTGTTGATGCCCTCATACAAAGAGGCCTGTCCGAACATGAACCGCTGAGCGCCCTCTATGGGGTCCATGCCGATGGTGGACAGCAGCAGGCCCAGCGCGCCGGAGATCAGGCCCTTCAGCAGAGACTTGGACGCCACGCCCGCAATGATGGTCAGGCCGAAGATCGAAAGCCAGAAATATTCCGGAGAGCCGAATTTCATGGCCAGCTGCGCCAGCAGCGGAGCGAAAAAGTACAAAGAGACGCAGGAGAGCAGGCCGCCGCAGAAGGAGGAGAAGCAGGCCACGGCCAGCGCCTTGCCCGCCTTCCCCTGCAAGGTGAGCTGGTAGCCCTCAATGGCGGTGGCGGCAGAGGCGGGGGTGCCCGGCGTGTGGATCAGAATGGCGGAGATGGAGCCGCCGAAGATCGCACCGCAGTAGATAGCGCCCAGCACGATCAGTCCCGTTTCCGGGGCCATGGTAAAGGTCATGGGCAGCAGCAGCGCAACGCCCATGGCGGCGGACAGGCCGGGCAGACAGCCGATGATGATGCCGATGGCGGTGCCGCCGGCCATAAACAGCAGATTGCTGAGGGACATCGCGTTTACGAAGCCGTGTCCCATCAAGGCTAAAGTTTCAAGCATAACTCATGCCCCCCTTTATTTGAACAGCAGGCCCACAGGCAGCTTTACACCCAGGAACATGGTAAACGCGCCATAGACCAATCCGATGATCACAATGGTAGAGATCAGGATCTGCCACTTGGGGACCCTGAGATACAGCAGGCTTGCCGCCATCAGCACGATGGTCGCCAGATAGAAGCCGACAAAGTACATACCGATTAGATATGCGATGAGCATTCCCAGAACGATAAAAAATTGCTTAGGCTGAAACCCTTCGAAGATTTCCGGAATACCGCTGGTCACCCCGTTCTTTTTAGCGGCAAACAGCATTTCAACCACATAACCGGTGGTAAGCAGAAACAGGATCGCAATGATGCACAGAGGATAGATCCGAGCTCCCTTTTTCAGATCTCTGGACATCAGGAAGAAAAAGGCGCAGACCGCATACATGAAGCCTACAACGCCAATATCAGTTTTTTTCATAGTGCCCTCCAGTTCGCACTGCATTGATGCGGAAAAATAAGGCGGGAGCAACCACCGGCTGCTCCCGCACAAAATGGGGATCAGTCGCCCCAAACGTCGGCCAGACTTTCAGTGAAGTCCTGCTGCTGCTTGATCAGAGCGGCGGTGTCTGCGCTGTTCTTATAGTCAGTCTCCATCCCAGCGGCCTCGGCAGCCTTGAGATAGTCGGCGTCCTCCATCAGCTTCTGGAAGGCGTCCTCATAGAACTTGATCACATTCTCGGGGGTGCCGGCAGGCGCCACGATGCAGCGGGAGGAACCCAGCCACTGGTCATAGTAACCCAGTTCGCCCATGGTAGGCACGTCGGGATAGCCCTCCAGACGCTCCTGATTGTAGACGGCCAGAACCTTGACCTCAGAGGTGAAGGAAGCGAAGTCCGCTACCTTGGCCACGGAGAAGTCCACCTCGCCCTGACGGAGCGCCAGCAGCTGGTCGGCGGTGCCGCCGTAAGGAATGTCGGTATATTCAAAGCCGGCAGAAGTAGCCAGAACCTGCGCACCGATGTGGTTGGATGCCCGGTTGCCATTGGTGGAAGCCTTCAGCTTGCCGGGGTTGTCCTTTGCGAACTTCACCAGATCCTCCAGCGTGTTGAACTGGGAGTCCGCCTTCACCAGAACCACGGAGGTCTCCGTCACATGGTTGCAGATGGGCGCGAAGCTGTCCACGGTATACGTTGCCAGACCCTCGGAGATGGTGGCGTTAAAGTTGGGCAGGTTGATGAAGCCCAGCGTGTAGCCATCCGGGGCCGCCTGAGAGAGGGCCGTCCAGCCAATGGAGCCGGAGCCGCCTTCCAGGTTTTCAATGATGACCGGCTTGCCGATGTACTTTTCAGCATAGGCGGCCAGCACACGGGCGGTGTTATCGGTTCCGGAACCCGCTTTATAGGATACGATCATGGTAACATTTTCCTTGGGGGTCCAGTTCTCATCTGAAGTGGAGGGCTGATCGGAAGTGCCCGGATCAGTCTTGGCGCTGCCGCCGCAGGCGGTGAGGGCCAGTGCGAGCGTACCGGCCAGCAGAAGGCTCAAAAAACGTTTCATCTTCATAGCAAAACTTCCTCTTTTCCTTTCTTAACTCCTCTGAAATTCGATTGACATTCGTTTTTCCCAGGGGTCCGGATCATATGCCGTTCAATAGCAGGTGCACCCATCGGATTGGGCATATTGCCTATATTCAGTCAAGCATACCGGGTAAAAAAAGTAAAGTTTGAATAATTGTGAAGGTTTCAAAGTACGCTTTTTGAACTTTTTCCTCCCACGCCGCCGTCTGTAAAACCGCCGCAGACGGCCCGATATCCTGCCAATTCTCCGCAAGCGGCCCCTGTCCGGGAAACGGAGCGGCTCTTGCGGGGCAGACGGTCCGCACCAGTAAACAAGCCGCACGGAAAATCCGTGCGGCATACTGCTCATTTTTCGGATAAATTGCCAAACGGCCCAGCTTCAACGCAGGATAGAGCAGGCCGGTCTCAGCGGGACAGGTAGTCCCGCACCAGTGCGGCGGCCTCCCGAGCGGCTTTTTCCTCGTCCAGATTCACCAGTTTTCCGTTGCGGACCGTGACCTTGCCGTTGACCACGGTGTAGTCCACCGGGCCTTTCCAGCCCACGGTCCCCAACAGGGATTTGGGGTCCAGATCCGCCCCCACCAGCTCCAGACGCCGGGTGTCGATAGCGAACAGGTCTCCGGCCTTCCCCACTTCCAGAGAGCCGATGTCGTCCCGGCCCAGGATCTTCGCGCTGCCCACGGTGGCGATTTTCAGAACGTCATAGCCGCTGGGGGCCTTTTCACTGGATTGGAGACGGTGGAGCAGATAGGCCACCCGCAGTTCCTCCAGCAGATTGGAGCCGTCATTGCTGGCGCTGCCGTCCACCGCAAGGCCCACGGGAACGCCCAATTCCAGCATTTCCGGCACCCGGCACACGCCGGAGCTGAGCTTCATGTTGGAGATGGGACAATGGGCAACGCCGGTGCCGGTCTCCGCCAGACGGCGCAGCTCGTCCCCGTTGAAATGGATGCCGTGGGCATACCAGACATCCGGGCCGATCCAGCCGAGGGATTCCATGTATTCCAGGGGCCGCATCCCGCACCGCTCCCGGACGAAGCGCTCCTCGTCCTTCGTCTCGCAGAGGTGGGTATGGAGCCGCACGCCCAGATCTCTGGCCAGAAACGCGGACTGCCGCAGCAGCTCCTCGGAAACGCTGAAGGGTGAGCAGGGAGCCAGCGCCACCATCCGCATGGAGAACCGGGATGGATCATGGTAGGTCTCCACCTCACGCTGACAATCCCGCAGGATCTCGTCCACGGTCTGCACCACACTGTCCGGCGGCAGGCCGCCGTCCTTCTTGCTCAGGTCCATGCTGCCACGGGAGGCGTACATCCGGATGCCCAGATCCTCCGCGGCGGCGAACTGTGCGTCCAGCAGCCCCTCCGCCTGCCCCTGCGGGAAAACGTAATGGTGGTCGAAGCAGGTGGTGCAGCCGTTTTTCATCAGCTCCCCCATGCCGGTGACGGAGCTGTGGTAGATCACCTGACTGTCCAGATTCTTCCAGATCTCGTACAGGGCCTTCAGCCAGTCGAACAGCTCCAGATTCTGTACCTGAGGCAGATTGCGGCTGAAGGTCTGGTACAGGTGGTGATGGGTGTTGATGAGGCCGGGATAGATGATGCACCCGGCGGCGTCGATGACCTCCTCCGCCTGCTGTTCCTCCGGGCCGATGTAGGTGATGACGCCGTCCTCCATCAGCAAATTGCTGTCGGTGTACACGGTGTCGCTGGGGTCGCAGGTGACGATGTGGGATGCGTTTTTCATCAGTAAGCGTGCCATGGATATTCCTCCGTTCCGGGGTCGCCCCCCTTCCCTGTTGTCCCTTCGGATCTGCTCCGTTTTTTTGTTCAATCGTTTAAAATATGCGAAATTTTGAAATAATAAAAAATAATTGCTTGGAAAATGGGTTGCTTTTGTGCTTTGAATGTGCTATAATGAAGAAAATCTGAAAAAGAACCGTCTATTGAAGAAGGGCTTTTGCTACCACGCTGCGGGGCGTTGTATGGAAGGTCCTTCTTTTTTGCATACCCGGCAGTCCAACGGGGTACGCGATTTGAAAACCTGATAAAAAGAACCGTCTGAAAAGAAAGGCTTTTGTTTTTTGCCGCCGGCAAAAAAGGAGGTCTTTCTTTTTATATATACCATATTACAAGGAGGATCACAATGGACGTTATCAAAGTAGAAAAACGGAACGAACAGGCAAAAGCGAATCAGCTGCGGCGGAGTGGCCTTGTGCCCTGCTGTGTTTATGGCGGCGATCTGCCGGGCAAAGGTATTCACGCCGATGTATTCCAGCACGAGGTTCGCCAGCACGACCTCTGCACGCGGCGCAAACCGAAGCGAAGAGGAAAGATCCATCTTCACGAGGCTCGGCCGGTTTTGCAGCGCGTCCAGCTTCTTGCGGCAGGCGCGCAGGTAGTCCTCGTTGATATCCACGCCGATGATCCGTGTGTCGTGCGCGAGCGGCGCGTTTTCCAGCCCGCTGCCATCGGTAATGCCGAAGAGGAGATAGCTTTTTGCGGGATGATCACGCAGCTGGTTATGCAGCAGCTTATCCAGCGGTTCCCGCAGTCCCAGCACGCCGGTTTGCAAATGATAAACGGAGAGCGGCAGCTCTTCCCAGGGATTGGTCTGCGGCGTGTTGGTGTTGGGCTTGTAGCTGCGGCTGTAAACCGCCGTCACGGTTTCGTTGATATAGGTTTCCAGCATCGGGAGCTGTGGCGTGTGCAGCGCGATGCTCACCGCGCGGCTCAAATCGTAGGGCACGCGGACGTGCTCCGAGGAGAACACGCCGTTCTCGTCCCGCAGGATCAGATAAGACGCCAGCGGCATTCGGTCGCAGGGGTTGCCCACCGCACGGGTGTTCATCAAAAAACGCCCCTGATGCGTCAGCATAAAGGGGTGGTGCGCATCGCCCATCAGGGTGATGTCGTGCGGGCCGAAGCGATAGAGCGCCTTTTCCACATTGTCGCGGGAGTTGTTGAACATCGGCGTGACCACGCAGTTGATGGAAAAGCGCCCGTGGTACATCAGCACCGACCGGCCGCAGAAGTCGATCTCCAGCGATTCGGGCAGGCTCAGCAGATAGGCGCGATCCTCTGCGCTCAACCGCTCTCTATAATAGGAAGCGCCGAAGCGCTCTACGTCCTTTCCGTGCAGCACGAGCTTGTCCCAGTTGCCGTAAACCGCGCCTGAACAGCGCGCCCGCAGCAGCGAGATCACTTCGCCCACAGCGGGGCCTTTGCCCAGCACATCGCCCAGGAAGTAGACCTCCGTGATGCCGCGGCGGGAAAGATCGGCCAGCACGGCTTCCAGCGCGGGCAGGTTGCCGTGTACGTCGGAGAGAAAGGCGGCCTCTCTTTTCATACCGGATCCCCCAGACTTTCGTAAATCTCTCGGATCTGCCGGTGCAGCTGGTTGCGCAGCGCCAGGCGGGAATAGCGTTCCAGCGCCGTTTCAATGCCCTCGGATTCGATAAAGCGCATGAAGAGCCGTGTACGCGGGTCGTCGGAGGCGGGATAGCGATAGGCATAAGCGATGACGCGCGCCAGCGTATCGGGCTTGCCGCCGTATTTCAGGCAAAGCAGCGCAGCGCCCACCAGGCGATCCTGCGGGCCGACCTTGCGCGGCGTGTCGGAACCCAGGCGGTTGATGGTGTCCCCCAGCAGCGGGTTGTCGATCACGGCGAGGATGCGCTTGTTCCACTCTTCCATCTCTTCCGGCGTAAAGCCGTATTCGCCGCAA
>OIWQ01004851.1_pt1 | contig 10333 bp, 9 predicted proteins | sample 1587571 | NCBI WGS metagenome assembly OIWQ01 (sample SAMEA3888910, study PRJEB22519) | human gut metagenome | biome: human gut; feature: human-associated habitat; material: faeces | place: Denmark | collected 2010 | reverse complement strand
CTTTCCTTCTGCGGTCTCAATAATTACTTCCAGTTCATTTGAAGAGTTATTCTTCAGTGCAAATGTTCCAGTCAATTCCAACAGGATTGTATCTGTGTTTGATGGAAATGGAGTGTGTACCAGACAATATAAAAAGCAGTAAAAAATATTGAAACATATAAAAAGATCCTGCAGCTGTGGCACTGATGGAAATTCTGCAACAGCTTCGGGATCTTTTTATGAAATTGCCGTAATTAAAGCGTATAGATCAGGATACCTGCAATGATGATCAGGTTTCCCATGATTTTTCCTTTCGTGATTTTTTCCTTCAGAATGAAATGAGAGAGAAGCAGGACAAACACATAGGCGGCAGTATCAATGACAGGACCATAGCGCATATCTACTTTTGTATAACACCATGTATTGAGGAGGAGGATCAGCATATATATAGTGTATGAGAGAATCACCCGGAAATTGAGATATTCCCTGATTCGGTTTTCGTATCTGATATTTGCGCTCTGTTTCAGAAGTATCTGTGAAACAGCGGAAAAAAATGTTCCGCTCAACATGATTAAAATAAATGTTCTATTCATATCTCTGCACCGTCCATACTCCAAATAAAACCACCAGAATACCTATGATATTCTGAATGGAAAGATTTTCATGAAAGATCAGCACTGCCCATATCTGCGACCACAGAAGATAAACACTTTTATTGGCATAGGCAGTAGACAAAGAGAATTTCTTGATGACCTGCTGCCAGGTGATGGCGTAGATTCCGCAGTTGGCTACCATCAGGAACAGGAATAGGTAAAGCAGAGGACTGCTGAGACCATGTTTATTATACTGAACAGATGCAGCTTTGGAAAAAACACTTGTCAGTGAAAACAGCAGGATATTCAGATGAAGTTGTATGTAGTCTTTGAGTTTTGACATAATACCTCCGGGCGATAATGGTATTTTACGGATTTTGTCCAATAGAGCGTGTCTGAAAAATTATTCCCACAAATTGTGACGCACATCTTGCAGAAAGCCTTTTTCAGACACGCTCTAGCCTGAAAGCTGTCGGACAGTAACTATTTTACATAAAAAAGCAGGGAAGTCAAGGTTTGTGCAGCAGGAATCTTGAAAAGAAATGTTGAAAATGATATGATAAAAATGATTGCAAAAAGATGAAAAGAGAAAGGAAAAGCATATGAGCTTATATTCAGTGGTTGTTCCTGTATATAATTCTGAACATACACTGGGAGAACTATATACCCGTTTGGAGAAAGTATTCCGGGAAACTCTTAAAGAAGACTTTGAACTGATCCTGGTAGATGACGGATCAAAGGACAGATCTTATGAGATCATGACGGAACTCAGAGAAAAGGATCACAGGGTACGGATCATACAGATGGCCCGTAACTTCGGACAGCATCCGGCACTTCTGTGTGGATTTGCACATGTAAAAGGAGAGTTTGTGGTAACAATGGATGATGACCTTCAGCATCAGCCGGAAGAGCTTCCGAAGATGATCAATGTCATTTGGACTATTCAGTTCTTCCTCTTTATAATTATAATACATCAATGAATTATAAACAGTCTGATTAGCGACATAGAAACCACCATCACCGACATAAGTCACCCAAACTCTGGCTCCATTTTCATCAACGACCCGTAAATCCGAGTTTTTATCCAAATCTGCTTTCTGAACATTCTGCCTCTCTGGGTACCAACTATCAATCTGATTAATCAAAACAGGAGATAGTTGCTCTTTAGAGACCAAAGAACACCCACCCTGCAGCGGAATACCATCCCTACTTATTTCAACATTCTTATAAGGGATATACAATTGATACAGACCACTGATCGGTCCGGAAAATGAAGGAATCTCAATCGAAAAAGCACGCGAGACAGCCATATGAGGAAAACTGACTCCTTGAAAATCCAATGAAACAAAATCCTGAACATCCGCTTCCTTCACCTGACCATAACCAGCAGTGAGAGGAGCCACATAAATTTTGGAAACATTATTTCCTATCACCACTTCAGCTTTCAACTTACCTGAAGCATCCGTATATCCGACAAAGACCGGATCAATAGAAATAACTCCTTCGCCCGTGTAAGGCTGACTCATAAACACACCGAATTTCACACCGGCCTGTGATTTTCCATCACCATCGACAGCAGTAATAAATATACTCCTTTGCGTTTTCAACAAGAAATCCGTAGATAAACCGAGTTGAGCATCCTCAGGCGTTCCTTCATCCGGATTATACAAATTTTTCTCTTCTACACATGAAGCAAGAACCATGCCGATAACTCCAAAAGAAAAATACTTTAAGCTTCTCATATTCATATAGTATATGTGTCTGTTTTGATCTCTGCAAAGATAATACATTATTTAAAAACAACTTTAATAAAAGTTGCATTTCTTGTAGAAAAAAAGCGAGAGAACATCCCCATTTATAATGAGAATAAAGCAATTATTCCACTATAAATGGGGATTTCCTATTTCTCCGAGACCCTTTATCTTTGCACCATCACATTAAAATAGAATCAAAGATGAATAAAATTGGAGTATTTTACGGTTCCACTACCGGAACAACAGAAGACCTTGCCCGTCGGATTGCAGAGAAACTAGATGTTCCTTCCGCACATATTTATGATGTATCCAAACTCACTGAAGCTTTGGTCGGTGAATATGATGTACTGGTACTAGGCAGTTCTACATGGGGAGCCGGTGAATTACAGGATGACTGGTACGACGGAATTAAAATTTTAAAGAAATGCGATCTGTCTCACAAATATGTAGCCTTGTTCGGTTGTGGTGATTCCGATTCTTACAGCGATACTTTCTGTGATGCTATCGGTATTCTTTTTGAAGAGCTGAAAGATACCCACTGCAAATTCTGTGGAGTAGTAGACACATCTGGTTATACATTCGATTCTTCTATCGCTGTCGTTAATGGCAAGTTCGTAGGTCTTCCACTCGACGAAGTCAATGAAGACAGTCAGACAGATGAACGTATCAGCGCATGGGTTAAACAAGTAAAACAAGAAATCAGCTAATCTTTATCTCCATATAAAATAACAGTTTACATCATGGCTACCGAAAGAATCATTCCCGGAGAAATCCGGATTTTCCTCAACCACATTTATGAGTTCAAGAAAGGCGTACGCAACATGGTACTCTATACGATGAGCAGAGAGCACGAAGAGTTTGCCATCCGCCGGCTGAAAAATCAGAAGATCAGTTATATGATACAAGAAGTAGGTACTAACAAGATTAATCTGTTTTTCGGCAAACCCGAATGTATGGAAGCCATGCGACATATCATCATTCGCCCTTTGAATCAACTGTCTGCCGAAGAGGACTTCATTTTGGGAGCCATGCTGGGATACGACCTTTGCCAACAATGCAAACGGTATTGTAATAAAAAAGAAGGTATAAAGATAGCCGTCTAAAGAATAACTTTTGCATTGTTAGCTTTGTTTTGTATGTAGTTTGTCTTGAGTAGAATCGTTTCAAAAAAAACAGGTTTTCATAAAAACATTTTCCAGTGGAAACTTGTTCTAATAAGAAACGATTCTCTATAATAACAAACTAACAACAAACAGTATGCTGACACACCAACAAGAACCATCCAAAGCCTACATACTTGCGGGCATTTTCACTCTCTCCTTACGACTGATCGTCGGCTGGACTTATTTCTCAGCTTTTTGGCGCAGACTCGTTCTTGAAAACAAACTCATTCCGGATGGAACCGGATACATTGGAGAAAAATTCAATCATTTTCTTCCCAATTCCATTGGCATCAAACCGATTATTGAATACTTGGTCAGCACACCGGATTTACTGTGGTGGGCAATGGTTATTTTCACATTAGTAGAAGGCATCGTCGGGTTACTCTATATGCTCGGTTTCTTCACACGATTAATGAGTATCGGCGTATTCAGTCTGGCATTCGGCATTCTTTTAGGCTCCGGCTGGCTGGGTACTACCTGCCTCGACGAATGGCAAATCGGCATCTTGGGAGTGTCAGCCGGATTCACCATTTTCCTGTCCGGTGGTGGTAAATATTCTTTGGATTATCTGTTATTGCCTAAACTTTCCAAGAACAAATGGCTCATATGGCTTACTTCCGGCGAACTTCCACTATCCATCAAGCAATTTAGTAAAGTCGCAATAAGCGGTGCTGTACTGCTTTTCATACTTACCTTATATACCAACCAAGTCTTTCATAATGGCGTTTGGGGACCTCTACACAACAAATCGGTCAAACCGAAACTGGAAATTTCCAACGCAAAGATTCAAGAGGATATCCTGACGTTCAAAGTATACCGGATAGAAGGAGCCGACGTGTACGGTTCCTTCCTGATCGGCATAACACTAAAAGACGAGAATGGAAAAACAATACTTCAAAAGAACGGAGAAGAGCTAGCCCGCTTCCCACTTACCCGAATAAAAAATGACTATGTAGCCAAAGTAGCTCCGGGAAAACACAGCCTCATCATTCCTTTAGGAAGTAAAGCAACTCTTACAATCAGAAGTGATGTTTTTATGGACCTGCCCAAAGGTGACTACGAACTAATTCTGACAGATATAAGTGGCATAACCTGGAAAGAGAAAGTAGTCATTAGTTAGATACCATTCTTTTATTATGGGCGAAAAAGATTGATAAGCAATTATACAATCATCCTCGATTCTTTAAAATTATCTCATTCAAAAAATAAAACGAACAATAGAGAACAACCGATTCAAAGATTAATTATCTTTGTCCCAACAAGAACTAAACACGTTAATAACATGAGAAACAAATATCTACTAAGTCTGCTCGCCGCTTTAGGCTTTTCCGGATGTGGCAATAATAACGAGATCTGGGACGAACCTTGTTATTATGGTCCCGGTCCCGACTGGACTCCTGACATTATAATAAGCAGTCAAGTACAAAATGAAGAAAAAGAAACTATTAATGGTATTCGCGTAGTATCCAGTTATATGAATCAAGAAGATTCATTAATTACAGATACTGCCTATACCGAGTCACGTGAAATAGAGCATTATACGGTAGGCGGTATAGCAATCAATACATTTAAATTCGAAGAGTATCCTCCCAAAAAATCTGAAATGTACCTTGAGTATACAGATGTAGACGGCGAAAAGAATGGCGCATACCAGACAAAAAAGATTAGAATACAAGACCTTGGAAAAGAGGGAAAAGTCACTTTACTTAAAGAGGAGAAAAAAGAAGAAGAATGAAACGTATCATCCCCCTTACTCCCCGCCGATGGCTGGCTTTAGAAATATTTCGCCGGATGAAACACGAAAGAGTGGAAGAACATCCGCTCAGACAGCTTTTTTGGGAATGCACCTTACGATGTAATGTACGTTGCCGCCATTGTGGCAGTGACTGCAAGTCCTCTCCCGCTACTCCGGATATGCCTCTGCAGGATTTTCTAAAAGTACTGGACAGCATAACAACACATACCAATCCGCACGATGTATTCGTCATTATCTCCGGTGGAGAACCAACCGTACGTGAAGATTTGGAAACTTGCGGTAAAGAAATATCCCGACGGGGATACCCGTGGGGCATGGTATGCAACGGCCTGTGTCTCACACGCGAACGGCTTCACAACCTGATCCGCAGCGGTATGCGTAGTATATCCATCAGCCTGGACGGACTGAAGGATGTACACAACTGGATGCGACGACATCCCGAAAGTTTCGATTGTGCCGTAAATGCCATACGGGAAATCACAGCTATCCCCGAACTGACATTCGACGTCATTACCTGTGTCACCCGCCGTAGCCTGCCACAGTTGTCGGCTATGAAAGAGTTACTTATCAGTCTCGGAGTCAAACGATGGAGAGTATCTACCATCTTTCCGGTAGGACGAGCCGCCGAAGAACCGGAATTCCGTATGAACGGAGAAGAACTGAAACAAGTGCTCGACTTCATCCGTGACACCCGAAAGGAAGGAATTATCCGTGCGAGTTACGGCTGCGAAGGTTTCCTGGGTAACTATGAAGGTGAAGTACGGAATACTCCTTTCTTCTGTAGCGCCGGAATATCAGTCGGCTCCGTTTTGATTGACGGTTCTATCAGTGCCTGTAGCAGCATCCGCTCCAACTACCATCAAGGAAATATCTATCAGGATGATTTTTGGGAAATATGGCAAACGAAATTCCAGCCTTATCGCGACCGTTCATGGATGAAAAAAGACGAGTGCGCCCGATGCAAATACTTCCGTTATTGTCAAGGCAATGGTATGCATTTGAGAGATAATGAAGGAAAACTACTGGTATGTCATCTGAACAGGTTGACAGGAAACTCTGCAAATGTTCCGGAATAAAAGATTCAGACCCACTATATATTGCTAGTAACCCGCCCAAGAATACCCATTTCAGGTGATTGCAGGAAATCGTCAAAGCCCCTATCTTTGCAATATCAGAATTGAATTAATTAGTCATAATTAAAAATTACGTAGCCACATTGAAAACATTGGAATCGGCCGAAGTGATTCTCCCGCATTCTCATATTTGGTTGTTAGTTAAAAAAAACCATATAATGTATTCAATATTACAGAATAAGTGTAAATAGCATAAATTCTAGTAAACAAAAGGCCCGGCTTGTGAAAGCCGGACCTTTTCGTTTTATCTCTGATGAGCCGTTTTTATAGTTTCCATCCCGATGTCTGTTCCTGTATATTCCAAAGTTTGGCGTACAGCCCCGGCCGGCTCAAAAGTTCATCATGAGTGCCTTGTTCCGCAATTCGTCCTTCTTCCAGCACAATAATCCGGTCGGCATTTCGGATCGTTTTGAGGCGGTGAGCGATAACGATTACCGTCCGCCCCGCAATCAAGGTATTGATAGCCTGCTGCACTTCTACTTCATTCTCCGGATCGAGAGAGGCGGTAGCCTCATCCAGCAGCACGACCGGAGCTTCTTTCAGCATGGCACGGGCAATGGAGATCCGTTGTTTTTCTCCTCCCGAAAGAGTGCAGCCACCTTCTCCTACCATTGTATCGTATCCTTTGGGCAGACGCATGATGAATTCGTGACAACAAGCCTTTTTCGCTGCCGCTACGATCTCTTCATCCGTAGCATCTGTCCTGCCGAAACGGATATTATTCTTCAGCGTATCCTGAAACAGATAGACATCCTGAAAAACCATGGAACAATGTTTCATTAATGACTCCGGCTCCAGTTCTTTCATATCCATTCCGTTAAAACGAACCGAGCCTTTACGCGGATCATAGAAGCGTGCGCAAAGTTTCAGCATCGTACTCTTTCCGCTTCCGGAAGGACCGACCAAAGCAGTGAGCGTCCCTTTTCTAAGAGTCACGGAAATATCATGCAGTATTTCCTTCTCCTGATAACCGAAAGATACATGATCAAAAGTAATATCTCCGCTTTCGGGCACATCACGATCTCCCTTCATTTCCGGTTCGTTCATCAACGTAAGGATACGTCCTCCTGCGATGGAGAAGTAGCGAAACTCGGCAAAGTTAGTCAAGGCAGATGTCAGCGGATCGAAAACACGGGAACCGACTACCAGAAACATGACAAACGTGAGCAGTGAAAGTTCGCCTCCTATCAACAGGTACGTACCGCAAAGTATCATGAATGTCAATCCAGCACGGATCAATGTGACCGAGAATAAGATAAATGGACCGAGAAGCGCCTCCTGCCGGATACAGGCACGACGGAGATCACTAAAAGCCATTTTCAGGCGTTCGAACTTGCCTCCCAGCAAATTATATGCTTTCATCACCCGTATGCCTTGCAGATATTCTTCCAGACGGTTTCCGGCATTAATCTTGGCTTCAATCTGCCGCACACTCAGCTTACGCTGGGCGATATTGCTAAGCAACAGGACAGCAACCGCAAGCGGTAAAGCTACGAACATGGCCACCGCCATGCGCCAGTCAATCCAAAGCAAGCCAAGGAAGGCAAGAACCGGCATTACCAACGCTCCCATCAATTGGGGCAAGTGATGGGATATTCCCGTTTCCGCCATAGTAAAGTCAGTGATCAGCATGGAAGAAAGATCCCCCGGATCTCTGCGGGACAGGAATCCCAAGGATAATTTACGCAGATGCTCGGCTAAATTAATACGCCCTTCGGCACTCATCTCATAAGCACCGCGAAAGTTGGCATGATAGGCGGCGCGTTCGGCAAAAGCCATCACCACCATATACACGACCAATATAGAAAAAATCATCCAAAGACGATTCGTATCCAGCGGTGTACCACTACCGTCGAACGTACGAAAAATCACATTAATGGCTTCGATAGAAAGACAGAACGGAACGATATTCACCAGATTGGCAAGCATCGTGTAACCGACAGGTCTACGCAGACGTTCGGTATGTCCTACCGTAATATTCTTGATTGCATTCATTTTGTTTCCTCCTTTTTGGTAGTTAATTGCCAACGGAATGCGCTGGTATAGGCATCCCACATTCTTTTATATACACCATCCGTTTTGCTCAGCACTTCGTGACGTCCGCTTTGTACGAGCTTGCCTTCTTTCAGGACAAGTATCTGCTCGGCTGAAATGATGGACGAAAGTCTGTGAGCAATAATGATGACCGTTTTATTTTTGATAAGTTGCTGAATGGCTTGCTGCATCTTATATTCGTTCTCCGGATCGGCAAAAGCAGTCGCCTCGTCAAGCACCAGAATCGGAGCATTTTTAAGAATGGCTCTTGCCACACAAACCCGTTGGGACTCACCGCCGGACAAATACACTCCTTTGTCACCGATCCGCGTATGATAGCCGTCCGGCAGACTCTCTATAAAATCGTGGCATTGAGCCGCACGGGCAGCTTCGATCACCTGTTCACGGGTAGCAGACGTATTACCGACCCGAATATTCTCATAGAGCGTATCAAAGAAGAGGAAGCTGTCCTGAAAAACAAAGGAAACGAGATTCATCAAATCCTCGGTCGCTATCTCTTTTATATTCATTCCGCCAATGCAGATCTCCCCTTCACTGACATCCCAAAAGCGCGGAATCAGGTTGGCTACCGTAGATTTTCCGGAACCTGACGGACCGACCAGCGCAGTAATCGCTCCCTGTGGCGCAGTAAAAGAGATGTCTTTCAGCGCTTCGGTACGGGTAGTTTCCGCCTTGTTTTCGTAGGCAAACGATACGTGACGAAACTCGATATCATAGGAAGCGGGCAAATGCGAAACCGCAGTTTCGGGAAGTACCTGTTCATCAAATATGCGGTCGATTCGTTTCACTCCCTCATCAATCTCGTTCGTACTTGAACCGAGATACATCAGTTTATAGATAGGAGAAACCACGCCGGGCCCCATAATAATAAAGAAGAGATAAACTGCCGCCAGACCAATATTCTGCGGCTCTCTGCTCAGAAGCAACAGACCTACAGGCAAAATGAAAGTTATCAGCGAATTCAGCAAAACAGTAAAAGCAATCATACCGGGCTGGTAGGTGTCGCAGACTCTTAAAGCATAACTTTTATAGGCCTCTATCTCACTATTAAACTGGCGGAACGAGCGCACACTCTGACCAAATATCTTCACCACGGGCATTCCTCTCACATACTGGACAGCTGAAGCACTCATACGCTCCTGCGTATCATAATAGATTTTCGTAAACTCTTTGGCTTTTTTCCCAAAGAAGTTCATAAACTGCAAACCGATACTACAAACGATGCAGACCACACAAATAGCCGCCATCCACCCGTTCAGGGAGAAGAAGATGATAAACATCAGCACAATGGTTGCCAGCACATTGACCAGATCGGGAATGGTGTGCGCCACAAAATTCTCTATCTTCTCCACATTCTGTTCCATAGTCTTCTTGATCGCTCCGGTGGAAGTACCGTTCAGGTATCCCAGCGAAAGGCGTCCGATATGCCCGGACAGACGAATGCGCAACCCGTAGAGAATACGGAACGCCGCTATATGCGATGCCATCAATGCTCCATACAGCAAAAGCAGTCCTGCCACCAGACCGACAAATGCCACCCATCCCCAGTGTATAAGCACACTGCTATCCAACTCGCTTATCTTGCTGCCATGCAACAAAAGCTCTTTCAGCACTTCATATACCGACCAATAAGGCACCAGCATACACAAGGCACTGACCGCCGAAAGTACCCCGGCAAGCATCAGTAAGCCTTTCTTCTCACCTGCTATCTCAAACAAGCGACTCACACCACTTTTCTTTTTCTGTTTTTCTTTCATTTCGTTACTCTCCTCTAATCTTTTTTCTGAATACTCTGACATTAAAGGATCTTATGATAACGAATAACCCCTCCACAACTCATTGAAAACGCCTCCTAAAGCTACATAAAAAGAGAGATTCATCCTTAAAGAATAAGGACGAA
>OIWQ01004844.1_pt1 | contig 10348 bp, 7 predicted proteins | sample 1587571 | NCBI WGS metagenome assembly OIWQ01 (sample SAMEA3888910, study PRJEB22519) | human gut metagenome | biome: human gut; feature: human-associated habitat; material: faeces | place: Denmark | collected 2010 | reverse complement strand
GTAGTTTTGGGATGGAAGACTACATCGAGGGCGAATTTCGACAGGCGTGCTTCAATGTAACGGGGAGCAGCAGCGCCGTCACCGGTGAGTATATTACCCCAGTTTCCCTGACAGTCTACGAGTAAATCCTTCTGTCCCAATTGTACCAATGCATCACCGATAGAAGCGTCACCGTGTGGGTGAAACTGCATGGTATGTCCTACGATGTTCGCTACTTTGTTGTAACGTCCATCTTCCAAACGCCTCATGGAGTGCAGGATGCGTCTCTGCACAGGCTTCAAACCATCATTGATGTGGGGCACGGCACGCTCCAGAATAACGTATGAAGCATAATCCAGAAACCAGTTCTGGTACATACCGCTAAGTTGGTATTTTGCTTTTACGTCTTTCGTGTCAGCGGGTTTATAATCCGAATGTCCTTCGCTCCCTTCCGGGAGTCCGTTTTCCAAGTCGTCTTTTGGTGCTTCAAAGTCTTCGCTCATATCTGTTCCGGGAATATCTATTCTGAATAATCACTGAATTTTTCAGTCGAACGCAAAATTACTAAATTTCTCGGGAAAACCTGCAAATGAAGGTTTTTTAATTATCTGGATTCTTTTAAAGGGGATTTGTGGTGGGAATAAGTGTTGGGAGTTGTCATGTGAGAGGGTGTTGTGAAAATTGGGATGTTCACAACACCCTTTGAGGCTGCTTGAAGATAATCATTGAGATGAATGATGGCCTCTGATGAAAATATATTGGTTAGTCGGCGATGATAATGACAACACGGTTCCAGTCGTTTGTTTGGAACGGTTGTTCCTTATCTTGCATACTGGATACAGTGAGACGGTCACGGCTGATGCCGTATTTTTCTATCAACTGTTTTGCTACTGCTTCTGCACGTTGTTTGGCCAAGCGGAGGTTGATATCCCGACTACCGGTTCCGTTGTCGGCAAAGCCTGTTACGGTAGCCTTCGATTCGGGGAATTGCTTCATGTAATCGGCTATGGCAAGCACGTTCATTTCCTGATTGGGGGCAACATTCGTTCTGCCTAATCCGAAGGCAACGTGGCTTTTGATGCCTTTCACTACTTTAGTGGGCGGACAGTCCTGTTTTATGATTACGGTATCAGTCTTTTGCATCATAACTTCTTTCACCTCCTTTGTCACTTGTGACCGTTGCTCATTGACGAGTTGATTCACTTCCTCTTCGGTGTATAGCACTTCTGGATATTCTTCGGATATACAAGTGATACATTTATATCCGGTCTTGAATTTGTAAGTGAGTCCTAATGATAGAGTGAAGTAAGTATCGAAAGAGTGATCATCCCGCCCGTTCCAGCGATCGGAAACGCCGTTGGCGAGTGCTTCGATGTTGAAGTCCAGAGCATCGTTCAGTCGCAAAGCTCCTTGCAAACCGAGGCGTCCCATAAAGCTACTGATGCTGTGGCTATAAGTACGGTTGAAACCTATACCGGCTATAACGCTGAGATCGAACAATCGTTCGGGATATTTCCTGATGAGCTGGCTGAGGTTCATCAATCCGTCTACGGTGGCTGCGCCATAATAAAACCCGTGAGCCTGCTTGCTGATTTCAGAGCCGACGCGTCCGCGCCAACCACTGATGGCAAGCCGGGCTCCCCATACGGGGGAGAAATACTTACCTACAGCAATGGCTCCGGTAGGAGCTAACAGCTTTCCAAAATCGGCGTCTCCGGTAGAGTAGGAGGCTCCCATTTGCCCTTGTACGAACCACGGATTCGGATTTGTTTTCTTTTCCTGTGCATGGACATCTAGACAAACTGCTGTCAGTGCCATGGTGGTAATGATAATTTTGAGTTTCATAGTAAACTGTTTTTAGTTACCCATTTGTGCTTTTACCTGTTTATTGTCATCGGTATTCAGATGTACGCTATAGTTACGATAGATGTACTCTCCTACAGCATTGTCTTTGTTGGATAAAATCTGCTGTTTGTAGAATTGTGAAAATATCTCAGATATTTCCTCCGGTGTAATGTCTGTTTTTGAAACGACTCCGTCTTTACAATGTTGCAAGGCGTCAAGAAATTCTTTGATTCGGGTGTTCAGTGGAGTACCGGATAATTTGATATATTCTCCCAGTTCAACCTTTATGGTGCCATTTTCTATAGCAACCGGCATATCGAGCTGATCGGTGGAATCCTGTTCTGCTGTCATGTGTATGATGGCTACATACGGTTCGCTGATGTTGCCTTTTTCTTCGAGATAAAAGCGTCCGTCCTTGACTTCACAACTATCTATGCGGTTCTCGGAATTGTCTGTCAGGTATACCTTTTTATATTCCTTGAATGAAAGATATCCTTTGATGCGGCACCCCGGACCGTTAGAAGTTTCCGAACAAGCAGTCCATCCTATTGCTATGACGACAAGAGATAAAAGTAAAATATATTTCTTCATTATATAACTGGTTTTTATAATAAAAGCGGTTCGGCTAATCGTGTTAGCAGAACCGCCTTCCCTGCATTACATACGTTAAGTCTTTGGCTTAACGCTGTTCCTTCATTTTAGAATCTGAAACCGAGTTTCAGCACAGGCATATCAAACAACTTGATGTTGTGGTGTCCTATACTGTATTTGTCGAAACCTTTCGGGCAGATTTGTATCACGTCGTAGCGGTAAGCTACCGGCTGGAGTTCCAGACCGACAATCATACCTTTGGCAAGGCAGTATTCCAGTCCCGCTACGGCAGCGCCTTTGATGCCGAACATCTGTCCGGCTTTTCCTGCTGCCAGGTAGACGTGTTCCGGAAGTCCTTCTTCACTGTCTTCGTCTTCTCCGTCGCTATACGTTTTGCCTGTATAGGGTTCTGTGGTTTCAATACGCGCCATCTGGAAACCGGCTACGGCTCCTATGTATGGGTGTATGCGTGGATTGCTCGTTTTGAAATAGCGGTTTGAACCAATCGATACATACCAATTATTGGTCACTTGTGCATTTACATACTTCTGAGCCGGGATAATCATGTCGGGCGCTGATTCATAATCGCCCTCTATGTAGTCCTTCTTTGGGGTAATACTGATGTTCATTCCCAAAGTGAAGTTAATATCCCAACAGTCGCTTATGAAGTATTTGGCCTGTAAACCGGCGATGTTGATTAAACTATTTTCATTGAGCCCGCTGATGTTCAGATAGCTATTCAGTTCGCCCGATATATCGGAACCTCCGGAGGGAAGTCCTATCGAGCCTTCTGTGTTGGTGTATTGCGGTAAAAGGAATAAAGTGTTGTCGTTGTACGACTGTCCACTATTTCCTAATACCAATGACACCTGCCACTGACCCTTGCGGGGAGCAAACACTACACCCTCCTTGTCGCCGCGGGTTTGTTGCGCCCATGCGGGCGCAACAAATGCGGCTAACAATAAGATTGTGCAAAGTTTCTTTATCATCTTACTTTATTTAAAGTAGTTGTTACTAAGAATTATTCAGCGTCTGTTGCAGAAATACGTTCGATTTCGGCTTGCAAAGCTTCGGTTGCGGCTTTCAGTTCTGCTTGAGCAGCTTCCAATGCTTTCTGAGCGTCTGCTACGACCTCTTGTTGAGCTGCAACCGGTTCTTTGGTACCGTCAATGACACCTTGCAGAGTTTCTTTTGCATCGATATAGGCTGTTTCCTTTTCATAGGCAGTAGATACTGCTGCCTCATAGATTTCTTGCAATTCTTTTCTTAAATCGGCGAGAGTTTTGGAATTGACTGGTTTACCTTCAGAAGTCATTTCTTTGCTTAAATAAACTGCGATAGCTGCATTTATTTTATCAAGTACTGGCTTCTTTGCAAATTTTTGTGAATTAGCCTCGGCAATATCAGCATCTATCTTTGTGAATTTATCCATCAAAGTAGTATATGCTGTAGTGTAGGCTTTTTCTGCCGGTTCAACAACATCTGTGGTATAGCTTGTAAGTTGAACATCGATATCTGCCAGATGAGCATCCATCTCTTTCACAAGATTCTCAATCTTAGTTTTAGTTTCAGGTTGCAGAGCTGCATTACCTTGAGCAATCAAAGCTGTGTAGTATTCAATGTAACCTGTTAAACCGTAATTTGTATAATTGTTGGTATAGTAGTAGTAAGGAACAAAAGATGCGTCAGTATGGTTTGCCATCCACTTTTTCTCAATTTCTTGTTTAATTTCTTCTGTTGTCAACTCAACTAAGCGGTCGCTGTTATTCCCACCATAAAGTTGTCTTGACAATTGAATGATACGTTCATGTAAATCACCTTTGTTTATTCTCGCTACATCCTCGGCTTTTACTTCTTGTGGTATTGTCTGCTGCTTTTCTGGATCTTGATAATAATAAGCATCGTTTATAACACTAAAATCAGCGTAGAATCCGAGATTACTGTTGAAGTTGCTTAGTGCACTGCGCACGTCCTGATATGCTGTATAAGCTAGAGAGTGTGAGCCTTCGTTTCCGTATATAGCTTTCCGTAATTTGCTGTATTCTTTTTCTAAAGCATTATTCGGATTAACTTTGAAGTACTCTTCAGTTTCCTTTGCTATAGCTAAAGCATAATCTTTTTCGGCAATTGTATTTTTGTTATTAAGGGTAATCTGAGCTTTTTCGAAAGACCCTTTTATCCGAGTACTGGTACCATCTTCATTAGGTTTATAGTATCCATAAGCTTTGTTATAGGTAGCCAAGTACGCTTCTTCAGCTTTCTTATACGCTTCTTCTGCGGCTTTATATGCTTTTGCATCATCTGCTGTCGGATTTTCAATCTGATCATATTGGGCTTTAAGCTTTTCGTAGTTAGCTCTTGCCACCTCTGTTGCGTTTAATGCAGCGGTTATGCTGTTTTGGATTTCCGTTCTTGTTTTTTCATATTCCGCTTCGTTATCCGCTTTCGCTTTTATCAAGTTGGCCTCAATATCTTCTATCTTGTCATTGTGTGCATCCCATGCACTTCCCAATTTGTCAGTATAGAATGTGTTCAAGGCTTCTACGTCCGCATTGTATTTTTTTATAGCTTCGTTGTAGGCAACTACAGCTTCTTCCACTTTGTCAAAACCTTCAAAACTGGTTGGGTTGCCGTATTCTAATCCTTTGAATGCTTTTACAGCTTTTTCCCATTGCTCTTTTGTGAGGTTTCTATTGGTTTTTGTATTTTCCAATACTCTGGTGTAATTGGCAATATTCTCTTCTGTCCATGCTTTGCCATTTGGATCTAATGCACAGTTGTTAATTTGCTCTTTCAGATAATTGATTCTTTGAGCTGAAGACAACGAGTATTCATCACCATTTTGCAATGCTCTCAGATAATCAGAATAGTAGTAGCTATCACTAATTGTATAATCATATGCTAAACCAAGGGCTGGTTCGTTGATTGAAATGACAATATCATTAAGTTCGATTGATTCTTTGGAAGAAGAGATTTCTGTATTGAAATCTTTCAACTCTTCGTTCCAAGTATAACCAGTTAAATCCATATAGGCTTCTCTTGCATCGAGTACTGCCTTGTATTCTTCTGCAGTGGCTGTCTCTATTTTAGTTCTTTCAGCGTCAAGATCGGCTAGCTTTTTATCCAATGCTTTCAGGTCGGCATCTAATGCTAACATTTCTTTTTCCCATTTCTCTGCAACTTCGAAGGTCTTTCCTGTATATTCTTCAGCAAGCTTTTGAGCTTCAATAGCTGCATCTAAATCAGCTTTTGCATCATCAACAGCTTTTTGTTGAACTCTCAGGTAGCTTTCTTTAGCTTCCTCTTTCTCCATGATTTTCGTCAATCGGGCCAGTTCTTTTACGGCACTTTCGTAAGTCGCAGCTTTTTGCTTTACGTCATTCTTAGCTATACTGAGGGCAGTAGTCCACTTTTCCAGATATGTGTTCTGTGCTTCTGTCAGAGTGTTCTTTGCTAGAGCCAAGTCCTTTAATGCTTGTTCATATATAGCTTCCTGTTGAACTAACTGTGCTTTTAATGTCATCAGACTCACTTCCAGCTGGGCAGAAGCTTCCTGCGCGGCTCTTTCTGCTGCTGCACGTTGTTCTGCATACATCTTGATTTTATTCTCAAGATCAGCTCTTGCTTCTTCATTTTGAATATTGGCTAATTCTGCCTTATATTCCATTTCCTTTGCTTTTGCTGATTCATAGGCGGCAATTGCTTGTATTCTTGAAGCTTCAGCTTTTTTTACTTCTGCTTCTGCTAGTTTTAGAGTTGCTTCTGCCTTTACTTGTTCTGCTTTTGCAGCTTCTACGGTAGCTTTTGCTTTCAGTAGTTCAGCCTTTGCACCACGCAATAGAGTGATCCCTTCCGGCTCGTCATTGTCAATACATCCGGTAAATACCGGCGTCGCACCCAGCAACATGCCGGCAGCGACTAAGTAAGTCCACTTTTTCATAATAATAAAAAAATTGATTAATTAATAATTGGTTAATAAATTATCTATTTCCATATCTATTTTCTTTCTGATTTCTATACTCATGTAATGTGCTCTGAAGTCCATGGGTGCTATATGCTCATACTTCATGAAAGCGGCATAAAAAGAACTTCTGGAAGCGAAACCACATCTTTTGGGCAGATTTCTAAGGTCGCATTGTTCTTTTTTAAGTAATTCTTTGGCATATTCTATACGATGTTTATTTAATAAGGTCTTTAAATTACATTTAAAACAAATGTTTATTACTTTTGAAAGATATGTGGTATTGGTACATAGTAATAGACTAAATTTATTTAAGTTGATAGTCGGGTCCAGGTAAATCATTTTATTTTCTATGCAGTATAAAATATTATCGTATATTTCTTTCATTCTACCGGTAGTATGAGCCACCTCATCTTTTTTTGCATAAACAGGCCGTTCTGGGAGGGTATCTTGAATGTCTCTCTCAAATAGCTTTTTATCGGTGTTTTTTGTTAATAGCGTTTCCATCGCAAATTTTCTGTTGTTGACCTCACAAACTTATATATTTATTTTATAAGAAAAACGCCTTTTGCGAAATATTCTTTAATTTAGTAGTAAAAAATTTAAAAAGCTGGACAAAGTGATGGTTTTTCGTTACAAGATTTAGAATGTATTTACTTTTTATTGATTTCAGGACTAATATGTGTTATTTGATGCTTAAAACAGGAGGAAAAATAGGCTATTTGTTTTTAAAGCTGGATATAATGACTTTTTTGTAGATTATGTGGAAAATAATCACTTGCCTTGTGTCCGATGAATGTTTTGCATCCACTTCTGTATGTTTTGTATACACTTTCGTTCTGTTCAAGCGGATTTGTAATCCACTGCACGCACTGCTGCACTTGCGAAACTAGAGTCTATTTATTAAAGAAATGCCACGGATTAGTTATTCTTAACATATTTGCACTATGTACGGTTTAAGGTCGAAAATCTTTGTTAGAAGCCTCCCATAGGGGTGAAAAGGTCGTAAGACCGTACATTTTATTAGTTTCCTCAATGCTTATCTTTGCGGGGTCAAATAAAAAAATAAAGAAAATATAAAAGATATAATAACAACAGCAGCAGCAAGAAAAGAAGAAAAGACCGCTGCAGCTGATGATGATTTATCTGCCGTTACTTTGACGGAGAGAAACCGCGCTTTGTCGCCCGGAATATCGAGCTTCATCATCCCGAATGCCGACCTTATCATTCCAAATGCCACACTTCAGTGCAGTAAATGCCACACTTCAGCACAGCAAATGCCACACGTCGCACTTGCCCAAGTATGGCATTAGGGACGATGAAGTGTGGCATTCTGTTCTATCAATCACGCAGCTTATGCAGTGTAAGGAAATCGAAAAATCCGCTATTTCTTCTTTTACAGGAAGTTAAGAGTTTGTCAACAAGGAGTTAACTTCCTGTCGACAAACTCCTAACTTCTTGTCAACAAGAAATTGATACTCTGTAACGTCTTGATAATCAGTGATGATATTCTCTTGTGTAAAAAGGATGTTTATTCGCATATATTACTTGCTTTTTACATGTCTCTTACGTTGTTCCGTCACGGAATCGGATTGAGTGCCTGAAATTATATTGCTTATTGTGAATGAGAACAAGTAATATAAGAAATTCGATTGAACAGAAGAAAGAGTCCTATAGCCACAGAGTTTCTCTGCCAGCTACAGGGCTGCATTTAATTGGTTATAAAGCGTCAATCTTCGCTACTGTTAAACCGGTAGTTTTAACTATCATGTCAACAGGAGCACCCAGTTGTTTCATATTACGGGCCATAGAAAGGTAAGCTTCCGCACGCCCTTCCGCACGTCCTTCAATCTTCCCTTCCAGTTTGGCTGAATCCAGCACATCGTTTTGAATCATTACGGCGCTCAGATGCTCGTCATAAGCCATGCGTTCTTTAGGAGGCATGGAAAAGTATCTCAGTTTCTCCCGGGCCTCGCTTAGACCGGGAGCGGTGGTGTCGGGGCGAATGGTGCCGTCCTTTAAATATTTCATCCACTCTTCGAGCGGGGTGACGGCCACTTTGTCGAACTCGTTCACACGGATAAGGACATATTCGGGAAATATCTCGGCCGGCATGCGGGAGACAATGGCATCACGCTCCTTAACATTCACCTGAAGGTGGTCGCCCGTATGGACACCTACGAAATGGTTCTGCCCGTAATACAGATAGTCACTTCCCTTTCCGATGTCGAAGTAGAGAACGCTGATGGAGTAGATTTTCTTCACCTTATAATAGGTCTTACCCAGCGAGATATGCTCGGTTATAGCATTGGCAACGCCATAAAGAATTCGCTCCAGATAATAAAGCTCGCGGGTGTTCTGTATCTCGATGATGATCTCATCCTTACTATTGCGTGCCTTGATGTCCACACGGTTGAATTTATCTTCAACAGACAGCTGATTGCTTTCACTCTCCAGAATTTCCAGAATAGTGGCTTTCTCACCCAGAAACACGGTGAGGAAACCTTCAAGCACGTCGAAGTTTGCCTTCTGGCGTAACAGGCGGTCGAGTAAGTTAGCAGCCTTTCGGCTGCTTCCTCCTCTAAGAACCGTACATGAAAGTTTCCCGTCATACGGCTCAAGCAATTCAAAGCTTCCCTCTGTAGGGAAGCCGGTTCGTCTAGTTCATTCTTATTCCATCCTATGACTTGTGAGCACACTCCAAATGGATCAGATATTTACTTCGTTTACCATTTCTTGTCAATTCAGTAACTATCCACTTTCTTTCCTTATCAATAGGTTCTTTACATAGAGGGCACAGATGTTTCTGACGTATCCAAATATGTAGTAAAGAATTTCTCCCTGATAAGGAAGCACGCATTTGTTGTGTTTGCCGCTTTGCAAAGTAAGGTTGCCACCAAGGATCAAACGGATTAGCAGCATTGGTGATTTTGGGGTGACGGACAATTTTAATGTCTGTCAACCGTTTAAGCTTAGGAGAGTAACGGGTAACGTTATCTTCTTGCCTGAGCATAAAACACCACTCTCGATTGCCGGATTTATGGAAGTATTTGTTGATTATCCACCTTTTACCCTTATGTTTGTGGCGGCGGTAACACCATTGCAGCAACTTATTGAATATCCGATGGTCTGCCTTATTGAACACCACCGATGATACTCCGTGTCTGTAGTAGTTACCCCAGCCGCTAATGATGGGGTTAAGCAGGTTAATCAACATTTCCTGTGAGACGGCTTTGTTTGATTCGATCACCTTGTAGACTTTCTGTGTAAAGCTGTTTACCTTCTTTTTCTGGGGCATAGTCAGTAGCTTTCCCTTGTATTTTCGGATATTGAATCCCAGGAAGTCAAATCCTTGGTCAATATGGGTAATCAAGGTCTTTTCTTCCGACAATGCCAAGCCTCTTTCTTCAAGAAACTTTTTGAGTCTCGGTAATACCTCTATCTCCAACAATTCCCGGCTTCGCCCGGTGATGATGAAGTCGTCGGCATAGCGTACCAGATTGACTTTGGGGGAATAGCGCCTATTATCCTTAGTGGTAGGTTGATAGCAACTGAGCAAGGTTTGCATACCGTCCAGTGTCATATTAGCCAACACCGGAGATATGATTCCACCCTGCGGGGTTCCTTCATTGGTGGGGAACAGTTGTTGCTTGAATACGAAACCACATTTGAGCCATTTGCCCAGCATCCTTTTATCCATCGGGATATTTTGGATGAGCCACTGATGGCTGATATGGTCGAAACACCCCTTGATGTCTCCTTCGAGCACCCATTGAGGGGATTTTTCTTTCGCCAAGTCAGTGAAACATTGTTCGATGGTATCCTGAGTGCATCGTTTCTTCCTAAAACCATAAGAGACTACGTCAGCGGTGGTTTCTGCTAGCGGTTCAAGAGCCAGCAGGTAAAGTGCCTGCATGGCACGGTCTTTCATCGTAGGGATTCCCAAAGGGCGTTTCTTCCCGTTCTTCTTCG
>OIWQ01004830.1_pt1 | contig 10371 bp, 10 predicted proteins | sample 1587571 | NCBI WGS metagenome assembly OIWQ01 (sample SAMEA3888910, study PRJEB22519) | human gut metagenome | biome: human gut; feature: human-associated habitat; material: faeces | place: Denmark | collected 2010 | reverse complement strand
GAACAGATTTTCCTTTGAGGATGAGGAAATGCAGGATGACGGCGAACAGATCAGCGCCTATGACATGAGCTATGCGTGTCAGGATCTGCAAAGCGTGGCCAACGATGAGAGCTTTCCCTTGGTGGAACGGGATGAAGCGGCGGAGCAGTTGGAGCAGCTTGCGGAGGACGGTGACGCCTACGCCCAGTACATCATCGGCACGGCGTACCGCGACGGCGGACTGCTGATACCGGACACAGCCAAAGCACAAAAGCTGTTGGAACGCGCCGCCGAGCAGGACTTGGACGCGGCGCAGTACGCCCTCGGCAAGCTGTATCTCTCCGATGATGCCGACGTCCACGATTCTGCCAAGGGGATCTATTGGCTAAAACGCTCTGCTGACAATGGCAACGATTTCGCCGCCTACCGGCTGGGCAAGGAATATCTCAGTGACAAAAATGTGCCAAAGGACGCTTCGACTGCGGCGGAATACCTGCGGCAGGCCGCGAACAATGGAAACGCCTACGCACAGTACCTCTTGGGAAAGCTGACCCTCATGGGTGAGGGTATTCCCAAAGACATGGACGCCGCCTACGAATGGTTCGCGGCGGCGCGGGATAACGGCCATGCCTACGCGGAATTTTTCATAAAACGCATGGAGCGCGGCGAACAGGAGCCGCCCTCCGTCCTGCTGTCAGCCACCCGGCTGCTCTACCATATGGGCAATATCTTTCGGGACAACGCCCCGGCTCCCGCTGCCAACGGCGTCCAAATCGACCGAAAGCGGCTGGCGCAGCTGCGGCAAAAACGCGTCGCCCTCGGTCACAAGCCGGACGATCATGAGTTGGAACAGCAGCAAGGATTTTCAATGAAATTCCATATGTGAAGGGGGCGAGATGTTCAGTTTTTGCGCCGCAATAGTCAAAGAAACATTTCGGAAAACAGTAGCTTTGTGAGCCGGGTTGTGGTATGTGTTGTGGTTGCCAAAAAGGAGGTGCCGCAATGTATGACTACATGAAAGCCCTGCAAAAGCGTTTCGACCGGCAGTCTCATCCAGAATTGGACACCCAGATCGAACGTGCCCAGGAGGAACTGCGGCGGGACATGGACGCCGCAGGGCGGAAGAAGCTGCTGCGGCTGTTGGACGCACAGAACACATTGCTGGTTGAAGCCAAGCTGATGAGCTTCACGGCGGGCTTCAAGCTGGCGTGGGGCATGGCAAAAGAGTTGGAGGCAGACGGGCTCTACTCCTTCGAACGGGAGGAAGAAGAACACATCTGCCACTCGGCAGAACAGGAGGACTAAATGGCGAAACGAAGACCGTCCGGTGACGGCATGGTGCGCAAGCGGGAGGATGGGCGCTGGGAAGGCCGCATCGTGGTGGGCCACAAGAAAAACGGTACGCCCATCTTCCAGCACGCCTATGCGCATACACAAAAAGAACTGACGGAAAAGCTCCATCAAAATATCGAACGCTATCAGGACGTGGAACTGACCGAGGACAGCCACATGACCCTGGGGGAGTGGCTGGACCGTTGGCTGACGGACTATAAAGAGAACACCGTCCGCCCCGGCACCCTTGCGGGGTATCGAAGCTGCATCGAAAACTATATCAAGCCGCGGCTGGGCGGCAAGCAGGTGTCGCTGGTGACAGCGCAGGATGTGCAGAAACTCTACCGCAAGCTGAAAGAGAATGGGCGGGTCAGGGAGCATCCGAGGTTTGGTTCCGCACTGTCAGACACCACCATCAACCGCCTCCACGCCATCTTCCATCAGGCGATGGAGGACGCCCTCCACGCGCATATCGTCGCCAAAAATCCCACCGTGGGCGCAACGGTGCCGAAGGCAAGCCACGCACCGAAGCGTGTCCTGACCGACAAAGAACTGGACACCTTCTTGGACACCGTGCGGGAGGATGTGATTTGGGGTGACTTCTTCTATGTGGAGCTGACCACGGGCCTGCGGCGGGGCGAGATCTGCGGACTCATGTGGCAGGACTTTGACGCGCGGAACGGCGTCCTGCAAGTGCGCCGCACCCTTCATAACCGAAAGCTGGGGGTCGATATGCTGGGCAAGACCAAGACCCGCAGCGGTGAGCGCACCATCGTCCTGCCCCGCAGCACGGCGGAAATTCTGCGCCGGCGGAAGGAGAATGCGATCACGCAATGGATCTTCCCCGATCCCGTCCGACCGGAGCTGCCGCTGTCTCCGAACTGCGCCTACACGCACATGAAAGCGATCTTACACAAGGCGGGACTGCCGGACATCCGCTTTCATGACCTGCGCCACACCTTCGCCACCCACGCCATCGCCAGCGGTGTGGATGCCAAGACCCTGTCGGGGATTCTGGGGCATACCAACGCCAGCTTCACGCTGGACACCTACACCCACGTCACACCGGATATGCAAAAAGCCGCCAGCGGCATCGTTGGCGGCTTCATGGAAGATCTGCTCGGAAAGGGGCTGAGACCTTGGCAAAGAAACGGAAAAGCGGAACCGGCACCGTAAGACAGCGCGGCGACGGCCGGTGGGAGGGCCGCGTTGTCATCGGCTATGATGACAGCGGCCTTCCCAAGACGAAGAATGTTCTCGCCAAAACAAAGCGGGAATGTCAGGAGAAGCTACGTCAGCTCACCGAAAGCATGGTGGGGCGAAATGACCGAAAGATCAAACCGGATATGCTGTTCGGGGACTGGCTGTGCTACTGGTACGAAACCCACAGCAAGCCGACGCTCCGTGCCTCCACGCAGAACAACTACGAAAATGTCATCCACAACCATGTCCTGCCGGAGATCGGAAAAATCCCGCTGAACAAATTGTCGCAGAATGATTTGCAGCAGTTCTACGGGCGGCTGAAAAAGAACGGCCGCAAGCGTCTGACGGAGCAATACGGCGCGGGCCTTTCCGACCGCATGGTGCGGATGTGCCACGCGGTCTGCCGCTCTGCCTTGGAACGGGCTGTGCGGGATGACCTGCTCCGTACAAATCCGGCCATTGGCTGTAAGCTGCCGCCGAAAAAGGCAAAGGAAATGCAGGTGCTGGATCGGGAGGAATTGCAGAAATTTCTCATTCAGGCGCAGGTGGACGGGTACTACGAGCTGTTCCTGCTGGATCTCTGCACCGGCCTGCGGCGGGGTGAATTGATAGCGCTTCAATGGGGGGATCTGAACTTTGAAACCGGCGTGCTGACCGTCAACAAACAGGCGTACACGGTAAATGGCGAATTGCAGATCATTCCGCCCAAAACCAAGGCATCTGTCCGAAAGCTGGTGCTGCCGCCTGCGGTGCTGGCCGTGCTGCGGGAATACCGTAAAAAGGTGGATTCCCGCTGGATGTTTCCGTCCCCGGTGAAGACGGATCGACCGATCACGCCCGGCGTGGCGCGCAGACGGCTTCAGACGATACTGGAGCGGGCAGACTGCAAGCGTGTCAGATTTCATGATCTGCGGCACACCTTCGCGACGCTGGCGCTGGAAAATGGTATGGACGTAAAGACCCTCTCCGCCATGCTGGGGCATGTGTCTGCGGTGACAACGCTGGACATCTACACCCACATCACCGGCGATATGCAGCGCGCGGCTGCCGCCAGCATTGACCGGTGCATCGGTAAGGCAGAACCGCAGGAAGAAACGGAACCGGAACAGAAAGGCATCGTGGACTTCCAGCCCTATGTGGGGAAGAAAAGAAAACCGGGCACCGGTTGTGTCACGGAGATCAACGACCACCTATTTGAAGGGCGCTATTCTCCCATATGGCCGGACGGGACGCAACATTCCCGCAACGTCTACGCCCACACCCGTGATGAGTGCGAGGAAAAACTCAAGGCGCTGATCGCGGAGATGGACGAGGAACGCAAAAATCTCAAGGAGCAGCTTGCGGGCATCGCTCCGCCAGAAAAGCTGACAAAAAAGCAGCGCAAGCTGTGGGACTATATGCGCCTCCACCCGGAAGTCACAGAGTTCTCGACCATCGCCAAACGAACCGGACTGGCACGGAATACGGTGAAGAAGCATTATGGAATGCTGACGGCAATGCTGGGGAGAAAATGAGAGGCATATTTGCGGTTATAAAAAAGGAATCTTCCTGACTGAGATGGTCGGGGAGAATCTTATTTGCTGTTAATGCGCTGGGGAGGTAATGATGGGGGATAAATGTGGCAAAAAGTTGCAAAAGCAGGTTGTTTTATCAAAAACAACCTGCTTTTGCTGTGATAACCCAACACTATAGATGCCATTCTTTTCAATACATATTTCTTTCTGTTGTGACATGTTGAAGAATTGGACCCTTGAGTGGTGGCAAGATAAGCAGTGCACTATATGCAGTGTTGCATGTTGCCAACACGGGGTATATATGGTATAATACTCAACAAGGAAGGGGGCGTAATTTTGAGCGAGTTGAAGTTTATCGTTTATGATGTTCAGCACGGAAGTTGTTCACATGTAATTACTCCAGCAAACCAACACATTATTATTGACTTGGGATCAAAAGCTGAAACCAGCATTTGCCGGTACTTAAAAGAAAATTATTTTCGCTATGGTGGGACAATTGACCAACTGGTGTTAACTCATTTGCACGAAGATCACATTTATGGTGGAGTTCATTTTGAGTTTTTTGCTCCTCCTGATAACCTTTGTTCAGACGACCCTAACAGTTTCTCAAACATCATTGTTGTCTCCTATGGTTATTTTAAGATCGTAATTACGGGAGATAATCCTGCGAGCATCCTAAAAGAAATGCTGCAGAACAATATTCAGCTTCGCCAGAGTATTAAGGATTCTACTATTTTAGTGGCGCCTCATCACGGTAGAGACGGCGAGTATTGTGAAGAATTTGTCTCAGCAGCCAACCCCCGTTTGACCGTTTTTTCTGACGGAACAAAAAAATATAAAACGCAGGATTATTCTCGAAACAGATACGCAAACAGGACGCGCGGTGTGACATGGGGAGGCCAAAGTAGATATGTATTCACAACAAGGTCAGATGGCTCGATAAAATTTTCTTTTCGTCCCGACGGAACATGGAGCATAGATACAGACAAGTTTTCCTATTAAGGGGAGGTAAATATGGAATCCTTACTTGAAAGACTTAGTTCATATAACATTCTCAACAATTTGATCCCAGGAGCATTTTTTGTTTTTTTTGGAAAGCTGTTGAATGTTATATCCCTGCCTTTAGATGGAGTAGTTGAACGCATTTTTGTTTACTATTTTTGTGGAATGATTATTAGTCGTATAGGTTCTCTGGTAATTGAAGGCATCTTTGAAAAGGTTAAGTGGATAAAGTATGCACCAAAAGCTGAGTATGTTGCTGCGGTCAAGAAGGATGCACGGATAGAGTCCCTGTTGGAAACAAGCAATATGTATAGAACTTGTGCAGGTCTCTTTCTTACATTAGGAATTGTGAAAGGTTATTCGACTCTTGTTGAGCTGCTTGCAATTCCCGGATGTGTAACGGCTTGGCTGGTTGTGATTCTTTTGTTTATTCTTTTTTCAGCATCTTTTGTAAAGCAGACAAGACATATTGCAAGTAGAGTTGATGCTGCAAATAAATCTACAGAAGGTGAGTAAACATGGAATTGACTAAGCCGTTAGGCTATTATACAGATAATACTGCGCTGCGCTTTCATATGCTTGATGTAGGGGAAGGCTTAATGATCTTAATTATTTTTCCCAATGATCAGGTAATGCTTTTTGACTGCAATGTAACAGATGATAATGAAAGCACCATTTTAGACTATTTGTCTGCTAATATTCCTTTTAAAATAAACCCTGCTACCGGCAATGCCGAGCAATTCATTGATGTTTTTGTTAACTCGCATAGAGACGAGGATCACTATAGGGGATTGAAAAAAATCAATGCACAATATCCGATACAATCTATTTGGGATTCAGGACAAACAGGTGCGACTACCAAAAGTCTGGATTATGAATATTACATGGGACTTAGAAGACGGTTAAAAGAAAAAGATGAGAACAATTTAAAAGTTCTTGTTCCGACAGAAACTCCGGTTGCAACGTTCAATGGTGTAGAAATTTTTTGTTTCGCAGGTAAAGAAGATTTCCAATCTGGGTTTGATAATGGTATAACCGTTTTCAAAGCAGCCGCAAAGATTCAGCATACAAATTCAATCGTGTTAAAAATTTCTTATGGCGGAAGGGATATTCTGCTGACTGGAGACTCGGATTGGAAGAGCTGGAAAGAAAAGATAGTACCCAACTTTAAAAAAACGGTAAAAAGTGATATTCTTGTTGCAAGCCACCATGGTTCACGGTCATTTTTTACAGATGAGGCAAATGATACTATTGACATACAGAAGAATCCGGACACCACATATATGGAAGCAATTGAATATATTGATCCAGACGTTACCCTGATATCCTGTGGAAAGTATGAGACTTACCACCACCCCAATGAAGAGGCCGAAGCTTTATACAAAAAATATAGTAGTCACAGCCAAGTTTATAGCACAAACAATTATGGACATTTACTTGGATTTATTTCAAGCAACGGAAACTATACTGTGGTACCCTCAAGATTTTGCGAAATTCAAACAGCAGCACGTAGTTTGAGCGCTACTATTGAATGTACATATTCTCAAAATGGAGAAGAAAAATCAGTTCCTAACGGTAGTAAGCTTAGTGTTGGGGGAAAGCTATATTTTAAGCTAAAAACAGCAGGTGGAATCATTGACCCAATTGAGAAAGTTCGTGTTGTATGGGAAGTTTCTAACGGTGGAATAGGCACTCATAGTTCGCACCAAGAGATATATTTCAAGGGACGGGCGGAAGATAATAATATGTTCACTTTCTCCAGAGACTTGTCTTACTATGGAACCCATCTTCTCAGATGCAAAATAAGCAACGCCAGAAAAGGCACAATAACTCGGATATTTAAGGTTGTCGGAGTTTAAAAGAATGTCCTTTTCGCATTTGAATTATGTAATAGGCCTCGCAAAGAAGCATTCTTTGCGAGGCCTATTTTTGTGCCGAGTAATCATACTTTACACACATTTTTACATCTAAGAAAAAGGAGATATATACTGTCCATGCGCAGGCTCGTTGATAATGTACAATAACTTGCGCAAATTGAAAACCGCATAAAAGAAGACATAGCTTGCAGGCTCTGGTAGAATGAAGTTACCACACAAACATTCGAAAGGAGCAAGCAAACTATGTCCGAGAAAATTGTACAGCTGAATGAGGAAATTATCAAGGGGCAGCTCAAAGAATTAGTTCGAGGAAGTGTAGAAGAGACCCTGAACGAGCTGCTGGAAAAGGAGGCGGAGTCGCTGACGCAGGCGGCCCGCTATGAGCGCAGCGAGGCCCGTCAGGGCTACCGCAGCGGTCACTACGACCGGAATCTCACCACGACCTCCGGCGACGTCACGCTCCATATGCCGCGGCTCAAGGGCGTGTCCTTCGAGACTGCCATCATCGAGCGGTACCGCCGCCGGGAAAGCAGCGTGGAGGAGGCCCTCATCGAGATGTATCTGGCGGGCGTTTCCGTGCGCCGGGTGGAGGACATCACCGAGGCACTGTGGGGCAGCAAGGTCTCGCCCGCCACCATCAGCGAGCTGAACAAGAAAGCCTACGTTCACATCGAGGACTGGCGCAACCGCCCGTTGCGGGGCGGGCGCTATCCGTATGTCTACGTGGACGGTATCTACCTGCGCCGCAACTGGGGCGGAGAGTACGAAAATGTGGCAATTCTGGTGGCAATTGCCGTGAATGAGGACGGTTTTCGTGAGGTTTTGGGTGCCGCCGAGGGCATGAAGGAGGACAAGGCCAGCTGGGTCAGTTTCTTCCAATGGCTTCGTGGACGCGGCTTGGACGGCGTAAAGCTCATCGTCGGTGACAAGTGCATGGGGATGTTGCTTGAAACGAACTGAGAATGCCCCGGTTCATATTCCAAAACAAGAACAGAGATATTCTTAGTTTATTATACCTTTATCATGAGCGACAATGAATCAAAAAGAGATAATTTGCTTCAACCCTTTGAGAATAAGGACATTAAGAGAGCTGTTGCCGATACATACCATCAGCATTTATTATCATTGATGAACATATCAACCTCTTGTGCCGTTGGCATAGCACACATGCCGCCTGGCCTTGTCGCACAAATAGCTCCAGCAGCATTTGCCATAATTGTTCGTTCTACAATATTTTTTTGAGGCTGATAGCATTTTTGATATAGAATAGCGCCCATAAAAGCGTCGCCACATCCAGTGGTGTCAATTGCGTTTACACAATAGGCTTCAGTAAAACCATGTTGACTGACATTAGCAAAGTAAGCACCTTTACTACCCGCGGTGACATATATTTCCTTAGGCCCCAAAGACAAGATCTGCTGCATTCCTGCATTAATATCGTGCCCGCAATCAGTAGCAAGATTCAACTCGTCTTCAGACATTTTTACAATGTCAGCAACTGATAACCCCCATAAGATCTGCTCCTTGGCTTCACTACAGCTTTTCCATAGAGCCTCCCTATAGTTAGGATCAAAAGAAACTAATACATTATTAGATTTCGCACATGCGACAGCCTGCCTTGTTGCTGTATATGCAGGATTGTGCGTTAGAGACAATGTACCAAAATGTAGAATTTTTGTTCGCTGTATTAGGTTTTCCTCTTCCGTACCTAATCTAATCTGAGTATCAGCTCCTGGATTTCGAATAAAAGCGAAGTCGCGCTCCCCAGCGTCATCTACGCTGACAAAAACTAATGTTGTGTTTTCACTTGAAGTTTGTACCCACTTTGTGTCGATATTTATTTCGTCAGCTTTTCGCTTAAGAAATTTTCCAAAAAAATCGTTTCCAATAGCGGCAATAATAGCTGATTTTCCTCCAAGCCTAGCACACGCAGCTAAACAATTGGCTGGTGCTCCGCCAGGATTCATTTCATACTGAGGGTTATTCGTTAAGCCGGTACCATTAGGAGAAAAGTCTATTAAGTATTCACCTATAGCAACGACATCGTATATTTCTTTCATTTTATAAGTATTATTCATACTATACCACCTTTATAGTTGGGTTATACTATTACAAAGCCAGAATTTATCAGCTTTTATCTGAAGACTAAAGGTCTTAGTAGCTTGAAATAGCATCATCAAGAGGTAAAAGAAAAACGTTATGCTTTTCAGGTAAGATAAAAAGAGCTTTTGCAATAGAATCTATTGCATATGGAATGAAATGAGGAACATATGCCCCAATTTTTAACTGAGAATTTGCCTCTATCCTGACAAGATGCAGACTATCTATACTGGGGGGGCAATTATCTTCGACTCTAGTATCTCCCATAAGCATTATAACTGGATCAAAAAAATAGGCGATTTCCACGGAATCATGATATTCGATCATATCATATAAAATGTTGCCACTATCAAACTCCAATTGGTCTGCGGTCATTTTCCGGTTGCCAAAGTTTTCTGCGTCTGGAAAAGTAAAAACACGAAAACGCGAATTTACAGTCCATTCTGCTTCATCAATATGTTTGCAATATACTCCAGATATTGAAACCTCAGATATTTTTAATATATCTTTTTTCATATTCTTTTAATCTTCATAAGAAACAAGCACTAAGTTTTTGTATCCTGATGGACTAAGACCTGTGCTCTTCTTGAAAACCTTACTAAAGTATTTTGGATCATTAAAACCAACTTCAACAGCGATTTCTTCAATTGTTTTGCCAGTCTCAAGAAGATGCGTAGCTTCATTAATCCTAAGAGCATTAATATATTTCATCGGTGTTGTGCCTACAACTTTGTGAAAGGCTCTTGAGAAATAAGAATTACTAACTCTATTAAGAGCAGCGAGATCTTCGATACAAAGTTTTTCCCTGAAATGCTCATGAATATAAAGAAGAGCGCTATTTGACATCAAAGCGTCCGACTGGACAGAAGCCGCTATGTTGTTGCGCATATACTGAATAAGCAACTGGCATAGAGTATCAACCGTTCTTTCTTGGGCAACAAGAAGAGACTGCTTATAAATTTCATTGCAAATCCATCTGAACGAAGCATCTACATCCTGGAGCACAAAAGAATTATTTAACATGTAATCCGTATCAATAGAAAGACCAATACATATTACTTCCTGCCTAAGCTTTACATTTAACAATTCTTTATGTTCAACATTTGAGGGATGAACAACCATATCAAATGCAGATACTGAAAACGGTTTATTTTTAGAAGAAACATTTGCTGCACCTTCTAAAAAATAAATAAATTCAATATATGGGTGGCTATGTCGATCGAAAATCCAAAAATCGCTGTCTTGATTAAACCGACGCGCATAAAGTAATTCTATGGGCTTATTGACTAAAGAATCCACATATTCTTCTACATTAAATAACGAAGAATTTCTTATCAATCGATTACAATCTCCCTAAAACAATA
>OIWQ01004824.1_pt1 | contig 10390 bp, 7 predicted proteins | sample 1587571 | NCBI WGS metagenome assembly OIWQ01 (sample SAMEA3888910, study PRJEB22519) | human gut metagenome | biome: human gut; feature: human-associated habitat; material: faeces | place: Denmark | collected 2010 | reverse complement strand
TGCGCACAGCGCACGGGATTCTTGATTAAATTTTTTAATCAAGAATCAGTATCAGGGCGATTGGGTCAGATCTTGCGGAAGCTCTGGCAGTCGGTGCACTGGTCCATGGAGGGGTGATTCTCGTGGGTACCCACCTGGATGCTGGACAGGCCGCAGTTGTCCATATCCTGGCAGTGATGGGCGCAGCTGGTCACGGAGCACTTGATGGACATGTTGGGGGTGCAGCTGCACCCGTCGTTGGTGCAATTCTTGCTCATAACGAAGGTCCTCCTTGCAAAAAAATAAAGTCAGGCCGCAAGGCCTGACTTTATTCTGACCCGCCGGGGCGGAATTATACGCGGTTTTTTCAGCCGTTATCAGTGCGGTTGCGCCATTCAACCTCCTGGTCCAGCTCAAACTGCAGCTTCTTGTTCTCCTCCACCAGCTCGTCATAGTGGCGGCCCTGGATATAGTACTTCACGAAAATGAAGGTGGCCTCGTTGAACTCCTCCTCGGTGTATTCCGGCAGCAGGGAGCCGTTCTTCCGGCGCAGACCCTGAACGTTGATGACCACCAGGCGGCGGTGCTGCTCGGACAGCTGGAACAGCTTCAGCGTCTCGGGGATCTCCAGCCCCAGATCAAAATTATCATTGACCAGCTCCAGCAGGCGGCGCTGCTCGGGCTTGGCGGATACGATGACGCCGTAGCGGGCAAACAGGCGCTTGAGATAATCGGCAGAGACCTCCTCACGGGTGATGGTGCCCTTGCCGATGCCGGTAAGCATGGTGTTGGACAGGTTCAGGCTGACGTATACTTCTTCGCCGGTTTTGGGATAGCTCATGGGGTACCTCCTATTAATGTTCCGATGATTCCTGCGCCGCCGGGCGGCGCGTCGCTTTCTATGGACAGGGTACCACAAGCGCCCGCCGATTGCAACAAAAACTTGTACCAAGAACGTTTATTTGTAGGATAAAACAGCCGTTTCCGTGATTTTGACAGGCGTTTATGTTTCCAAATGTACCAAACAACTCGTACAAGAGGGACGTATCCCGGGGCCGTTTCCGGCTATTTTTTCTCCCGGGTAAAGACGGCGGCGGTGATCAGGGCCGTCAGGGGAATGGACAGGATCACGCCCACGCTGCTGGCCGCGCCGCTGACTACCTCCATGGACACATACGCCGAGCACATCAGCTGGCGGAAGGGCAGGCCCAGGGAGTACAGATACAGGATCAGGGTGAACCCGCTGCCCAAAAAGGCCAGGATCAGGGTGTTGGTCATGGTGCCCACCATGTCCCGGCCAATGTTCATGCCGGAGCGGAACAGCTCCCGCCGGGACAGCTGGGGATTGGCGGCATGGACCTCCGCCAGGGAGGAGGCGATGCCCATGGTCACGTCCATCACCGCCCCCAGGGCGCTGATGACGATGCCGCCCACCAGCAGGCCCCGCAGGCCGATGGGAGTGCCGGTCTGGCGCAGCTGCAGCAGAGGCTCCACGTCGTCGATGCGCAGGCCGTCCACCCGGGTCAGGGCCTGGGCCAGCAGGCCGAACAGCAGGGCCAGGGCCGTGCCCGCCACGGCTCCCAGCATGGCGCACACGGTCTTTTTCCGCACGCCGCCCACAATGGTCAGGCTCACCACCGCCACATAGGCGCACACGAGAAAGGTCATCAGCAGGGTATCGGCCCCCTTCATCAGCGCCGGCAGCAGCACGCCGAACAGGCACACCAGCGTCACCGCTAAGGCCGCCAGCGACTTGGCCCCGGTGCGTCCGCCCACAATCACCGCCGCCGCGATAAACAGCGCCGCCACGATGGCCAGGGGGATCAGCCGGTCGAATTCATACACCGTGGCGTTGACGGTGCCGTCGGAATAGCTGGAGATCAGGATGGCGGCCCGGTCCCCGGCGTGGAGGGGCCCGCCGTACAGGGGGCCCACATAGTTGTATACCTGCATCTGCTGGCCCCGATAGTCCCCGGACTTCACGGTGACCAGCAGCAGCTGCTCTCCCCGATACCCGTTGTCGGCGGCGGGGTCCTTCTCCGTGGAGTCCGACAGGACCTGCTCCACCACGGCGGACTCATAGTCCGCCCGGTTCTCCGGCTCATCGGTTTCCACCCGGGCCGGAGCCGCCAGCAGCCGCCCCGCCATCAGCAGCACCAGGGCCGCCGCCAGCACCACACAGGTCCACTTGTTTTCCCGCAGCCAGGCGGCAGGGCCTGCCTGTTTCGTCTTTTTCTTCATAAGTACCGTTCCTTTCGGCAAATGGGAAGTTTTCCCCACCAGCATAGCAACTTGCGTTCCCCTTGTCAAGCGGCGGATTTGTGCAATCGTCCATACTTTGTGCACATATTAGCAAAATTTGTGTCATATCTGCAAATAAAGCTGGAAACCGGCCCGGCGATATGGTAAAATGAGGGCACCTATGGGGCGGGAGCCCCGGGGGAAATTAAAGGAGGTTATTGTTTGATGAAAACGCCTGTACGCTCCAGACTTCTGTCTGCGCTGCTGGCCCTGGTCATGCTGGTTTCCCTGCTGCCGGTGTCGGTATTCGCGGCAGAGCCTGCGTCCGGGACCTGGGAAAAGGTCACCGAGGCACAGGAGGACTGGTCCGGTCAATACCTGATCGTCTATGAAAAGGGCAGCCTGATCATGGACGGCTCCCTGTCCGCCCTGGACAAGGAGGGCAACAAGGTGGACGTGACCATCACCGACGGCAAGATCGTTGGTGATTACGCCAAGTACGCGTTCACCATCGCGCCCATGACCGGCGGCTGGTCCATTCAGTCCGCCAGCGGAAAGTACATTTCCGGCAAGTCCGGCAACAACAAGATCATCACCGGCTCCACTCCGGAGCTCAACACCATCACCTTTGCTGATGGTAATGTGAAGATCGCCAGCAACAACACCACGCTGCAGTATAACGCAGCCGCCACCAACGGCACCCGGTTCCGCTATTATAAGAGCGAGAATCAGCAGCCCGTGGCCCTGTATAAGCTCAGCACCGCCCCCGCCCGCCAGAGCGGCATCGTCACCGATCTGACCACCCTGCAGAACGGCGACAAGGTGGTGGTGTTCAACCCCGCCAACAAAAAGGCTCTGTCCTCCGTGTACAACGGCTTCTATAACACGGGCGTGGATGTGGAGCTGACCGGGGGCAAGCTCACCGGCTACACGGATGCAGAGCTGTGGACCGTGAACCGCACCGAGAGCGGCGCCTATACCTTCTCCACCGCCGACGGCAAAAAGCTGTCCATGGACGAAAAATACTCCAGCACCCCCCTGGACAAGGCCAATGTGGATTGGGAACTCAGCGCTGCCGCCACGGCGGACTGCTTCTACATCAAGAACGTGGGCCGCGGCAGCTATCTGGAGTGGTTCGCCGAGAAGAACAACTGGAGCGCCTACGGAACCATCGGCAGCAACGAGCCCCTGTTCGCCCAGCAGCTTTATCTGGTGGTGGCCGAGTCCCCGGAGCCGGGCCAGCCCGAAGATCCCACCGCTCCCCTGAAGAACGGTGACCAGGTGGTCATCTACAACCCCGCAAACCTCAAGGCCCTGTCCAGCGAGTACACCGGCTTCTATAACAAGGGCACCGACGTGACCCTCACCGGCGGCAAGCTGGCGGGCTTCACCGAGGCCGACATCTGGACCGTAGGCGTCAACGACGATGGCAGCTATACCTTCTCCACCGCCGACGGCAAGAAGCTGTCCATGGACGAAAAATACTCCAGCACTCCCCTGGACAAGGCCCACACCGGCTGGACACTGGAGCAGGCTGCCACCGAGGGCTGCTACTATATCAAGAACGTGGGCCGCAGCAGCTATCTGGAGTGGTATGCCGAGAAGAACAACTGGAGTGCCTTCGGCACCATCGGCAGCAACGAGGCTCTGTTTGCCCAGCAGCTCTATCTGGTAGGCGACGAGATGGACCAGCCCGCCGGCAGCCTGCCCCAGGAGGGTGCGCAGGTGGTGCTGTTCAACCAGAATGCCCAGGGCGTCCTGGCCCAGCAGAATGACAACACCGACAGCCCCGCCATCAACAGTGTCTCCGCCCAGATCACGGACGGCAAGGCCATCCCCGAAAACGGCGGCGTGGTGTTCACCGTGGAGCGCAGCGGCGAGTATTACCGCTTCCGCAACGAAACCTACGGCTATCTGTGCTCCAACGGCACCGGCAACAACGCCTTCTATTCCCAGACCGCCAGCGAGGATGCCGACTGGACCGTGGAACCCTGCAGCGGCGGCGTGGGCGGCTATCAGCTGGAAAGCCGCACCGCCAAGTTCAACGGCCGGTACAGCCAGTATCTGGAGTATTACAGCGACAGCTATAAGACCTACAGCATGTACAACGTCACCGACTACACCATCTATTCCTTCTTCTTCTATGGTGTGGCCGACAGCGTGAAGCTGGACGGCGGCGTGGTCAACGATCCCGCCGTGGTGTTCACCTCCGCCGACACCGTGAAGGCCGGTCAGGACTACACCCTGACCTTCACCGTCAATGATGTCAAGGCCGTTTCCAAGCTGGAGATCCTGGTGGACGGCAAGGCCGCCGGTGTCATCACCGACTACACCGCCGACGGCAAGAACTACACCGCCAACGTCTCCGCCGCCATGCTGGCCGGTGCCGACAAGGTGACCCTCACCGTCCGCGTCACCAACGCCTCCGGCGCGTCCTATTCCGGCAGCCTGGTGCTCACCGTGGTGGACGAGCCCTCCATCGGGGCCGTGATCCCCCTGAAGGGCAGCCAGACCGGCAGCGACAAGCGGCCCGTGATCTCCGCCGAGATCATCAACGCCGGTGAGAATCCCACCCTGGAGATGACCGTCAACGGTCAGAAGGTCAACGCCGTGTACGCCGGCGGCAAGCTCACCTATACCCCCGCCGCCGACATGACCGACGGCCGCACCAATGTTACCGTCACCGTTACCCGCGCCGACGGCAAGACCGCCTCCTTCAGCTGGTTCTTCACCGTGGGCCAGGCCCAGTATCAGCTGTACTTCGGCCAGCTCCACAGCCACACCCAGTATTCCGACGGCGCAGGCTCCCTGGACGCCGCCCTGGACTATGTGAAGAACCTGCCCGAAAGCGCCAATGTCCAGTTCGTGGCCTTCACCGACCACTCCAACTACTTTGACACCACCGGCGCCGCCAACCCCGAGGGCGCCCTGTACGACATGAGCCTGGCCAGCGCCTCCAGCCAGGAGACCTGGAACAGCTATCGTTCCTCCGTGGCCGCCTTCAACGAGGCCAACGCCGGTTCCCTGGTGGCTCTGGCGGGCTTCGAGATGACCTGGTCCGGCGGTCCCGGCCACATCAACACCTTCAATACCCCCGGTATCGTCTCCCGCAACAACTCCACCCTGAACAACAAGACCGACTATGCCGGTATGCGCGCCTACTATGCCCTGCTGAGCCAGCAGGAGGGCGCAGACAGCCTCAGCCAGTTCAACCACCCCGGCAACACCTTCGGCACCTTCGGTGACTTCGCCTTCTGGGATCCCGTCATTGACAGCCGCATGTACATGGTGGAGGCCGGCAACGGCGAGGGCCAGATCGGTGCCGGCGGCTATTATCCCAGCTATGAGTATTACACCATGGCGCTGGATAAGGGCTGGCACCTGGCCCCCACCAACAACCAGGATAACCACAAGGGCCGCTGGGGCAACGCCAACGACGCCCGCGACGTGATCCTCACCGACGACTTCAGCGAGCAGGGCATCTATGACGCGCTGCGGGCCATGCGTGTGTACGCCACCGAGGACAAGAACCTGGAGATCGGCTACACCGTCAACGGCATGCTCCTGGGCAGCAGTCTCACCGAGGTCCCCGAGAAGCTGAACATCCACGTCACCGTCAACGACCCCGACGCCAGCGACACCATCACCAAAGTGGAGGTCATTGTCAACTCCGGCAAGACCGCCTATACCTGGGATGATCCTGCCGTCCTGGCCACCGGCGACCTCAGCGTCACCCTGGACCCCGACTACAGCTACTATTACATCCGCGTCACCCAGGGTGACGGCGACCTGGCGGTCACCGCTCCCGTGTGGGTGGGCGAGACCCTGAAGCTGGGCATCTCCGATGTGACCTGCGGCACCTCCACCCCCGTCACCGGCGAGGCCATGACCGTCACCACCACCCTGTTCAACAGCGAGAGCACCGACGCCAATATCAAGTCCATCACCTACGCCGTGGGCAGTCAGGTCCTGGCCTCCGCCACCGATGTGGGCACCGTTCCCGCCAGCGGCACCCTGGCCCTGAGCTATGACGTCTCCTTCGACACCGCCCGTGTCTACAAGGTCACCGCCACCGTGGTGCTGGAGCAGGACGGCAAGGAGTATGTGTTCACCAAGGACATCACCCTGGATGTCCAGAACGCCGACGACCTGGTGTATATCGGCATCGACGCCTCCCACTACAACGAGTATGTGGCCGGTAACTATAAGGATTCCATGGGCAACTTCGGCAACCTGGCGGGCCAGTACAGCGTCCGCACCGTGGAGCTGAAGACCAGCGACGAGCTCATCGCCGCCTGCTCCAATCCCAAGTTCAAGGCCCTGATCCTCACCGCTCCCTCCCGCCGCCTGGCGGACGCCCAGACCGATCCCCGGACCTACAGCGCCCAGGAGCTGGCGGCCATTGCGGCCTTCAACGCCGGCGGCGGCACCGTGATCCTGGCCGGCTGGAGCGACAACTACGAAAACTATGACGTGATCCAGAACAACCCCGCCATCAAGCACATGGCCGCCACCCAGAACGAGGTGCTTCAGGCCCTGGGCTCCAGCCTGCGCATCAGCGACGACGCCACCTATGACGACGTCCGCAGCGCGGCCGACGGCGTGGACAAGTGGCGTCTGTACTTCAACACCTATGGCCAGAGCTTCCTGACCGACGGTGTCATCGTGGACGCCGAGCACCCCTATGACCGGCTGTATACCGAGGTATTCAGCCACTATGGCGGCGCCTCCGTGTATGCCGTGGACGCCGATGGCAAGCCCACCTCCACCCTGCCCGCCACCGTTTCCCCGGTGGTATACGCCCACAGCACCACCTATTCCGTGGACGTGGATAAGGACGGCCTGGGCGGCGCCAACGTGCCCAAGTACGCCTATGCCGAAAACGACAGCCGTCTGCTGGCCATGGCCAGCGAGCAGCTGGAGGGCAAGGGCCTGGTCATCGTGTCCGGCGCGGCCTTCATGTCCAACTTCGAGGTGCAGGCCACCATCAGCGACAACGGCTCCGAGAAGAACTACTCCAACTATAAGATCTGCGAGAACCTGCTGCGGGCCATCAACCCCGTGAAGGTCACCGACATCGCCACCGTCCAGGCCCAGACCGAGGCCGGTCACAAGTACACCATCGAGGGTGTTGTGACCTCCAACGCCTCCGGCTATGACAAGGCCACCGCCTTCTTCGACTGCATCTATGTCCAGGATGAGACCGGCGGCATCAACTGCTTCCCCGTGGCCGGTGAGTTCAAGATCGGCGACGTGGTCCGGGTCACCGGCGTGACGGAGACCTATCAGGGCGAGAACGAGCTGCAGGTTTCCTCCATCGAGAAGATCGGCGAGACCACCCCCGTCACCCCCAAGGTCGTCACCTCCACCCAGATCAACGACGGCTCCGTCCTGGGCCAGCTGGTGACCCTGAAGGGCTTCGTGGTGGGCTATGAGATGGCTGACGGCCTGGTGCAGACCATCCTGGTCCGCGACAGCGAGGGTAAGATCGCCCGGGTGTTCATCGACGGCTACATCACCACCTCCTATGACGTGAAGAACCTGGAGATCGGCTGCGAAATCTCCGCCACTGGCCTGGCCTCCTACGACAACACCTTCGTCCTGGCCGACGGCACCGAGATGGCCCCCCGTATCCGCATCCGCGACCGCAGCGACGTGGTCTGCACCGCCCATGAGCACACCTTCGGCGAATGGGTGGTCACCACCGCCCCCACCTGCACCCAGGACGGCCTGGAGACCCGCACCTGCTCCGCCTGCGGCGAAGTGGAGACCCGGGTCATCCCCGCTGCCGGTCACGACTATAAGGACGGCAAGTGCACCGTCTGCGGCGAGACCGATCCCAACTACAAGCCCGATCAGCCCACCCAGCCCGGCGTCAAGACCGGCGACGAGAGCAACACCACCATGTGGATCATCGTCCTGGTGTGCGCTGCCGCTCTGGCTGTGGTGCTGGTCATCGTGTCCCGCAAAAAGCGCAACAGCTAAGCGGACCACCCCATAGCAAGCCATAGCACAACAGCAAAGGCCCCCGGCGGCAAGCCGGGGGCCTTTGTGGGCGTTGTGGGCTTGGGGATCATCCCCCCAGCAGCCACAGGATTACGCCGTAAACCACGCTGGCGGCGGTGCCGAATACGATCACCGGCCCCGCGATCAGGAACATTTTGGCGGCCATGCCGGTGACCAGGCCCTCGGCCCGGAAGTCCATGGCCGGGGACACCACGGCGTTGGCGAAGCCCGTGATGGGCACCAGGGTACCGGCCCCGCCGAAGCGGGCCAGCTTATTATACAGGTTCAGGCCCGTGAACAGGGCCGACAGAAACACCAGGCTGATGGAGGTGGCGGAGGAGGCGTCGTCCCGGGGCAGCAGCATCAGCCAGCCGGTCTGGATCAGCTGGCCCACCACGCAGATGGCCCCGCCGATGACAAAGGCCAGGGCCATGTCCTTCAGAAGGGGGGACTTCTTCTGCATTCCCTCGACGTAGGCCTGATATTCCTGGGGTGACATGTCCATGATTGCAGCACATCCTTTCGCCTATAGTCTGCCCGGCGGCGGAAATTTTATCCCGGCTTGAAAAATTCCGCCGAAGCCGCTATACTATTATAGAAAATACCTTAAAGGCAGGTGCCCCTTTATGTACGATCCCGCGCATCCCTTCGGACGCAAGCGCTACAGCCGCGCCGTCATCGACCCCGTTAACTGCACCGGCTGCGGCTACTGCACCATGTTCTGCGTCATGGACTGCATCGTGCTACGGCCTGACGGCCTGTATACCGTGGACCTGGAGCGGTGCATCGGCTGCCGGTCCTGCAAGGTCAACTGTCCGTTTGATGCGGTGACCATCCTGCCGCCCAAGGAGAACTGATATGAAAAAGCCTGTGATCGACCGCAACCGCCCCCTGGGCCTGTATCTGCACATTCCCTTCTGCAAGGCCAAGTGCGCCTATTGCGATTTTTACTCCCTGCCCCATAGCGAGGAGAAGATGGACGCCTATGCCGCGGCCCTGGCCCGGCACATCACCGAGGTGGCCCCCCAGATGCAGAACCACCGGGTGGACACCGTCTATTTCGGCGGCGGCACCCCCAGCTATCTGGGCCACAAGCGGCTTATTGCCTTGCTGAAAACGGTGAAGAAGCAGTGCCGGGTCTGGGACCGGGCGGAGATCACCCTGGAGGCCAACCCCGACAGCGCCGGGGACTGGCGGGCTCTGCGGGCCCTGCGCCGGGCGGGCTTCAACCGCATTTCCCTGGGGGTGCAGTCCTCGGATGACGAGACCCTGCGGCGGCTGGGCCGGGTTCACACCTGGCAGCAGGTGAAGGACACTGTGGCCGCCTGCCGCAAGGCCGGGCTGGACAACATCAGCCTGGACCTGATCTACGGTCTGCCGGACCAGACTATGGAGCAGTGGGAAAACACCCTGGCCGACGCCCTGGTGCTGGCTCCCCGGCACATCTCCTGCTACGGGCTGAAGCTGGAGGAGGGGACGCCTCTGTATGACCGGCGGGAGAGCCTGAACCTGCCGGACGGGGACCTGCAGGCGGATATGTACCTCTACGCCGTGGAGCTGCTGACCCAGAACGGGTATGCGCAGTATGAGATTTCCAATTTCGCCCAGCCGGGCTATGAGTCCCGGCACAACCTGAAATACTGGATGCTGGAGGAGTACGCGGGCTTCGGCCCCGGGGCTTACTCCGACTTCGGAGGCGTGCGGTATGGGTACACCCGGGACCTGGACGGGTACATAGCCGGCCGGCTGGACCTGGCGGAAAGCGAGCGCATTTCCCCCCAGGAGCGGGAGATGGAGTATATCATGCTGCGGCTGCGGACCGCCCGGGGCATCGACATCCGGGAGTTCGAAAACCGGTTCCGCCAGCGCTTTGCCCCTCTGGCGGCCATTCTGGAAAACTGCGCCGCCCACGGTCTGGCCCGGCAGACGGAAACCGGCTGGTGCCTGACGCCCCGGGGCTTCCTGGTGTCCAACCGGATCATCGGGGACCTGCAGGAGGAACTGAACCGGGAGAAGGCCCAGCGTCTGGCCCGGGCCGCCCAGGGGAATTACCGGATATTGGAATAAAACGGGGCGCGGGAGAAGCAGGGCACATTGTAACGATACGCCACATAACCCCACCTTCTGGCAGGGATAAAAAAGTTGAAAAATGCGGGAAAAAGGT
>OIWQ01004807.1_pt1 | contig 10422 bp, 5 predicted proteins | sample 1587571 | NCBI WGS metagenome assembly OIWQ01 (sample SAMEA3888910, study PRJEB22519) | human gut metagenome | biome: human gut; feature: human-associated habitat; material: faeces | place: Denmark | collected 2010 | reverse complement strand
ACTTTTTTCCAGAACAAAGAATATACCTTTAAAAAGAAAAAGCAACTGGAGGATCTGAACAGAAGAAAAGCAGTGTTTACCCGCCCGGGACAGTTAGATATGTTTGTGACCATTCCAATGTATGAATATCTTATAGAAAAAGGACTGTCCCAAAAGAATTTTATTCCGGCATATTACAGCGGAGTTTTGAAAAAAGTTGCAGGATATCAGTTAAAAGCAGAAAATGTACTGACAGGCGCCGGATCGAGTGCGATGATCGATATGATCGGACTGACCTTTCTGGACGATGGAGATGAGGTGCTATTTTCCGCGCCGACCTACGGAGCATTTGCCGACATGGCGTATTTAAATGGCGGTGTGCCGGTCTCCGTACCGGTAACCGAAGAGCAGAAATTTAAGCGCATGGAGCGGCACTGTTTCCGGGTGCTGTCCGACTATTACCATCTCCTGCGCCGCTGGAAGGAGGAATACGCCCCACGCCAGCCGGACGAAGCATGGAACCCCCGGTTTACAGAAGCCCTGCAGAACATGAGCCGGGTGGAATACCTGATGGACGTGCTTCTCTCCAGGGACATTCAGGAGCGGGCGGCGCTTATCACAGGACACGGAAAGGAAGTGAGGAACCTTTCACCACAGTATTTGACGGCGAACTGGACGCTACGGACGTTTTCGTGAGCCTGATTGCACAGAAATACAGCCAGAGAAATGATAAAGAATATCTTGCGAAAAAGCAAGATTTAGGATATAATAAAGACAAGGTTCAGAGTGACCGTGTTCCGTCTGGATTGTGCGGGTAAACGGTTATGATGAACACTTTTGGATATACAGGGATGGACGCACTCCTTGCCGGGAGTTTCCGGGCAGCCATCTATTGCAGGCTCTCGAAAGACGACGACCTTCAGGGCGAGAGTGCCAGCATCGCAAACCAAGAGATGATTTGTCAAGGGGGAATTTTGCATTTCAATACGGCTTTGAAAAAGCGGAAGAGCATCAACCCTTCTTGACTGCAAAACAGCACTGTGCAGGGCAAGTGTCAAGGATGCAATCAGGCAAGGCGAAGTCGGTTTCTTGCTGATTGCCCTGCATTGCTACTTGCCGAAGAAGGCAGCCGTTCCCCCTCGAAGAGCGCACGACTGCCGCAGGCAGTACCACTGTCCACTTGTGGGTGGTGAGTAAGTGCGCCTTTAGACAGATTATGATTGACTATCCTTTTGAAATTGTTATAATGTGAGGACTAACTAAATTCGAATTTTCCGAACAGATTGATAAAAGAGGTGCGATATGCGTAATTTAACAGTAGAAAATAAAATGCTTCAAATCGCAAAGGATTTAATTGAAACAAGATATCCAAAAGGCTGGGGAGGCGCTGCGGTCATTCACACACAGAATGATCACTATTTTTCCAGTGTTTCGATTGAAACAGCGAACAGTGCAGCCTCCCTATGCATTGAGGTGGGCGCTATGTGTGAGGCTCACAAATATAACGAAAAAGTGACCCATTGTCTTTGTATCGTAAGAGAAGATGAAAATTCTCCCTATAAAGTATTGTCCCCCTGCGGCATCTGTCAGGAGCGACTGAGATTTTGGGGAGAAGATGTTCAGGTCGGTGTAACTACCTCAAATGGAGAACCCTTATTTGTGGAGTTGCGAAAACTGCAGCCATATCATTGGACTTTAGCTTATGATCCTGAGGAGCTCGAACATTTCTCTGAAGAAGATTGAAACAGGCAAGTGTTAAATCTATTCGGATTATTCTAACAGATTTACTCAGCACAAGGAACCCTGTATGGGGTAGATATATTTACAAAGGGTTTTGCATAAAAAGCTGCTGAACGCTCCAGAAAAGGAGAGTTTCAGCAGCTTTTTAATACTCTGTACTGTGAGTCCGTCAAGAAGTGATTGGACTATATTGATTGTCCACCGCCTTTCTGCTGCACACATTCACCACAAATGAGCCGCCAGCCGTTATGTAGTCAGGTGGCAGAAACCACCCTTTACAGAGTACATCTCAGCGGGATATGCTGGAAAAGTTCTGCGAAAAACAGGGATGGGAGGTTGCGGCAGTCTATCAGGACGATGGTTTTACCGGTTTGAACATGGAACGCCCCGACCTGAAACGGATGTTGAAAGCCATTAAGCGGAAACAGATAAACCTTGTCATTACGAAAGATTTATCCAGATTAGGCAGGAACTACTTACAGACAGGGCAGCTTATCGAGGATTTCTTCCCAAGGAACGGCGTGCGCTATATCGCCATGAATGACGGTATCGACACCATGCGGGACAACAACGACATTGCGCCGTTCAAGAACATCCTCAACGAGATGTACAGCAAGGATATTTCCAAGAAGGTACATTCCTCTTACCTTCTGAAAGCCCAGCAAGGCCAGTTTACCGGCTGTATCGCCCCTTTCGGGTATCAGAAAGACCCGGAGGACAAAAACCACCTGATTGCCGATGAGGAAACCGCACCAACCGTCCGTTATATTTTCCAGCTTGCACTTCAGGGAATGGGAAACAATAAAATCGGGAAAATCCTTTATGAACAGAAAATCCCAAAGCCGGCATATTATAAGCCGGAATACTTCGGAAAGTTTCTGGTAAAAGAAGATGATGCCTATAACTGGAAACAGGAGACCATCATCCGGATTTTACGAAACCCGCTTTACAAAGGCTATTTCTGGGTGCAGAAATATGATAAGAAGCATTTCAAGCAGGAAACAAGGGGGTATATCCCCATGAGTGAGCGTACCATTATTCCCAGTGACCATGATGCACTTGTTGATGAACACACATGGGATACGGTGCAGGAAATCCTTGACCGTCATACGAAAGTCAAGCCCTGTACTTCCGGGTATGAGAATAAGTTCCGGGGCATTTTAAAATGTGCCGACTGCGGAAGTACCCTGATGGTGCATACCGATGGCAGGAATAAGGAGAAGCCAGTCATTGAACGGACTTTTTACCAGTGCCGCATTTACCGTGTGAGGGGAACCGGGTTCTGCAGCCAGCACCGCATCAATGCGGACGATCTGGAGGAACTTGTACTTGCGGACATCCAGACCCATGCAAAAAGGGTCATAAAAAACAGGGAGAAATTCATGCGGAAGGTATTGGGGCAGATGGATACGACAGCGGCGAATAACCGGGAAAATATCCAGAAAAAGCTGGAGAAACTGGAGAAAAAGCTCCTCGAATCGGACAGACAGTTCATCAAGCTGTATGAGGATTTTACAAAGCAGCTTGTGTCAGAACAGCAGTTCCGGATGTTGTCCACTCATTTTGAACAGGAAAAGAAAGAAACAACCGAAGAAATTGAAAAACTGAAAACTACGGCTGACAATCTGAAGGACAGCACCTGCAAAGCGGAACAGCTTGCCAATGAAATGGTGGAATGTGCAGAGATCAAAGAGCTGACCACAGCCATAGTAAATCGTCTTATCGAAAAGATTGAGGTATCTGAACCTCAGACCATCGACGGAGAGAAAGTCCAGAATATCAGGATTTTCTACAAGTTCGTTGGAGAAATCAATTAAATTTCCATAATGTACCTATAATTCAAGAGCCATTGAGCTTGCACCGGAGGGAACCGGATACCGGGCAAAGACAAGGTTTGCAAAGTTTTTTAATCTCCCGGAACTGATTGCACTTTTTAAGGAGAGTGCAGATATTCAGACACCGGATATGCTCAATCTTCCCGTGCCGGAAGCAGAGTATGAAAATGTGGTGCTAAAGCCAAGTGAATATCAGAAGGACATGGTGGCATCTTTGGCAGAAAGGGCAGAAGCCGTGCGTGACAGACAGGTACAGCCTTATGAGGACAATATGCTGAAGATTACCAATGACGGAAGAAAGCTGGCATTAGACCAGAGGCTTATCAATGATATGCTGCCGGATGATGAAAATTCAAAGGCAAACACCTGTGTGGAAAAGGCATTTGAAATATGGGAGCAGACAAAGGAGCAGAAATCAACGCAGCTTATTTTCTGTGACCTGTCAACACCGAAAGGAGATGGTACATTTAATGTTTATGAGGACATCCGCAACAAGCTGATCGAAAAGGGTGTCCCACCGGAAGAAATTGCATTTATACATGAAGCAAATACAGAGCTTAGGAAGGCGGAGTTGTTCGGAAAAGTAAGAAGCGGACAGGTCCGTTTTTTGCTTGGTTCCACACAGAAGATGGGAGCCGGAACCAATGTGCAGGACAGACTTATCGCACTGCACCACCTAGATGTGCCTTGGCGTCCTTCTGACATTGAACAGCAGGAAGGGCGTATTTTACGACAGGGCAACCTTAATCCGAAGGTCAAGATTTTCCGCTATGTAACGGAAGGAACCTTTGACAGTTATTCGTGGCAGCTCATTGAGAACAAGCAGAAATTTATCGGTCAGATCATGACAAGCAAATCTCCGGTACGTTCCTGTGAGGATGTGGATGAAGCAGCCCTTACTTATGCGGAGGTCAAGGCTCTGGCAACAGGAAATCCTTACATCAAGGAGAAGATGGACCTTGATATTCAAGTTTCAAAATTGAAACTTATGAAAGCAAACCATACCAGTCAGAAATACCGTCTGGAGGACAACATTGCAAAGCATTATCCTCAGCAGATTACAATTTTAAAGGAGCGTATCAGCGGGATGCAGGCGGATATTCAGACTGCAAAAGCAAATCTTCCGGTGGACAAAGAGCAGTTTTCCATGAAAGTGGGGGACAAGCTCTATACGGATAAGAAAGAAGCCGGAACAGCCCTTGTGGAGATGTGCAAGGAAATAAAAACAGTCAATGCCCCTGCGGTCATTGGCGAATATGCAGGTTTTAAGATGGCAGTATCCTTTGATGCATTCAACCACAAATTCGTGATGAACCTAAAAGGACAGCTTTCACACAATCTGGAAGTCGGTTCAGACCCACTCGGTAATATCTCCCGTATCAACCATGCACTGGAGTCCATGCCAAGGCAGCTTATGGAAACACAGACAAAACTTGAAACGGTGGAGCATCAGCTTGAAACCGCAAAGGTTGAAGTAACCAAGCCTTTTGCACAGGAAGCGGAACTTGCGGAGAAGTTAGAGCGTCTGTCAGCATTGAATGCCCTGCTTAACATGGATGAAAAGGGTAATGACGGAATTGATATGGATGATGAGCTGGAAGCTCCAAAGAACGAAAAAGAGGTCGCAGACCGTCCGGCGAAGAATATTCCGCTTGCAGAGAAAACAGTGGGTACAGGGCAGGATAAGGGCATCAGACAGTATACAGATGCACCTGCAGAAAGAGTGTCCTTGAAGGCGAAGCTGGAGGTGATGAAAGCAAAGGTTGCTGGAGGAGACACAGAAAAGCCTATGCCACTAAAGGTAAAGGGAAAAGAAGAAACCTTATAAGAAAATCTGAAGTTTTTTTATTTTTATTCCCAACTTTATTCCCAACATGATATAATGAATTTGGTTGGGAATAAAAGTTGGGTAAAGGAGCATACTAATGGATATTAAACAAATTGTTTTAGATTTATGTGCCTTAAGTGATGAACAGGAATGGTTTGAATTTAAGGAAAACTGGTTTCAGCCTGAGGCATTAGGCGAATATGTATCTGCCCTGTCAAATGCGGCGGCTTTTCATTATAAAAAATATGCGTATTTCATTTGGGGTGTAAATGATACAACCCATGAAATTGTAGGAACAACATTTAACCAGTATTGTGAATATAACAAGGAACCGTATCAGAATTATCTTGCAAGAAATCTGTCACCAAGCATAAATTTTAGTTTTGAAGAAACAGAAATTTATGGAAAGAGAGTCGTTGGTTTGGTAATTCCTGCGGCAACCGAGATTCCTACGGCATTTAAAGAAAAGAGGTTTTTAAGGATAGGATCATCAAAATGTAATATGAAGGATTACCCTAAGAGAGAAATTGAACTTTTCAAAATACTGGATGGAAGAACCGAAACGATAGAAACAGTACCGGCAAAATATCAGGAACTTACATTTCAAAAACTCTTTGGATATTACGGTTCCAAAGGTATTGTTCTAAATCAAAAGACGTTTATTAAGAATCTGGGGCTAAAAACAGAAGAAGGCGAGTTTAATATATTAGCGCAGCTTCTGTCGGATAATTCTCATTTTCCGCTTCGTGTATCTATTTTTGATGGAGAAACAAAAGGCTCTAATCTTTTCTCTGTACGTGAATTTGGAAATGACTGTTTATTATACAGTTTGGATGAGTTGTTGCGTTATGGAGATGTATTGAACCTGATTCAGGCGGATGAGACAGACAGGGTCGTTGAACGAAAGGAGGTTCCGTTATTTGATAACAAGGCATTTCGTGAGGCTGTCATAAATGCCGTCCTGCACAATAAATGGGTGGAAGGAAATGAACCTATGATTTCGGTTTTTTCTGACCGGATAGAGATACTATCGAGAGGAACACTTGCTCCGGCACAGACCATGGAGGGATTTTTCTTAGGAGAATCAATCCCTGTAAATGAAAAATTATCCGAGATATTTCTTCAACTGCATATAAGTGAGAAATCTGGTCGAGGAGTCCCTAAAATTACGGAAATGTATGGAAAAGATGCATTTTCATTTAGGGAGAATTCCATTGTTGTTACTATCCCATTTGAGAGAATAAATAAAGTTGGGAAAAAGGTTGGGGATAAGAAATCTTTAAATTCCAGAAGGCAAAAAATTATTTCAGAAATGAGGGACAACCCGAACATTACAACTGCAGAACTTCATAATATATTAGGGGTGAGTGAAACAGCAGTAGAAAACAATATATCATTTTTAAGAGAAAATGGGTATATAGAGCGGGTTGGTTCAAAAAAGGCAGGATACTGGAAAGTATTGTAAGTGTTGTAAAACTATAAAACGAAGATAAGGTGTAATCGGATAACAAAAGAAAGGATAGTTGAGGAATATGTATCTTTCATTGTTGCAAATAAAGAATTTTAGATGTTTTGATGGAAATGAGCATAGTATTACTTTCAAAAAAGGTTTAAATGTTCTTGTTGGAGAAAATGATTCTGGAAAATCAGCAATCATGGATGCAATAAAACTAGTTCTTGGAACTACAGATATGAACTGGTATAGAGTGGAGCAGGAAGATTTTTACAAAGAAGATGCAACATTAGAAATTAAAATTACATGTAAATTTGAGGAATTGAATGAAGATGAACGAGGGGCTTTTTTGGAATGCCTCTCATATGAAGATGAAAATAAAAAGATTCCATGTTTATATCTACATTGGACGTGCAGATATTTATCATCATTCAATCCGCCTCGCCCAGTGGTAAATGTCTCAACAGGAATAGAAGGAAACGGACCATCACCATCTGCAGAAGCAAGAGAATTGTTAAGAGCTACATACTTGCGTGCCTTGAGAGATGCATATAGTGAAATGCAGGCTGGAAGACATTCAAGACTATCACAAATTATGCAACATATTTCTGTTGTAGATCAAGGAGTTGATGAGTATGAGGAGGGAATTGATATTCATAATCTTTCCATAGCGGGAATAGCAGATCTTTCAAATACACTTTTAGCAAAACATCCAGCACTGGATTCAATCAACGAAGAAATGACGACAATACTGCAAGAAAAAATGCTTTTGAAAAAGGATAACATAAGAACAAGATTGGAAGTTACAGGGTCAAATTCTAATAAAATAAAAAAAGAGATGGCATTATTGGAGAAATTAGATCTTGCAGTAGATAAAGATGCCAATGATATGTGCGGTAGAGTTGGACTTGGGACAAGTAATATTATGAGTATGGCATGTGAGTTACTATTACATAATGAGGCAATAGGAGATAATAAATCCTGTTTTTTATTGATTGAGGAACCAGAAGCACATATACATGCACAAAGACAATTAAAATTAATTCAATCTTTAGAAGAAGAATCTGAGAAAGGGAATAGACAGACTATAATTACTACACATTCGCCATTATTGGCTTCTGTTGTAAAATTATCGAACATTGTGATTGTGAAATCGGGTAAAGTATATTCTCTTGAGAAAGAGCAGACAAAATTGGATGAAGATGATTATCTTTATTTGGAAAAATACCTTGATGCAACTAAAGCAAATCTGTTTTTTGCAAGAAGTGTAATAATTGTAGAAGGTCCTGGAGAGGCATTGCTGTTACCTACATTATCCAAATTATTGGGATGTAATTTTACAGATTATGGTACTTCGCTTGTTGATGTTAGAAGTACCGGATTGAGAAGATATGCAAGGATATTTCAAAGAAAAGATGAGAATAAACAGTTGGATGTAAATGTTGCATGTGTTACAGATAGAGATATTATGCCCAATTGTGCTCCAAGAATTTGTATAGATGAAAAATATACAGATGATAAGGATACATGGCCAGAGAAAAGTAAACGTGCATGGCGAGCAGAGGCTGATTATTCAGTATTAGGAGCAGAAAACCATGTTAATGAGATAAAAGAAAAAGCAGATGGACAGAAAGTAAAAACATTTGTAGCCAATCATTGGACACTAGAATATGACTTAGCGTATATAGGGCTACAGGATGAAGAAATGAAGGAAATATTAATTGATTCTGTAATAAATGTAAGCTATGAAAAAAAGAATAGACCAAGTAAGAAGGATAAATTAATTGAAAAGATAAATGCTTATAAAACTAAAGAAGAAAGAGCAGCTTGCTTTTATAGTTTTTTTACTTCAAAAAAAGCATCAAAAGCTGATTTCGCACAAGAATTAGCGATTAATCTTGAAAAGAAATATATAAACAGAGCTGAAGACTTGAAAAAGGTATTACCGGATTATTTGATAAGTGCAATTATATATGTTACTAAGGGGTGAATTGATTGGAAATTGAGAAATTAGCAAATATAGAGATTACTGACGAAGATATATTGTGGGTAGAAGAGATGATGGGCGGAAAAGTTCATTTTGATTCTGCTAGAGTTAATGTACTAAAAAATATGGATTCTGTTGATATACAGGCGTTTCCGGGAAGCGGTAAAACAACTATATTGGTTGCTAAGTTGGCAATTCTTGCAAAGAAATGGCCATATTCCAATGCTGGCATCTGTGTTTTATCGCATACAAATGTGGCAAGAGAAGAGATAGAAGAGCGATTAGGAAACACAGAGATTGGGCGAAAATTGTTATCGTATCCGCATTTTATAGGTACAGTGCATTCTTTTTTTGATACATATGTTTCTTTACCATGGTTAAAGTCAAACGGATATGAAATCAATATTATAGATACGGAGCTTGTCCACTCACTTAGATGGAATAAACTACCAAGAAATAAGCGTTACTATTTAGAAATGCAATATAAAAGTGAGACGATTTGCGAATATCGAGATAATATAGGGAATATCGAGCGAGTTAAAAATGAAGAAACAAATGAACTTTTGTTATCAGTTATTGAGAAAACTCAAAAAGATGGATATTTTACATTTGGGGAAATGCTTTTATATGCTCAAAAAGTTTTGAAAGAATGGGATGAGATACCTAAAGCTATACAGAGAAGGTTTCCTGTATTGTTTATAGATGAAGCTCAGGATACAGATACGTTTCAATGGAATTTGCTCAAAAAGGCTTTTAATAGTGATGGAGAGTTGAGCATAAGGCAGGGATTTGGTGATAGTAATCAAGCAATATATGGGAATTTATATGCTGATGATACAACGGAAAATTTTCCAAGGGAAAATGCACTTGTTTTAAGTGAAAGCAGAAGATTTGATTCATCCATATCAAGTTTAGCCAATACTGTTGCTCTTTCAAAAGCTCAAATGGATGGTACAGACAATGAATTTACGCAAAAGGGAATCAAACATACAATCTTTTTATTTGAAAAGGAGAATGCAGCTCAGGTAATAGATGAATTTGGACAACTTATATTGGATACGTTTAGTGATGAGGAACTGAAAACTTATGAAAAAGAAGGCGTTCATGTAATTGGGATGATTCATGATAAAAAAGAAGAGACAAAAGATAATCAATTTCCCAAAGGAATATATGATTATTGGAATGCTTATGAAGCTAGAAAAGCAAACAAGAGAACCACTCCTAAAAATTTGATTGATTATTTTAGGAAAGGAATTGAAGAATTTCAGAATAATGGAGAAAAATCAGAGCAGATTGAATGGATTTGTAAAGGTCTTAGACGATTAGTTAATAAAGCTAAGGAATGTAATTATATACCTGCTACGGGAAATTCAATCAATGCTATTATGAAACTATTATCAGATGAACAAAAGAAGGATTTCAGAAAGTTACTTATGTTACTTGCTGATTTTGGTAATCTAATTTCTAAAGAAGATTGGAAGTCTATGGTTATTATTATGAAAAAAATATTGTCTCTATTTGAAACTGAACCCAATGAGGATGTAAATAAATTTGGAAAATGGGTGGAAGATCAAGAAAAGAGCAATGAAAATAGTGATGA
>OIWQ01004794.1_pt1 | contig 10462 bp, 6 predicted proteins | sample 1587571 | NCBI WGS metagenome assembly OIWQ01 (sample SAMEA3888910, study PRJEB22519) | human gut metagenome | biome: human gut; feature: human-associated habitat; material: faeces | place: Denmark | collected 2010 | reverse complement strand
AACGTGGCATAGTGTCTTCCCAGCCAAAAGCCTTATAGAGCAACACATGCAGGGGAGCACTTGGCAGCCACTCCTCACCACGAATCACGTGGGAAATCTCCATCAGATGGTCGTCCACGATGTTGGCAAGATGATATGTTGGCAACTCGTCTGCACTCTTATAGAGCACCTTGTCGTCCAAGATATCACTCATCACCTTCACGTCTCCACGTATCATATCGTTGACATGAATCTCCTCGCCGGGCTCAATCTTGAAGCGCACTGTATACTGCTTGCCGTCTGCAATGAGCTGGTCAACCTCCTCCTTGGAAAGAGTGAGCGAGTTGCGCATCTGCATACGGGTATGGGCATCATACTGGAAGTTCTGTATCTCGGCACGCTTTGCCTCAAGCTCTTCGGGAGTATCGAAAGCGATATAAGCCTTACCTGCATCGAGCAACTGCTGCACATATTTCTTATAGATGTCGCGACGCTCACTCTGGCGGTAAGGACCATGCTCTCCACCAAAGCTTACACCCTCGTCAAACTTGATACCGAGCCATTTGAATGACTCCAGGATATACTCCTCAGCTCCTGGCACAAAACGATGTGAGTCAGTATCCTCAATACGGAACACAAGCTCACCACCATGCTGGCGAGCAAACAAATAATTATATAAGGCAGTACGAACACCGCCAATGTGCAATGCACCCGTAGGACTGGGGGCAAAACGCACTCTTACTTTTCTATCAGTCATGTCTGAAAATAGCTATTTTTTAAATTTTCTGCAAAATTACACTTTTTTTTGCGATTTTAGCAGTTTTTTTTCGTATTTTCGCAGAGTAATCTAAAAATAGTGGTATAAAATGAGCATATTCAACAACACAGAAGAGAATTACTGGCGAAATCTCGCCACCAAGACCGTACTCGTATGTATCACCGTAGCCATCATCGTGTGGTTCCTGCCACGCAACGAGGGCAGAATGTATCGCTACGATGTAGGAAAGCCATGGATGTATGGATCGGTCATTGCCAAGTTCGACTTCCCTATCTACAAAACAGACGAGGCCATCAAGCACGAACAGGATTCCCTGCTCAAGCACTTCCAGCCTTACTACAGTCTCAACCCGCTTATCGAGAAAAAGCAGGTGGAGCGATTCCTGCACGACTACGAGCAGGGCATCAACGGTCTGCCCAAAGAATATGTGGGCATCGTGGCAAAACAGATGCAGGAAATATACCAGATGGGCATCATCAACACCAACGAATACAACAACATCTTCAAGGACTCCACCAGCATGATACGATTCGTGAGTGGTAAAAATGCCAAGAGTCTCAAGGTGAGCAGTTTCTACTCCACCATAGCCGCCTACGAGCACATCTTTGCCAACGAGAAACTCGCAGCCCAGCGAGCCATCCTCTCACGGTGCAACCTCAACAACTATATAGAGGCCAATATCGTGTACGATAAAGAGAAGAGCGATGCCGAGAAAAACGATCTGCTGAGCAGCATTCCTTTGGCAAGTGGCATGGTGATGAGCGGACAGAAAATCATCGACCGTGGTGAAATCGTCAACGATTACACTTGCCGTGTGCTCAACTCTTTCGATAAGGAGATGAAGCGCAGAAGCTCCACTCAAGACGAAATCATGACCACCTTCATCGGCCAGATTCTCTTCGTGCTGATACTCGTCATGATGTTCACCTCCTACCTCACGCTCTTCCGCAAAGACTACTTCGAGAAGCCACGAAGCCTCACCATGCTCTACACGATGATCACCCTCTTCCCTATCCTCGTGTCGATGATGATGAAGCACAACTTCTTCTCGGTCTATATCATCCCCTTTGCCATGGCTGCTATCTTCGTCAGGGTGTTTATGGATTCCCGAACGGCATTCATCACCCATGTCACGATGATTCTTATCTGTGCCGCAGCAGTAAAGTATCAGTACGAGTTCATCATCGTGCAGTTAGCTTCGGGACTGGTGGCCATCTACTCGCTCCGCGAACTGTCCAAGCGGTCGCAGATATTCATCACAGCCATACTCGTCACCATATCGAGTTGCATCGTCTACTTAGCACTTCAGCTCATGCAGGACAACCAGGTGTTCAACATCGACCCGAGCATGTACACCTATTTTATCATCAACGGCATCTTCCTGCTGCTCTCCTACCCGATGATGTACCTCATCGAAAAGATGTTTGGATTCATCTCCAACGTGACACTCTTCGAGCTTTCCAATACCAACAAGGGACTGCTCCGAAACCTGAGCGAGATAGCTCCTGGCACCTTCCAGCATTCCATCACCGTGGGAAACCTGGCTGCCGAAATTGCCAACCGTATTCATGCCAACAGTCTGCTGGTACGTACTGGTGCGCTCTATCATGACATCGGCAAGATGACCAATCCTGTATTCTTTACCGAAAACCAAGCTGGTGTCAATCCTCACGACCAACTCTCCGACCTGGAGAGCGCACAAATCATCATCAGCCACGTTACGGAAGGACTGAAGCTTGCCGAGAAATTCAATCTGCCAGGCATCATCAAGGACTTCATCTCTACCCACCACGGCACAGGACTCACCAAGTATTTCTATATTAATTATTGTAACGAGCACCCCGACGAGCAGGTGGACAAGGAGATGTTCCAGTATCCTGGTCCTAACCCCTTCACCCGCGAGCAGGCCATCCTGATGATGGCAGACACCGTGGAGGCAGCCTCGCGCTCACTCAATGAATACACAGAGGAGAGTATCAGCACGCTCACCAACAAGTTGATAGACAGTCAAGTAGCAGGCGGTTTCTTCAGGGAGTGCCCTATCACCTTCCGCGACATAGCCTTGGCCAAGTCTGTACTCATCGAGCGACTGAAATCCATCTACCACACCAGGATTTCCTATCCACACCTGAACAAGTAATATTTTTGCATAAAAGAAACGAGGGTGCGTCATTGACAGCTGACGCACCCTCACTCTTTTCATATCGATTTATCAATTAAGACGATTTACTTCACAACAACCTTCCTCGCAGTTCCGTCGCTATACTTCACGATGTTCAAGCCCTTAACAGGAACAGCCAATCGCTGACCATTTACAGAATAGCGAGATACTTCCTCAACATCAGTAGAGGTTGTAGTCTTGTCGATACCTGTTGCATCGAATTCTACTATATTCTCAAAGTAGCCAAATTCAGAGCGCCTGTAATTATCATAAGTTCCCTTAGGTACATAAAGTGTACATTTCCTGGAAGCACAACCTTCGAATGCATAACGACCTATTCTTGGTACTTTCTCTGCATATACATATATACTCGTTAATCCGCTACAGTAAGAGAATGCGAACTCGCCTATTGAAGTAATACCAGCAGGAAGGGTTAAACTCGTTAATCTGCTACAGCCAGAGAATGCGTACTTGTCTATTGAGGTAATACCAGCAGGAAGGGTTAAACTCGTTAATCCGCTACAGCGAGAGAATGCGTACTCGCCTATTGAAGTAATACCAGCAGGAAGGGTTAAACTCGTTAATCCGCTACAGCCATAGAAAGTGTCATCGCCTATTGAGGTAATACCAGCAGGAAGGGTTAAACTCGTTAATCCGCTACAGCCATAGAATGCGCGACTGCCTATTGAGGTAATACCATCAGGAAGGGTTAAACTCGTTAATCCGCTACAGTCCAGGAATGCGCCATAGTTTATTGAGGTAATACCAGCAGGAAGGGTTAAACTCGTTAATCCGCTACAGTATGCGAATGCGTACTCGCCTATTTCATCATTAGAAGTATACACTTTATTATTAAAAAGATTATCATAATAATAATAATCACCACCTGCTACAATCTTCGCCTCAGACAAAACTAACACAGAGAGATTTCCTTCTGTACTACTTTCCTGATAAATTCTTCCTGCCATCTCACGAATCATATTCCAATCCGTGCCATTTATCTCACCAACAATCTTCAGATTAGTAATCTTATACTTCTTACTACTTGCAATTCTATCAGGTAAAGTACCAGCCTTATCCAACTTGATCGTAATCTGCTTGGTAATCAAGTCGTCATTAGCTGCTTGAATTGATAAACAGCCAAGCAACATAAATACCGCAGTTAAAAGCAGTCCTTTAAATGTAAAATTTCTCATAGTTCTATTATTTTAGTTTATATTCTTTTGAAACATGTGTACAGACATAGTCAGCTATCGCTTTCCTCTTTGCCCTGTTCTACATCAAAGGGTCGTACCATAATCGTACTTTTTAATGTGAAACAATTGATTTATAAGCAACAAAGAGCGAAAGCTTCAACTCGGCGTGAGCAGAATGGGTATCTGTCTGCAAAGGTAAATAAAATATTTTAAATGTAACAGCTTTTTCAGAATCTTTTTTGATACAAAGTAGCGAAAAAGACAAATGATCTCTTTAGCCTATAAAAAGTTCTGTTCCGCCTTTTGCAATGTTCGTTCAAAGGCTTTGAACGGACTTATTATAGTTGTTTAAGAACAAATTCATAATAAACAGGAAACAATTTGTATGCTATTAAAGTAAAAACACATGGCTATAGGGGTGCTGAGTTGTTACTTGCAAAAGTTGAGTAATATTACCAACTTTTGTCCCCCTATTTCTTATCCCGAACAGAAGTAAAACTCTGCACATATTTTAAAATCTGTGCAACAAAACCTTCTTTTTCTGTTAATATGTTTTAAATAAGCGCACCTTTCTGTATCCAAATAGAACATTCTTCTTACCTTTGCGGACGTTTTTATTTAAAATTATTAAAATGAAGAAACTAAAATTAGTTTGTGTTGCCATTGCGATGGCCTGTGCAACACCTACATTGGCAGGTGGTTTGCTCACAAACACAAACCAGCACGTAGCATTCAACAGAATGATGAGCCGTGAGGCTTCAATCGGTATTGACGGAGTTTATTACAATCCGGCCGGAGTTGTATTCATGGGTGAAGGACACCATCTCGCCATCAACTGGCAGTTGGCTTTCCAGACACGTACTATCAACAATGACTATGCTTTGTTTACCAACAATGTAAACAATCCCATCACTCCTCGCGATTTCAAGGGTACGGCTTTTGCTCCTGTTATCCCTTCTTTCCAGTATGCCTACAACAAGGGCAAATGGTCTTTCCAGGCAAGCTTCGCCCTCACCGGTGGTGGCGGTAAGTGTACCTTCGACGATGGACTGGGATCATTCGAGAAGATTGTAGCCGAGACTGCCATTGCAGCTTGCCAGTTGGCTGGTGCTGTCGACCAGGTGGCAGGTGCTTATGGTGTACCAGCCATATTCTCAAACAACCAGTGCTTCGGAACTGAAGGTAAGTACAGCTACAACAGCTATATGCACGGACGTCAGTATTACTACGGTCTCTCTGCAGGTGCTGCTTACAAGTTCAGCGACAACTTCAGTGCCTTCTTGGGTGTTCGTGGTGTTTATGCCCTGACCAATTACTATGGTTATGTAGAGAACATTCAGGTAGGACAAATGCCTCTTTATAAGGTACTCAACCCAGCTAAGGAAAGTTCTGCCAATATCGAGTTGAGCTGCGACCAGAGTGGCGTAGGCTTCACTCCTATCATCGGCGTAGATTACAAGACCGGCCGTTGGAACTTCTCTGCTAAGTATGAGTTCAAGACCCGTATACGTCTGAAGAACAAATCAGTAAATCAGATACCAAGTATCGGCAACCTGCCCGACAATCTGCGCAATGCCTACATCGCTAATGGTGTGCCAGAGGCTGCTGCAGACGCTATTCTGAGCAACCCAAAAATTCAAGGAGCCATGGTCACATTGAAGACTCAGTTTGACTCAAAGATAGACAAGGCCATCGGTGAATATGAGGACGGCAAGAAGATTGCTGGCGACATTCCTGCTTACTTGGCTTTGGGAGTAGGCTACAGCCCTGTAGATGCAGTAAGAGTAAACGTAGGTTTCCACTGGTTCGACGACAAGAATGCCACATCTTACAACAACCGCAACAAGGAGTTGAAGCGTGGTACCCTGGAGTATAATGCCGGTGTAGAGGTAGACGTCAACAAGAAGATCACTCTGAGTACAGGTTGGCAGAACACCAACTATGGTTTGTCTGACGAGTATATGGATGACAAATCATTCGTTGTAAGTTCCAACTCTGTTGCCATCGGTGGTGTTTATCACATCAACAAGAAGATGGATCTCAACGTGGCTTACTTCCACACATTCTATCAGCACAAGAAGACTACAGAAAAGGTACAGCTCACAGCAGACAGAAGCTTGAACTACTCTTCTGACTATACCCGTAACAACAACGTCTTCGCAGTTGGTCTCGACATCAACTTCTAAGAGCAACATTCCAAAAGCATAACTACATACAATCGCAAAAGGCTATCCCAATCTTTTGAAAGGGATAGCCTTTTTTATTTTTATGTTCATTGGCTCTATACAAAGACAAGATCATTGCCATCATATCAGTCTACATGGGGTCGACATCATAGTAAATCTGCAATGCGCCATAGCGAGGGTCCTTCGACATTTGCTCCTGAGCATATCTCAGATATTCGCGCACCTTCTTCTGGTCGATGCCATTCTCGAGTTTGATAACAATCTTACGGATGTTCATGGTCTTCACCTTTGCCACCGCTGGCTTGTCGGGTCCAAGGACCCTGTCGCCAAACCAGGAGCGCAAAGTCTGTCCCAACTCCATACTCGCCTGATGGCATACCTGCTCGTGCTTATGCTTCAGGAAGACATAGACAAGATGGTAGAAAGGAGGATAATGGAAAGCCCTTCGTTCCTCCAACAAGTCTTGGTAGAAGCCTGTATAATCGTTATGAACCACCTGCGAGATGACAGGCAACGTGGGCGACTTGGTCTGCAATATCACCTTGCCTCGCTTGCCCTTTCTCCCGGCCCTTCCGCTCACCTGAGCCATCATCATAAAGGCATGCTCGTAGGCTCGGAAGTCGGGATAATTGAGCATGGAATCGGCATTCAGTATGCCCACCACACTCACCTTGTCGAAATCCAGTCCCTTGGAGATCATCTGGGTGCCAATGAGCAGATTGGTCTTACCCGACGAGAAATCATCTATCAGCCGCTCGTAAGCATTGCGGGTACGGGTGGTGTCCAAATCCATACGGGCGATACGAGCCTCGGGAAAGATTTCCGTCAGTTGGTCTTCGATGCGCTCGGTACCCAGACCTCGCCCCATGAGTTCTGTACTTCCACAGTTGGGGCACTCCACTGGCACAGGATAAGTATATCCGCAATAGTGACAGGTGAGCAGGTTGATATTCTTATGAAGTGTAAGCGACACATCGCAGTTCTTGCACTTAGGCACCCATCCGCATACCTTACATTCCACCATCGGTGCAAAACCACGACGATTCTGGAACAGAATGGCCTGTTCGCCATGCGACAAAGCCTCGCGTATGGCTGCTAAAAGTTGAGGAGAGTAGGCACCAGTCATCATCTTGCGATGCCGCAAATCCTTTACATCCCCCCCCTGGATTTCGGGCAACTGTATGTCCTTGTATCGGGTTTTGAGTTCCACCAATCCGTACTTGCCTTCCTGCGCATTGTAATAACTCTCCATAGAGGGTGTGGCTGTACCCAAAAGAACCTTACAGTCGGGATACATACCTGCCAACACAATAGCAGCACTGCGGGCATGATAGCGGGGGGCAGGTTCTTGTTGCTTAAAGGATGTTTCGTGTTCCTCGTCGATGATGACAAGTCCGAGATTCTGAAAAGGGAGAAAGACTGCACTTCGAGCCCCAAGAATAACATCGTAGGGATGGGCTGACATCTGTTTCTGCCATATCTCCACTCGTTCGGCATCGCTATACTTGGAATGATAAATGCCAAGACGATCGCCAAAAACTTTGTGCAGACGTTCCATGATCTGTACCGTGAGAGCTATCTCGGGCAGAAGATAAAGCACCTGCTTGTGATTGTCGAGAGCCTGCTTGATGAGGTGGATATACACCTCGGTCTTGCCACTCGAAGTCACGCCATGAAGAAGCACCACATTTTTCTTCATCATCTGAAGGAGAATCTTGTTGTAAGCTTCCTGCTGGGCTATGGAAAGTGGTTTGATCTGTTCGAAGTGACTCTCACCTGAGGTATTCAGTCGTCCCACCTCCTCCTCGTAAGTAAAGAGGATGTCGCGGTCGATGAGCGATTTGACGATGGCAGAAGTGCAATGAGCCTCATTCATCAGCTCTTCCTTGGTGACCTTCTTGATGCCTTCGCGAGGCGTATCGTTCTCAAGACTGTCCCAATGGGAAAGGCTGAGAAATGTAGCAAGGGCTTTAGATTGCTTCAGGGCACGCTGCAACATGTTAAGAGCCACATGCAGGGAAGCTTCGTTGCGGTATTTGCTCGTAAGCTCCACATACAATTCCATCCTGGGTTTGAACTTCTCTGCAGACTTCATGCCTGCAGGCATTGCGGCATTATATACATCGCCCAAAGGTGACATATAATAGTTGGATATCCACGACCATAACCTGTACTGCCGGTCAAGAAGTGTAGGAGTACCATCCAGCACCTGCTCTATCGGCTTGACCTTAAAGGACGGCTTCTCCTGATGCACCTTTACCACCATGGCAATGTACTTCTTGCTCTTGCCCAATGGCACAAGCACCCGTTTACCAAAAACAACACACCCTTCCATCCCTTCGGGGACAGAATAGGTAAACATGCCAGGTAGCGGCAAGGGCAATATGACATCGACATACTTCATACCCTGCAAAGGTAACAATAAAAAAGCAGATACCCAACATCAGGTATCTGCTTTTATATATTTTAATATGTATCTCCTATGCTTAGAACCAATAGCCAAGAGAAATCTGCCAGGTATTGTTACGGCCTTTCACCCATTTGTGATTGGTGCGTGATGTGTCCATTTCGCCCGACTTATTGCACTCGATGTTGTAGTTCACCGAACCTTGCAAATGTTTGAAGAGGGTAACACCAGCACCTACATTGACACTGAATGTAGCCTTTCGGAGGGAATAACTGCTTCTGGCATCCCACTTGAAGTTCTTGTCGCCAACATTGATGCCCCACTGTGGACCTGCAAAAACAAAGACGTTGGCCAAGCTACCTAATCCAACTCCATATCTCACATTGACAGGTATATCGATATACTGTTGCTTGATGGTGGTTGTCTGGCTAAGGTCACCGCCAACCACATCATCAGCCCAATGCATCTTTGCCTCCTTCTGATCATATAAAGCAGCAACGTCAAAACTTAAGCCTGTAACTGGCACAGTCACCTTCACCATCGGACCAATGAAGAATCCAGCCTTGTTATCTGCCGTCCACATGTCATCGTCCAATTTCAAATTGCTGACATTCAAGCCACCCTTCACACCTAACTTAATCTGTGCCTGAGCAGGATTAGCAAAGAGGACCGAAACTGCCAACACAATAAATGATAATACTTTCTTCATATATTATAAACCTATTATTAATGACGCTGACGACGAACCGAAACTCGGGCTGTACTGGATCCTGACGAACCGGAACTGCGCTGACGACGGGTCTTGACTGTAGACGAAGAACCAGAAGTTCTGCTTCTGCGATTCTTCTTCACACCCTTCACATTCTTCTTGTCGGCATTGGCAATACTGTCAAGAGAATCTTTGCGCGCCTGATCGCCCCAGATATTCTTCTCGAAGGCAGCCAACTCTGACTCTATCTTCTTCTGCTCCTTGCTCAGAGCTGAATCGGTAGGACAATATTGAGCCAAGGTTTTACCCAACATATTGGTCGTCTTGTATATCTTGCCCTTATACTGGTTCTTGACAAAATAATCGTCTATACTCATCATGGCAGCATTATTGAGATTGCTCGTCATTATCTGCTGCTTGGAGAGATAGGGAGCAAGGTCAGAATACTTCATCCAAAAGAGAGGATACTTGGTTCCGGCATCACCAAAATCGTCTTCACGTGTCATAATAGGACACAAGGCGATAACCTTGGTATGGAAGGTAGCTGTATGCTGGTCGTAGTATGTGGCTTCTTTCACATAGTAAGACTTTACCTCACGAGAAGGAATATCGCTGTCATCGAGTGTCAAAGCTCCATTCTTACGCTCATAATAGATATGATAATTATCCATGAAGGCCTTAGGCACAACACGATCCTCGTAGTTGAAACTCTCATGACCATCCAAGCGATACTGGTAGGCACGAACACGACCGCTCAACATCAGCTTGAACATATAGGTAAAGAGATTCATCTGACCACCGACAGGCTCCACAGGATAATACAATGGTGCATTGGCATCATCATTTAAGTCGAGCTCACGATAGATATCACGTCTCCATACCACATCGTCGCCCATGGTGGCCGATGTAGGGAACATTATCTGCGCACGAGTCGTCATGTTGTTGGCATTCGACTGCTGCTTGGCTTTCTGCTGTGCCTGTCTACGAGCTTCTGGCTGGGCATTCGCGCCGATTGTCAGCCCCGCAAGCATCAATAACAAAAATAT
>OIWQ01004781.1_pt1 | contig 10500 bp, 8 predicted proteins | sample 1587571 | NCBI WGS metagenome assembly OIWQ01 (sample SAMEA3888910, study PRJEB22519) | human gut metagenome | biome: human gut; feature: human-associated habitat; material: faeces | place: Denmark | collected 2010 | reverse complement strand
ACGCTTCATAGAGCGCTTTCATATCATACATAGTCTGTTCCCTCCCTCAGTCCTGAATCAAGCCCGCTTCGGTGAATTTGGCGAAGAGGACGTGCGGTGTGATCGGCACCTGATTGATGGCGACGCCGGTCGCATGATAAATGGCATTGCGGATGGCAGGGGCCGGGGAGCAGGCGGGCGGCTCGCCCAGCGCCTTGGTGCCGAACGCAGAGGTCGGCTCATAGTTTTCCACAAACTCGGCTTCGAGGTTCGGATGATCCATAAAGGTCGAAAGTTTGTAGTCAAGCAGGTTATTGTTGAGCGGCCGGCCGGTCTTCTCATCGAACAGCAGCTGCTCGGACAGGCCGTAGCCGATGCCCATGGACATACCGCCGTGCACCTGCGCTTCGGCAAGCGCTGGGTTAATGAGTTTGCCGCAATCGTGGACATTGACAATGTTCAGCAGTTTGACCTTGCACATCGGGATATCAACCTCGACCTCGGCGAACGTGCAGCCGAAGGAATAGGCGTTGTTGCGGATGGTGTAGGTCGATTCCGCTGTCAGATGCTCGGAATGGACCGGGTTATACTGCGCGGTCATGGACAACTCGGACAGGCTCATGAGCACACGTCCATCGGTGATACGGACGATGTTGGAGTCGATAATATCCATGTTATAGGTTGCCTGACGTGTGACCTCGCAGGCGTATTCGAGAATCTTCCGCTTCAGCAGCTCGGACGTCTGCCGGATGGAGAAGCCTGCGGTGAACGTCTGACGGGAAGCGTATGCGCCGAGGCCTGTCGGGGTCACATCGGTATCCTGGCAGGACAGAACATGTACTTTTTTATAATCGGACAGGCCAAGGATCTCCGCGCACATCTGCGCATATGCCGTATCTGCGCCCTGACCGATCTCCGTTTCGCCGACCTGCAGATTGACCGTGCCGTCGAGATTCAGCTGCAGACGGCAGGAGGAGGTTTCCAGCGAAATGGGGAAAACGGCAGTGTTGTACCAGAAGGTCGCAAGGCCGATACCGCGGCGGATGGGACCGGTCTGGTTGGCGTAGGCCTTCAGCTTTTCTTCATAGCCGATGGCCTTCATGCCCTTTTCCATACACTGCCGGTAGGAGTCCTCATAAAGTTCGTTTTTCGAGAAGCCGTCAACGTAGCCGGGCTTCATCAGGTTCTGCCAGCGGTAGGCCAGCGGCGTCATGCCGACAGCCTCTGCACACTGCTCCGCGTGGGACTCGTCCGCGAACGATGCCTGCGGCATGCCGTAGCCGCGCATGGCGCCCGCCGCCGGGCGGTTGGTGAAGACGGTGTAAGCGTCGCCCTCAAAGTTGGGGCAGGGATAATGCTGGTTAAAAGAACCCAGCGCCTTGGCCACGATCGAGTGACCGTGAGACGCGTAGCCGCCCTGATTGGAGAAGCACTCGACCTTCTTGGCGGCAATGGTGCCGTCCTTGCGCAGCCAGGAGATGATGTGCGTGCGGATGGCATGGCGGACGCGGTTGGAGACGAAGGTTTCCTCACGCGAGCAGTCGAGCTTGACAAGACGGCCTCCGACCTGCGTGCAGCACCAGGCGCACAGCGGCTCATACAGCGCGTCCTGCTTGTTGCCGAAGCCGCCGCCGATGTACGGCTTGATGATGCGGATATCGCCCCACGGACGACCCAGGGCCTGTCCGACGATGCGGCGTACGATGTGCGGGATCTGCGTGGAGCTGGTCACGACGAGGCGGCCGTTTTCCTCATAGCAGAAGCAGCCGTGATTCTCGATGTGGCAGTGCTGCACGGTGGGCGTCTCGTACCAGCCCTCGACCTTGATGAGGCCCGGCTCTTTGATCGCCTCGGCGTAATTGCCCGCCGCTGCGGTCGTATGCTTGAGGATGTTGTTGGGGAACGCCTCGTGCAGCTGCGGCGCGCCGGGCTCCATGGCCTTCTGCACGTCGAGCACGAACGGCAGCTCCTCATACTCGACCTCGATGGCGCGCACGGCCTGCATGGCTGCGACCTCGTCCTCGGCGATGACAGCGCAGACATCGTCGCCGTAATAGCGCACGTGCCGGTTGAGCAGGTGCCGGTCGGCAATGTCCTGATGGGACGGGTCCATCGACCACGGGTGGCCGGCCGTGGGGAACGGGATGTCCGGCACGTCGAAGCAGGTCAGGATCTTCACAACGCCGGGGATCTTCTCGGCCTTGCTGATGTCGACCGACTTGACGAAGCCATGCGCAATGGTCGAATGCTTGACTCTGACGAGCAGCGCATCCTTCGGGGCCAGATCATCATAGTATTTTGTCCGGCCGGTCGCCTTGTCAAAGGCGTCGACACGAACCTCGCTCTTGCCTACGATGTTCATTCGGTTACCTCCATTTTGCTGGGTGATGGACGAAAGCCGCCGGTTTCCGTGCGGTTTCCGCCAGTTCTCCACTTTGATTTGTTTCTATTGTAGCATATTGCATTTTCAAGAGAAAGCAAAAGCATTATCCTACTTTCTGAATAACGGCTTTTTTCGCGAATGTCGAAAAAGCTGTATGATTCTTGCGCAAATATGCAAAAATAGCTATACTGTTTTGTAGAAAATCACAAGGAGCATGCAACTATGGCTGAATGTTCTGCGCTTCGCGCCGGCTGTCTTGTCATGGCGGCCGGGAATGCTTCCCGCTTCGGGGAAAACAAGCTGGCCGCGCGCTTTGACGGGCAGAGCCTGTTCTCGCTGGCGCTTGCGGCGATCCCGGCGGAGATGTTTGCCCGCGTCACGGTCGTCTCGCAGTATCCGGCGCTTCTGGAGGAGGCTTCGCTGGCGGGCTTTGATACGATCCTGAACGACCGGCCGGAGGACGGCATCAGCCGCACCATCCGCCTCGGCACGCAGGCGATGGCAGACTGCGCCGGTATTTTATATATGGTCGCCGACCAACCGCTGCTGCGGGCCGGGACGGTGCGGCGCGTCGTGGACGCGTGGCGGGCGAACCCGGACTGCATCGCCGCTGCGGCGCACAACGGAAAGCGCGGCAACCCGTGCCTGTTCCCGGCGCGGTTCTTCCCGGAGCTGTGCGCATTGGAGGCTGACCGCGGCGGCTCGTCCGTCATCCGGCGGCACGAGGACGCGCTGCTGCTCGTCGAGGCAGGGGAGCGCGAGCTGTTCGACTGCGACACAAAGCAGGCGCTGGAGATCCTGAAGGGAAACGCATAGCGCCGCTCATTCCCGGCGCGGCAGGAGGAGCATGGCGAGATCGTTGACGTTGGTGCCGGTGGGGCCGGTGTGGATGAGGCCGCCGATGCGCTCCAGCGCGGGATAAGCGTCGTTGCGCCGCAGAATGTCGGCGGGGTCAAGCCCGGCGGCGCGGAGCGCGGCGAAGCTGTCCTGATCGACAAAGCCTCCGGCGGCGTCGGTCGGGCCGTCGGTCCCGTCGGAGCCGAAGGAGAAGACGGCGGCCTGCGCAAGCCCGGCAAGTCCTTCCGCAGCGGCCAGCGCAACCTCCTGATTGCGTCCGCCGCGTCCGGAGCCGGTCAGATGCACGACCGTCTCGCCTCCGGCGAGAAACGCAAGCGGCTCAGACGGTGACGCGTGCGTCCGCGCGACGGCGGCAAGGAACCGCCCCGCCTCCCGCGCCTCGCAGCTCAGACAGTCGGTCAGCCGGATGCAGCGGTAGCCGAGCGTCTGCGCCGCCTGCTCTGCCGCATCGCAGAGGGCGCGGACGCTGCCGGTCACGCGGGAGACTGCGTTCGGCAGTGCTTTCGGCGTTTCTGTCTGCAGGCAGGCCAGCGCCCGGTCAGACAGGCGCAGTCCGTATTTCCGCACGACGGCCAGCGCCTCGGCGCACGTGCTGCTGTCCGGCGCTGCAGGGCCGGAGGCGATCATGTCGAGCGGGTCGCCGAGAATATCCGACAGCACGACCGAGAAGACCGGCGCCGGACGGCAGTGCAGCGCGAACCGCCCGCCCTTGACGGCGGACAGCCGCTTGCGGATGGTATTGATCTCCACAATATCCGCGCCGCAGGAGAGCAGCTGGCCGGTGATATCCTCCAGCTCGGCAAGCGGCACCAGCGGAGACTCAAACAGCGCCGAGCCGCCGCCGGAGATGAGAAACAGCACGCAATCCTCCTCCCGCAGTCCGCGCGTCAGCTCCAGCGCAGCCTGCGCGGCGCGGAGCCCGGCCTCATCCGGCACCGGATGCCCGGCCTCAAAGATCTGAAGCGGGCCGATGGGGCCGCGGCTATGGCCGTATTTGGTGATGACCGCGCCGGAGGTGATGCGCGTGCTGAGCGTGTCCCACGCCGCGTTCGCCATGGCCCACGCGGCCTTTCCGATGGCGATGAGCACGACGCGCCCCGCGCAGGAAAACTCCTGCAGCGCGCGCTGCACGGCGGCGTCCGGCTGCACGGCGCGCAGACTTGCGCGGATGATCTGGTCAGCGGTATCGCGAAGCGTCATAAAATCTGTCCTTTCCGATCAAAAGCATTCTGCCGACAGTGTATCACATAACGTACCCTTCCGCCAAGTATGGCGGAAGAAAAAAAGCGGCCTGCGGGCCGAGGTTGCAAAATGGGCGCGTTTGTGGTAAATTGGGTACAAATGAACATAAGAGGTGATCGCATGAAGCGGCTGCTGCTCCTGCTGGCGTGCCTGCTGGCGCTCTGCACAGGCGTCTGCGCGGCGGAGCCCGTTATTTCCGAAATGAAAACAGACTGTACCCTGACCGGCAGCAGCTCTTGTCAGGTCACGCAGAGCTTTACGCTGGAGATCAACGGCGCGCAGACACAGCTGCGCTTCCCGCTCAGCGCCGGCGCGAAGAAGGCCTCCGTCGCGGGCTATCAGACGCAGAAGCAGACCGACGGCGACTGCCCCGTGCTCGTGCTGACCGATGCAAACGGCTTTACCGGGACGCGCTCGTTTACCGTCATGTATACGATCTCGGGCCTTGCAAGCGAGGCCGACGGCGTGCAGACGCTCAGCCTTCCGCTCATGAGCGCGAAATGGGACTATCCCATCTCCAAATATGTCTTTACTGTCACGCTGCCCAAGCCGTTTGAAAGCTATCCGGCCTTTACCAGCGGCTACCACGGCGACGTGATCTCCGACTATATCGATCTGGATGTCTCCGAGTCGCGCATCACGGGCGTGATCGAAACGGGGCTGAAGGACCATGAATCGCTCGAAATGACCCTCACGCTGGATAAGTCCTATTTTTCCGGCGCGCATACCACGCTTTCGTTCGGCTGGGCCGGCACGGCAATCATTCTGCTGCTGCTCGCGCTGGCGTTCCTTTACTGGTTCTCGTCTCTGCGCAGTGCACGGGTGCGCGTATCCTCACGGATGCTGCCGCCGGATGCGGCGCTGCCGTGCGATATGCCGTTCCTGCTGGCGGGCGGACCGATTCAGTTCAATATGCTGGTCTGCCACTGGGCAAGTCTGGGATATCTGACCATCTCCTGCGGCAAAAATGAGCGGGTGGTGCTGCGCCGCCGCGTCGATATGGGCAACGAGCGCCGCCCCGCAGAGGTCAGGTTGTTCCAGATGCTGTTTTCGCAGGGCGACGTGTGCGAGGGCGTAAGTCTTCTGTACAAGCGCACGGCGGAAAAGGCCGACGAGGTCCTGCGGCGCTACTGGGTCAGGCGGATGTACCGCAAAACCAGCGGCAATCCGCTCATTATGCGTGCGCTTGGCATTCTGGCCGGAGCGCTGACTGCCGCCGAGGCGGCAAGCCCGATCCTGCCGTCAGGCTTCGTGCGCTGGCTGCTGCTGGCCGTGATCTTCGTGCTCGGCGGCGTACTGTTTGCGGTGATCCAATATGCGCCTGCGGCGTATTATCAGGGAAAATGGCCGCTGGCAGGACTGGCTGCGGCGTGTGCGGCGGCGCTTCTGGCAATGGCGCAGCTCGGCGAGGGCGTTCTTGTGATGCTGCTGGTGATCGCCTGCGAGGTGCTGATCGGCGTGCTGACGCTCCACGGCGGCAGGCGCACCGCCTTTGGCGACGAGATCGTCGCGCAGGCGCTTGGCTACCGCAAGTTCCTCCGGCGCGTCACGCAGAGCCAGCTGCAGTCCCGGCTGGCGCAGGACAGCCAGTATTTTTACCGCATCCTTCCGTATGCCGAGGCGATGGGCCTCGGCAGGAGCCTTGCCCGGACGCTCGGCGACACGGCGCTGGAGCAGTGCGACTGGTACCAGGGCGCCAAGCCTGTGCCGCGCACGGCGGCAGGCTTCTATTCCAGCCTGCGCGAGGCGCTCTCTCTGATGGAGATGTCCATCCGAAATTAATGCATACATAAAAAATTCAGCCGGCGGAACGCATCGTTCCGCCGGCTGTTCACTGTAAAAGAAATGTGTCAGAACAGGCTCTGCTGGGGCTCGTCCGGCTCCGGCTGGGACAGGAGCACTTCGATCTCGCTCTCGCCGTAGACGGCGATGCCGTTTTCCTTCAAAAGCGCCGCCGTTACGCCGTCTCCGGATGTCAGGCGGCCGGAGAACGTGCCGTCGTAAATGCGCCCGCTGCCGCAGCTCGGGCTGCGCTCCTTCAGAACGGCTGCCTTGCAGCCGTACAGCCGGGCCAGATGCAGCGTCTGCTCCGCGCCCCGGCGGTACTGCGCCGTGACATCCGTGCCGCTCTTCATCACAACGGCGCAGCCCTGCCGCTCCGACAGCTCGCGCGGCGTGGGCAGTCCGCCCAGCTGCTCAGGACAGACAGGGACGAGGTGGTAGCGCTCCATGAGCGCAACGGTCTGCATGATGGGCTTCGATTCGCCGTCATACCGGCAGCAGACGCCGAGCAGACAGGCGCTGATCAGAATGTTTTCCATAGTATCGGGTCCTTTCTCCGGCACGTACCGGCGGCAGCTGCGTCGCTTCGCAAAGCGTTTGAGAGTTCCTGTTTCCCTCATTATAGCAGACGCACATTCAAAACACAATCACAGCTTCCGAAGACGGCCCAATTCTGAAGTGCAAAAAGCTCCCCTTGCCAGGCTGCTGCGCGGCAAGGGGAGCGGTATGCTTTTCATCCAATCAGGCTGCAAACCAGATCGGTGTATTCGCCTGCGTTTTCGACCGGCAGACCGGCCATGAGCAGCGCCTGCGTGTAGAGAATCTTTACCAGATCCTCCGCCTTCTTCTCGTCCTGTGCAACTGCGATCTGCAGCTTCGCAAAAATCGGATGGTCGGCGTTCAGTTCGAGGATGCGGTCGGCCTTCATGCCGGCCTCGGGGTTCATGCGCTTGAAATATTTCTCCATTTCAAACGTCATGCCGCCGTCGGGGACGACGCTGATGGGATGGCTGCCCAGATTGTCGCTCAAGCGTACGTCCTTTACTTGCTCACCCAGCGTCTTTTTGACGAATTCAAGCGTCTGCTTCGATTTTTCGCTCTTTTCCTCGGCAGCTTTCTTTTCCTCTTCTGTTTCGAGGCCCAGATCACCAGCCGTAATGGCCTTGAGTTCTTTCTCCTGATACTTTGCCAGCGTTTGCGGTACGAAACCATCGACCTCATCGGTCATGAACAGCACATCGCAGCCCTTCTGCTGCAGCTTTTCCATCTGCGGCAGCTGGAGCAGCGCCTCGCGGCTCTCGCCGTTGGCATAGTAAATATACTTCTGATCCTCCGGCATGGCAGCGACGTATTCCTTGAGAGAGATCAGCTTGCCCTGCTTGCTCGACCAGTAGAGCAGCAGATCCTGAAGCGGTTCCTTCTTTGCGCCATAATCGGCCAGAACGCCGTACTTGATCTGCGGGCCGAAGGCTGCGAAGAACTTTTCGTATTTCTCACGGTCGTTGTCCATCAGCTTCTGCAGTTCGGTCTTGATCTTCTTTTCGAGGTTTCCTGCGATGAATTTCAGCTGACGGTCGTGCTGGAGCATCTCACGGGAAATATTCAGACTCAGATCCTGCGAATCGACCACGCCGCGCACGAAGCGGAAGCAGTCCGGCAGCAGATCAGCGCAGTTTTCCATGATCATCACGCCGGAGGAATACAGCTGCAGACCCTTCTTGAAGTCTTTGGTGTAGAAGTCATACGGCGCTTTCGCGGGGATGAACAGCAGGGCCTTGTATGTGACCGCACCTTCGACGTTCGCGTGGATGACGGCTAGCGGGTCTTCAAAGTCGAAGAACTTTTCCTTATAGAAATTGTTGTATTCCTCGTCAGTGACATCCTTTTTGTTCCGGTTCCAGATCGGAACCATGGAGTTGAGCGTCTCAACCTCGGTATACGTCTCATATTCGGGCTTGTCGCTCTTTTCCGTGCCCTCCTTCATGCGGCTCTTTTCAACCGCCATGCGGATGGGGTAGCGGATATAATCGGAATACTTGCGGACAAGGGATTGCAGTTCCCATGTTTTCAGGAAGCGGGAGTATTTTTCGTCGTCCGTGTCGGCCTTCAGCTGCATGATCACGTCCGTACCGGCGGCAGCGCGCTCACACGGGGTCATGGTATAGCCGTCCGCACCCTCGGACTCCCATTTCCACGCCTCGTCGGAGCCGTATTTCTTCGAAATGACGGTCACCTTGTCCGCGACCATGAATGCCGAATAGAAGCCCACGCCGAACTGGCCGATGATATCGGTGTCAGCGGCCTTGTCCTTGTCGAGCGCCTGCTTGAACTGCAGACTGCCGGAGCGGCAGATCGTGCCGAGGTTGTTTTCCATTTCGTCCTTGTCCATACCGATGCCGTTGTCGCTGACGGTCAGCGTGCGGGCGGTCTCGTCGGGCTTGAGTTCGATCGCAAAATCGCTGCGGCTGAGGCCGACTTTCTCGTCGGTCAGCGCCTGATAGGCCAGCTTGTCGATGGCGTCGGAGGCGTTGGAAATGATTTCACGCAGGAAAATTTCCTGATGCGTGTAAATGGAGTTTATCATGAGATCCAGCAGACGCTTGGATTCCGCTTTGAACTGTTTCTTTGCCATAGTAAATGTCACGTCCTTTGCAGATTAGCACTCATGCTATCTGAGTGCTAACTGTATTCTAGCACACTTTTCCTCGTTTGCAAGGGGTTTTTGCAAAATTCATAAAGCGTTCACAAGCGGCTGGATAGGGCATGGTCAGGCTGCCCGTGCTTCCCATGCCAGCAAAAGCGCTTCCAATTCCGGCGTCAGCCGTCTGCGGCACTCTGCTTTCAGATCCTCCGGCACACCATAGAACGCCTCGGCGATGCTGCCGGTGATGGCGGCCAGCGTGTCGCTGTCTCCGCCGAGAGATACCGCTGTGCGCAGCGCGTTCTCAAAATCTGTGCTTTCCAGAAACGCGGTGATCGCCTGCGGGACTGTCTCCTGACAGCTCTCCACATGATGGTAGTCAGGGCGAATTTCATCGCAGCTGCGGCTGAGGTCGTAGCCGAACTCGCGTTCCACATACGTCCGGATATCCGCCTTGCTGCTGCCGGTGCGGGCGAGGAACATTGCCGCGGCGGTCGCCTGTGCGCCCTTGATCCCTTCGGGGTGATTGTGCGTCACCTCGGCAGTGAGCCGCGCCAGATGCAGCGACTGCTCCATATCCTCCGCCAGCTCCGCCGCAGCGGAAACCCGCATGGCGCTGCCGTTTCCATAGCTGTTGTAGGGCCGCGGAGCAGCCTCATACAGCCAGCCGTTGAAGTGCGCGCCATAGCCCCTGCCCGGATAGGCGCGGCCAAGCCGCTGCATCTGGTGCACAAGCGCTGCTTTGATGGCTGCGTCGTCCTGTCCGCGCGTATCCAGCAGCGCCTTTGCCACAGCCAGCGTCATGACCGTATCGTCGGTAAATTCAGAATGCCGGCAAAAGAGCGGAAAGTCCTTCGACTTGTAATTGTTGAAGTCGAATTCATAGGGGCTGCCGATGATATCGCCCAGAATTGCGCCGTACATATTTGATTACCTCCCACGTTTTTTTACATCCGCGTCGATTCGCGCCTTCCATCCGGGGCTGAGCGGTCTGGACGCGCGGACGGTGCAGATCGCTTCACTGATCACGTCATAGTTGAGCGCCGTGCCCACCTCGTCGCATTTGTAATCCACCGCACGTTCGGCGCTGATGCCGAAGCGGGCGGCTTCCTTCGCCGCGTCGATGTTCGCGCCGAGGAACAGAAACTCCCAGCCGTACCGTTCCTTCTGCCGCTCGATCATCCGACGCACCGCCGCATAATCATAGCGCCGGCTGGCGTTCTCCAGTCCGTCCGTTGTGATGACGAACAGCGTCCGCTCCGGCACGTCCTCGCGGCGGGCGTATTTGTGGACGTTTCCGATGTAGTGGATGGCCCCGCCGACGGCGTCGAGCAGCGCCGTGCAGCCGCGGGGGAAATACTCCCGCTCCGTCATGGACGGCACGCGGTCGAGTGGCAGCCGGTCGTGGATGACCTCGCTCTCATTGGAAAAGAGCACCGTGGAGACAAGCGCTGCGCCCGGCTCGCGCTTCTGTTTTTCGATCATGGCGTTGAAGCCGCCGATGGTGTCTGCCTCCAGCCCCGCCATGGACCCGCTGCGGTCCAGAATAAAAACCAGTTCTGTCATGGGAAAACCCTCCTTCGTTTGATCACGCTGTTATCATAGCGCATTCGAA
>OIWQ01004761.1_pt1 | contig 10554 bp, 5 predicted proteins | sample 1587571 | NCBI WGS metagenome assembly OIWQ01 (sample SAMEA3888910, study PRJEB22519) | human gut metagenome | biome: human gut; feature: human-associated habitat; material: faeces | place: Denmark | collected 2010 | reverse complement strand
TAATGCAAATGAGCGCAATGAAAACTTGTTTTCAAATTGCCGAGTGCAGCTTTTCTTCTGCAAAGATAACGTATTTTTCCGAAAAAACATGTAGCATCCATACAAAACAACACAAAAATTATTAACTTTTCACTAAACAAGGCATGAAAAAGAACACAATGATTATGTTAAATGAAAAGTCATTGGGACAAATTACTTCATCATTCCATACAGGAAAGTCACAAACATATTTATAGTCAGTAATATTCTGTAGTTTCTACACCACAGGATGAGAATGCGAGAAATCTATAATAAATAACATTAAAGCATTCACCATTTATCTATTCTTTAGAACTTTTCCCTGACATCGTCACTCAAAAAAGACAGCGCGCAACTCTTTTGAGTTACACGCTATCTAAATCATATTTATGTTCTTTTTACCTATAAGAAATTTCCTAACTTTCTCGAAATCTGTGTCCAAAACGTTCTGCGTACTAACAGTCAAAACACGATAACGTAGAGAAATCACAGGCAAAAACATCAAGGAATAAGAATCTGTTCTTTGAGAGGTAAAGAAACAGAACTACCACCAACTTGAACCAGATACGATCCTGGCACTGTCACAAACTGATGCTGGTCCATATCATAATAAGAGAATGAGTCAGAATCCAATTTTACTTGAATACGACGAGACTCTCCATGCTTTAGAAATACTTTTTCAAAGCCCTTCAACTCCTTCAACGGACGGGGCAAGGTAGGATTCACGCTTCCCACATAGACTTGAGCGACTTCTGCAGCATCCTTCTTGCCAGTATTTTTCAAGTCGAAAGATACAAGCCATGAATCATTATCTTTGACTACACTAAGATTTGAATAATCAAAAGAAGAATAAGAAAGGCCAAAGCCAAACGGGAATAAAGGCTTAACACCATTGGCATCATAACCACGATAGCCAACAAACACACCTTCACGATATTCCACCGTCTTACATTCTCTACCAGGTCGGTTCTCATAATAACTGTCATGGCAAGGATTGTCCTCCCATTTTTTCTCAATAGAAATAGGAAGTTTACCACTTGGAGAAATCTTTCCTGTCAGTATTTCTGACAAGGCAGTTCCACCTTCCTGTCCAGGATACCATGCCATCAGCAGGGCGTCTATCTTGTCAAGCCAACGGCTCATATCCACTCCACCGCCAGCATTGAGCACTACCGTCATCTTCTTGCCCGCCATAGAAAGGCGCTCTATCATCTCTTCCTGATACCCCGTAAGACGGAAAGAACGATCAAAGCCTTCCCCCTCTACATTGGAGTTAAAGCCAGTACTATAAACTATGTTTTCAACCTTAGCCAGACCTGCATACAATTTTTTCTCATTCAGACGAGAGATATTGCAACTCACTGCTGCAGAAGATATATTGTCAAAATATTCCAAAACAAAATGATACATTTGGCCTTTTTCTACCTTGAACGTTTTCTCGCGATGAGAATAAGCATGATTACCCCAATCGCCTGTCAAGAGCTTATCGTTCACAAAGATACGGTAGCCATCATCGCCACCCATAGATATGCGCAACAGACCATCTTCCTTTGACTTATAATAGAAAGACCATCTTGCCGAGAAATGATCTTTAGGGAAACCTGGACCTATAGAGTCATATCCCCAATCAAATGCTATCCTGTCATCCACATGAGTTGAATCGGGAGTTCCTGAAAGCTTCTGATTTTTGTAATAAGAAGCCAAGAAACCTTTTTTTGTCATTGCCGCATCCATATAAACCTCAGCATTAACATCATCATAGATGACATCATCGGTCAAGACAATAAGATTGGGCTTGGCTTTCTTTAGGGCAGCACTCAACGTAGTAGAGGCAAAGGGATTTACGAAGCCACTTCCACCTCCTGTTGCCACAATATTGGCATTCTCACCAACAAGGGCTGTACGCCCTTTAAGAGGCAATGTGTTCTTATTGTTTTTCAGAAGCACAATACCTTCACGGGCTACCTGTAGAGCTTTCTGCCTGGACGGTGCATAATTCAAGGCTATCGTTGTATCTTTCTGCTGTCGGTCGAGCAAGCCAAAAGCTATCAAAGACTGCAGAATGTGCTGTACCTTTTGATCTATCGTAGCCTCTGTCACCAATCCTTTCTTTATAGCAGGATAAAGATTCTCGTAATTCAGATTGCGTCCTTTTGGCATCTCCAAATCCAGGCCATTATTGGCTGTGTTGACAACAGAATAGACTGAAGTCCAGTCAGACATCAAGAGGCCTTTAAATCCCCATGTGTCACGAAGTATCGTCTTATTGAGCCAGGCATTCTCTGTAGCATGCACACCATTGAGGAGATTATAACTATCCATAACAGCACCTACGTGAGCCTGCTGTACTGCCTTGCGAAATGCCGGAAAATAGATTTCCTGCAAAGTTCGCTCATCAATATCAGAACTGGTGTGATGACGACTCCACTCCTGATTGTTGCCACAAAAATGCTTGATGGTTGCCATCACTCCCCTGCTCTGAACGCCCTCTATGTACTGACAGGCTATCTCAGAAGTGAGATAGGGATCCTCGCCGAAATATTCATAATTACGACCGCACAAGGGTGAGCGATATATATTAACACCTGGACCCAATAAGATACCAACACCACGGGCACGGGCGTCATCCCCCAGACCCTCACCCAACAGATGAGCCACATTTCTATTCCAAGTGGCTGCAGTTAGGATGCCCGATGGGAACAAGGTGCTATGAGGTGCATGATTGCGAATGCCACAAGGACCATCAGCCAGCAATATGCGAGGTATACCCAGACGTGGAATAGCACGCAGTGAAAAGGACGTCTCACCGGACAGATAATCTATCTTTTCTCTCAAAGTCATTTGTTCCACCAACTCTTTCGCTCTTTTGACAGCTTCATCATCTATGATTTGAGCCATCGAATGAGAACAAACGACACCAACTATCATCACCGCTATTGTACGGCTGATATTACACAAACTTTTTATCTGATATTTCTTCATAACTATATTTTTATTTTGTCTTTATTTTTATCTTGCATGGCAGAAGCCCATCGGCAGAAGCTTCAAATAATAACTCGCCAACTCTGCCATTGCCTCGTACTATTGCCATCAGTTGTCCATGAAAGACAGGCATTTCAGATATGTGAAAAGGATTCAAGTCAGTAGGATCTCCATTGGCTGAAGCAACAAACTCTCCACATCCATCTACTCTGAAACGAATTCTTTCAGAACTGTCAGGGCACAGATTACCCTGCCTGTCGACTACTTTTAACTGCACAAAAGCATACTCTGTACCATTGGCGCACACACTATGCTTATCGACCGTTGCCACCAACCGATAAGGTTGTCCTGCCGTACAGACAGAATCACTCATTGCAGGATGTCCTTCCCGATCATAAGCGACAACAACAAGTTTACCAGGCTCATATTTCACAGAATCCCATATCAACCGATAATGTCGTAAGAGAGCCAGACTGTCTCCCTTCATAGACAGGACTTCCGACAAGGATAGTTTCCGCCTGCGCCCCATGCTTTTGCCATTCAGGAACAACTCTGCTTCTGGATAATCTGTATATACCATTACAGGGGTTATCTGCCCCTCGCGCCCATGCCAAGTCCAATGAGGAAGTATATGAAGTGTATGATCTCTTTTATTCCACAGACTGCGATAAAGATAATACCTGTCCTTGGGTATATTGGCTAAGTCGATGATACCAAAGAGCGAGCTATGGCTTGGCCAGTTGTCATTATTATAAGGTGTTGGTTCACCTAAATAGTCGAAGCCCGTCCATACAAACTGTCCTAAATACCATGGATATTTCTCGGCCAAGGAAAAATCAACATCTGGCGTGTTACTCCAGCTACAATATTCCACATCATACCCCGAAGACTGATGGTCTGCGTACATTGCCATGGATCTCAACTTTAGAGGGAATTTATAAACACCACGCGAACTTACTGTGGAAGCTGTTTCGGAACCGAGAATCATTCCTTGCTGCCAAACTGCAGCTGCCTTTTCAAAATTCCAAGTATTGTAGTTGATGCCAGGAATATCCACTTCTTTGGCGAATCCATTAGCCAAAACATACGGAATTTGATCCATACACACTGTAACAAATCGTGTAGAATCTTCTTCATGACAATACTGCTGCAAGCGTTTCACCAACTTCCATCCTTCAGGATCTCGCTGGTTGGGCACCTCGTTGCCTATTCCCCACAAGATGACAGAAGCATGATTGCGAAAATGGCGCACCATATCTCTTACCATTCTCTCTGCATAATCTTCAAAATAACGATGGAATCCTTTCTCGCACTTAGGTATATCCCACTCGTCGAAAGGCTCTATCAACAGCATCAACCCCATCTCATCACACAATCGGGGCAATAATGAGGAAGGAAGATTATGGGAAGTTCGGATGGCATCACACCCCATATTCTTTAAAAGCCTGAGCCTATAGCGAAGAGCAGACTCATTAATAGCGGTACCCAGCGCTCCTAAATCATGATGTATGCAAACCCCTTGTATCTGACGATGCTTCCCATTCAGGAAAAAGCCCTGTCCCTTGACAAATTCAACACTTCTAATGCCAACCTCCTGCTCCAAGTGGTCAACAACACGTTTATCCCGAACTAAAGAGATACGCAAATGATAAAGATTAGGCTGTTCCGGACTCCACAATCGTGGATTCAATACTGTCAAAATCTGTCGAGAGTTTTGTTCACCCGCCCGCACCGAGGCTTGCCGACTGGCAACAACCTTGCGGTTAGTATCCAACAGTTCCAATCTGACGATGCTACCGGATTTATTTTCCCCTACTATAGTAGCATCTACACTTACTTCTGCCTTATTAGCACCAACTATTTTAGTAATAACTTTGGTATTCCAAGCAGAAAGAAGGACATCTCCCGTCTCAATCAACCTCACTTCCCGAAATATTCCTGCGCCAGGATACCAACGCGAAGAATGAGCCTTGGAATCTAACTTAATCGCCAAGACATTATCTTTGCCAGGACGATGTGCATAGGAGGTTATTTCTACTTGGAATGCAGCATAGCCATTCGGTTGAAAGGCCACTTGCCGCCCATTTACAAAGACTGTGGCCTCGCTCATCACTCCATCAAAATAAAGAAAGCTCCGTGAATTACCATTCAAGCGAAAATGACAACGATACCAAGCCTCACCATCATAAGGAAGTCCTCCTGTACGACCCGTCTTACGATTCACCTTGGTTTCTTTGTTTTGGATATTCATCACATCCTGCAAGTCGTTGTTCCTATCAAAAGGTCCCAATATGGCATAATCGTGAGGAACAGTCACACTGCTCCATAACTTATCGTCATAATTCACCTTCTCTGCAGAAGCATATCGTCCACGAGCAAATTTCCACCCTTCCTCAAGTATGCGTTCGCTACGTTGAGAAAAAACAGAAAGGAAAGATATACCCACCATCAAAGAAAGAACTATAAAACGTTTCATATTTTTCTATTCTATATTCAACTTCAATTCTTTATCACCCACAAGTATCGACACTTCACCAGACTCCACAAATCGTCTGCCATCGGCATCAATATATCCAAGATCTCTCTCCACATCGACATTAAAGGTATAAGTAACACTCTCTCCCTTCCGTATCAATTTCTTCTCAAAGAACTTCAACTCTTTACATGGGCGCGTAATGGTACTATAAGGATCCACAATATACCAAAAGACTGTCTCCTTTCCGTCCCTGTCGCCAACATTGGTTACAGAAACCGAAACCTGAAACTTATCATTCTTGGTCACATGCGATTTACTTGCAACTGGCGAACCATAAATAAAATGCGTATAGCTCAGTCCATGCCCGAAAGGATATAAAGGTTCGCTCGTCATATCCTTGTAAAAGCCCTGATGACGGCGGGCACTATTACGTCTGTTATAATAAATAGGAATCTGACCTTGCGCATAGGGGAACGTCATCGCCAACTTGCCTGAAGGATTATAGCGGCCTGAAAGAATGCCTCCAAGCGCATCACCTCCTGCTATACCAGGATGCCAAACTTCCAAAATTGCTTCTGACAAATCCACAGCCTCACCCAGAACAACAGGGCGACCACTTGCCAAAACGAGCACAATCTTACCACCGGCATTATTCACGGTATGCATCAACTTTTGCTGAATGGCAGGCAGACTGATGTCGGCATGAGAATTATTCTCACCACTCCAACTACCTTTCTCGCCCATACACATGATAACAACATCAGCCCATTTGGCCAAAGCCTCTGCTTCCTTAAAGCCCGATTCGTCATCACCGTCAAAATCACAACCTTTAGCATACCTCACTTCGGAGGTTCCAGCAAACTCCTTCTGAATGCCAGCAAGCAATTTCTGAATATCCTGATCCTCACCATGTCCCCACCAACAGCCAAATAAATCATGTGCATTGTCTGCCATCGGTCCCACCACAGCGATCTTCTTTGCAGACTGTAATGGCAATATACCCGAATTCTTCAAAAGAACCATTGACTCTGAAGTTATGTCGGAAGCTACCTGCAAGCTTTGTGGTAGCAGAAAACGAGCTGCAGGCTTTGAAACTGGGGTATAAGGATTTTCAAACAATCCCAATTGGAACTTTACCCTCAGCACTCGCCTCACAGCCTCATCAATAACTGCCATGCTGACCTTACCTTCAGTGACTAAAGACTCCAAATATGCATCATACGAATGAGACATCATATCCATATCGAGTCCTGCCGTTAGCGCTAATGCACCAGCCTCCTTCAAATTTTTGGCCATACCTTGACTCTTCAATTGCTGGATGGCTGCCCAATCCGAGACAACCATACCTGAGAAATGCCAACGATGGCGAAGAACCTCTGTCAACGTATAATAGTTAGCAGATCCAGGAGTGCCACTGATGTCATTAAAGCTACTCATAATAGTAGCTGCACCAGCCTTCACACCCATCTCGTATGGAAGAAGATAAGTATCCCATAGACTCTGGCGGGAAATCTCGGTATAAACATAGTCGCGACCTGCCTCAGAAGCTCCATAACCCACATAATGTTTCAAACATGCGGCAACAGACGTTGCAGCAGCAAGGCTGTTGCCTTGATAACCTTTCACGGCAGCCTCTGCAAACACGCCATTGGCATAGGGATCCTCTCCGTAGCATTCAGCCACACGCCCCCATCTTGGATCTCTGCTGACATCTATCATTGGAGAGAATGTCCAGTCTACACCACTCATTCTACACTCTTGAGCAGAAACCCTGCATCCTTGCTCCACCAATGCAGGGTTCCAACTGCAAGCCTGAGCTAATGGAATCGGGAAAATCGTACGAAAACCATGAATGGCATCATAGCCGAACAAAATAGGAATGCCCAAGCGAGAATCCTCCATGGCATGACGTTGCATCCGATTTCGCAACTCTGGATCAGTAGCAAAATATATCAAAGAGCCTATCTCTGCAGGGATGTTTTTCACCTCTACACCCTTATTATTCTCTATATTGTTGGTACCCAATGTATACTGATTGAGCTGCAAGACCTTTTCTTTTAAGGTCATACGTGACAAAAGATCCTCTACCCTGTTTTCCAAAGGGGCATGGGCATCTTTATATATCATCTTGGCTTTTGCTGAATTATTCGCCATTACAGGGCGAGCAATACATACGACCAACAGCCATATCATCATTCTCGATTGTATTCTCATAGGTCATGTGTTTATTTAATGTTCTTGTATTCTTGCTGCTTTTTCTGATAGTAGTCATGCATAACATACCAGGCTTTCTTGCGCTGTCCTTGATCAGAAACCAATCCCTTACGGTTCCAACCATCCTGATTGGTAGGATGAAAGCGGAATGGCGACCTGAAGTCAAAAAGAACCCAAGGCGAGACACCTACTAAATTTGGAATATTCTCAAACATCCTCAAATTATCACGATAAAGTTTTGCTTGGTATTCCTCACTCCAGGAAGAAGCTGTCGTATCGTCACCATGCTGACCAAACAAGGCCTCGCCCCCAAACTCCGAAATAAGCAATGGCTTATGCACAGCCACCTTCCATACACATTTAGCAGGTTCCAACGGCCATGGCGCATACCAGCCCATATATTTATTGACACCAATCATATCCAATTGATTTACAAAGCTATCTTCCATCTCGAACAGCTGCGAATTTTCCTTGAAATATACATTATCGAAAGCGGCAACAAATAAGCGAGTTGTATCTACTTCCTTACCAGCTTGCAGCAAATCCGTCAAAAAGGCATTACGAGCATCAGAAGGTCGTGTCTCGTTTGCAATTCCCCAAAAGCAATCAGCGCAACGGTTTTGGTCTCTACGAATGGTTTCTTTCAACATTCTCTTTGCTTTATTTAAGGTTTCCTTATTAGAGAAATCTATGGCTTGCCAAACAGGTATTTCCTGCCATAGCATGATGCCCATCTTCTCTGCCTTGCGAACGATATACTCGTTTTGCTGATAATGCGCCAAACGAACCATATTAACTCCTAAAGCTCTTGCCTCAGAAAGGAGCATTTCGGCGTCACTTTCAGAGCAGGCTCTTCCCATACGTTGTGGTATTTCTTCGTGGAAAGAAATACTACGCAAAAACACAGGTTTCCCATTGAGATGCACTTTTGTCCCCTTCACCTCCACATTACGGAATCCAATCATTTCTGTTACCTCATCGCACTGGGTTTTGAGGTTTACTTGATATAACTTAGGAAAATCTGGACTCCAACGTTGTATCTTGGAAATCTTCAAATCTCCAGTTGCCATACCTGATGCGTCTGTTTTCAACAGGAGTCTGCGCTTCAATTCTGGTATTTCTACACATACATTTTGATTGGCAACACCTTCCGACAAAAAGACTTTCACATGTACCAAATCTGCACGATGCTTATCCAATTGAACAAAATAATCGCTAATATATTGCTTAGGCAAGGTAACAAGCATCACATCTCGCGTGATACCACCATAATTCCACCAATCAAAAGACAAAGCTGGGATAGCAGACTTCTGACGACGATTGTTCACCTCCACAACCAATGTATTATCCCCTTGCACCAAAGCATCTGTCACCTCAATTTGAAAAGGTGTGAAAGAACCTTCGTGCTCTCCGATTTTTTTACCATTCAAATACACATTACAACGATAGCTGACACCAGCGAAGTACAAAAAGCGCCGCTTGGCATCTAAAGCATGGAGCTGAAAATGGCGGGCATACCAAACAGAGCCTTCAAAATACTTGAGTTCAGAAGATTGAGAATTCCAATCTCCTGGTACATTCAGGCGCAAACCTCCATCGAAAGCATATTCATAGAAATCGCTCTTACCTTGAGGCGTTTGGTTGAGATACAATTTCATTTCTTCGCCTCTCTCGTAAAGATCGACGATAGCATTCCACTTTCCGTTCAAGGATTCATATTGCCTACCATAGACATTAGAGATATATGTCTCTGCAGCAAAAGTCTCTCCACAAAGGGAAATGATACATATAAAAAAAGCTACTATTTTTTTCATTTCTCAATCTTGTATTGGTAAATTGCAAATTGATTCTTCTCCGGTAAAAAGAAAGAGAGTCGTCCATTCTCATCTATTTGGGAGACAAATGAGGCTCCTTGCCCAGCTATCTTCTCCAATTGAACATGCTCGCCAGGCGTCAACCAGGTCTGCAACCAGGCCTTTTGTCTGTCGTTGTCCTCACGATAAACAATAAAATATCCTTTATCCTGACAAGTCATAGACTGGAAGCCTGTCCAAGAACGCCCTGAAGGCTCATCACCTATTGGCAAGATAACTCCCGAATGGAAGTCATGCTGTATCTTTCTGTAACTCTCTATCAGTGGGGAAACTTTATAGGCTTCCTGAGGCAAGTTGGATGCTTCCATCCATGCTAAAGGCTGAGCAGCAGCAGTAATGCCAAAAAGATAGTCAAAGGAGTAGCTCTTGGGAGCAAAAATATCATTGTCAGCATATTTATCAGCATTGCGCCATTTGTTCAAGAACTCTACCTGCATTTTTTCTGCAGGAACATAACGAGACAATTGCCACAAATTGCGCAAAGTACGATAAGGATAGTAGTTTCCCCAATCAGTATATCTATTCTCCAGAAATATATTTCCATACTCATTCATAGAATGATATCCCCCACGTCTTCCTGCTGTAGCGTCCAAATTAAAGATAACGTGATGATTGGTTTCCAATGCTACCTTGTCAAAAAGATGGCGCAAATTCTCTTCTGCTTGCTTTGTAGGAATCTGCAAACCATCTATCTTGAAGCACTCTATGCCATATTGACGATATAAAGACACAATAGCCTGGGCATCCTTCTCCCAATCGGAAAAATCATTTTGTACACTTGGATTAAACCACAAGCCGATACGGATACCCAACTTCTTTCCTCTCTTCACTATATTTTTCAATCCATGAGGGAACTTCATGGGATTAGGTGTCCAATAGCTGTTGTCCTTCCAAATATCCTTGAAAGAGCCTCCTTTTGTCTTTGAGTTAGGACTTTTAACATAAAGCTCTAAAGCAGCCAAAGGAGAATAAGAGAGGTTGGAACGTAAA
>OIWQ01004756.1_pt1 | contig 10563 bp, 10 predicted proteins | sample 1587571 | NCBI WGS metagenome assembly OIWQ01 (sample SAMEA3888910, study PRJEB22519) | human gut metagenome | biome: human gut; feature: human-associated habitat; material: faeces | place: Denmark | collected 2010 | reverse complement strand
TGGTCACCGTCGATGCATTGGCCGAGATAGTCTTGTAGCTTAATGAATCCACTTTGTTTTACGTTTAATTTAACTTATTGTAATCCGTTTCCCGCACGAAAGCGGGTGCGCAAAGGTACGAAAAAGTTTCCGAACTGCAAAAACAAATAAATCCGAAAAACAAAAAACTTGAACAATCGCCGAAAAATTCTTATTTTAAGGCAATTAAAGTCCCAGCAACAGCTAAAAAAGCATGCCGCGAACGCACCGAAGGCCGGAGCAGCGGGCACGGCAATGGAGACAGGGCGGGTCACGCCGCCGCACGGCGGGCACGGCTGCGGAAACGGGACGGGGCATGCCGCCGCACGGCAGACACGACAATGGAGACGGGGACGGATCAGGACGGGTCAGGACGCCGAACGGCGGGCACGGCCACGGAGACAGGAGGAATCAGGATGCCGAACGACGGGCGCGGCTGCGCGGCCGGGGCCGTATCACCCTGTATTTGCCGCCCTCGCTGCGGACCAAGCGATGTACGTCGGGATCGTCCGGCAGATAACGCACGACGACCGAATCGCCGATGCGGGCCGTCATGAGATTTTCCGTTTTGCGGACCTTGCCGGTATAATCGGTCCCGCCCACCCTGAACCGGTATCTGAAATAATAGACGGTGCGCTTTTCACGGAAATTGCGGTGCATCCGTCCCCGGTATCCGGGCCGGTATCCGACGCATTCGGTCCGCGAAAAACTCGCGGTGAGCACCGCACGGGTCTCCGCCCCATCGGCATCCAGCCGCTTTTTCACATAGCCGGAATACGCCACGGCCGCCCCGATCAGCATCCCGAAGAGACATACCCCCAGCAATATCCACTTCACCCGGTTCATAAAAACGTTTTTTCAGTTTGCAAAAATACGAAAAACAGCGAAAACATACAAAGGAGAAATTGCAAGCCCGTCGCCCGCACATCCCCCACAACCACAACCACAACCACAACCACAACCACAACCGCCCCCCCCGGCATCTGCGAACTCCGTCCCATACCCCCGGCCCGCACACCGAAAACTCCGGCCACGAACACCGAAACTCCGGCCCCCGCACACCGAAAACTCCGACTCCGCCTTGTCGCACGAAAAGAGGGCTTCGGCAACCCGAAACCCTCTTTACACCGGACGGCCCCGAAGCCGTCCCTGTCAATATCGAAATCCCCTATCCGAGGAACGAGAGCAGAATACCTGCGGCGACTGCCGAGCCGACCACACCAGCCACATTGGGACCCATGGCGTGCATCAGCAGGTAATTCGAACGGTCGTAGCGGATACCCATATCCTGCGACACGCGCGCGGCGGCCGGAACGGCCGAAACGCCCGCATTGCCGATCAGCGGGTTGATCTTGTTGCCCTCCTTCAGGAAGAGGTTCATCAACTTGACGAACAGCACGCCGCCCATCGTGGCGATGAAGAACGAGCATGCGCCCAGCACGAAGATTCCCAGCGTCTTGGGAGTCAGGAAGACCGACGCCTGCGTCGAAGCTCCCACCGTGATGCCGATCAGGATCGTCATGATGTCGATCAGCTGGTTGCTGGCCGTGGTGGCCAGACGCTTCACCACGCCCGACTCCTTCAGAAGGTTGCCCAAGAAGAGCATACCCAGCAGCGGAATCGCATCGGGCACGACAAACGTCGTCAGCAGGAAGCCGATGATCGGGAAGAGAATCTTCTCGGTGGAGGAGACGGCACGCGGCGGACGCATCTTGATAAGGCGTTCGCGCGACGAGGTCAGCAGACGCATCACGGGCGGCTGGATCACCGGTACGAGGGCCATGTACGAATAGGCGCAGATAGCGATGGCGCCCATGTACTCCGGAGCCAGACGGCTCGTCAGGAAGATGGCCGTAGGACCGTCGGCGCCGCCGATGATGGCGATCGAACCGGCCTCGTTGGCCGGGAATCCGAGCGCCAGAGCGCCCATGTAGGCCGCGAAGATACCGATCTGCGCCGCAGCGCCGATAAGCATCAGCTTGGGGTTCGAAATCAGCGACGAGAAGTCGGTCATGGCGCCCACGCCGAGGAAGATCAGCGGCGGATAGACGCCGTAACGGACGCCGAAATAGAGGTAGTTGAGCACCGAGCCTTCCTCGTAGATGCCGATTCCGTGGCCGGTCACCATCGGGATATTGCCGATGATGATACCGAAACCGATCGGCACCAGCAGCATAGGCTCGAACTTGTGTTTGATGGCGAGGTAGAGGAAGAAGCACCCCACGGCGATCATGATGAGGTACTTGTAGCCGCCCTCCTGCAGGAAGAGCTGCGCAAATCCCGTCTCGTGCACGAACTTGGATACGCTTTCGCCGAGGAACGACGATGAAAGGAAGTCTAACATAAGCCTATCCGAGAGTTATGAGCACGTCGCCCTCCAGCACGGAGTCGCCGCGGTTGACTTTGATCGACTTGACAACGCCGGCGCGGTCGCTGTCGATATTGTTCTCCATCTTCATGGCTTCGAGCACCACCAGCGTCTGGCCGACGGCCACCGTGTCGCCCTCCTTGATCCGGATGTCGAGGATGACGCCCGGCAGCGGGCTTTTCACGGGCGACTCGCCCGCAGCCGCAGGAGCCGCCGCGGCAGGCTTCGTAACCGGAACGGTCGAAGGCTGCACGGGATGCGAAGCGGGAACGGCCGCCACCTGAGGTTTGGCCGCCACGCTGGGTTTCACGGTCGTGTCGAGCACCTCGACCGAATAGGAGGCGCCGTTGACGATCACATCGGCCTCGGTGTCGTTGAGAATCTCGATGCCGACGGTGTAGTCGTTACCGTTGATCTTGAAATTGTATTCTTTCATAAAATTCGTTTGTTTAATTCCGCGCCGTCTTCCGGTTCCGGACCGCAGTCCCGGTTCCGGCGTTCGCACCGATCGGGATCGCCCCGGCGGGGCCGGCATGCCCGCGGCGGAAAGCGGATTTCGGACGGCTTGCGGAGCGCTCTCTAAATTTATTTTCTGATTCGTTCGGGCATCGGGGTCAGACCGTGGATTTTCGAGCTCCACGGCGAGTAGACGCGCGCCACCTTGTTGATAGTAATCACGTCGCTCTCACGGTCGTGCATCTCGGCCTTGTTGAGCTTCACGGCCAGCGCGATGGCGGCGATGATCTCGCCGTTGACCACGCTGTCGCAGCCCGCAGGCACCGAGACCTTCATGTCGTCGACCAGTATGCCGCGGGTCTTCGACTTGGCGGCCTTCTTCTGCGCGCTCTTCACCATGACTTTGGCGAAAAGCTGGATCAGCAGAAAGAGGACGATCAGCGCCGAAAGCACCGTCACCACCGAAACGATCGTAACGTAGATGCCGACGGGGTCCTTGTCGAGGATCGTATCGGCGCCTTTGGCCGAAGCAGCCAGAGCCGCGAAGAGCAATCCTGCTGTTAAAATCGTACGCTTCATACTACAACGGAATGTTAGAGTGTTTCTTGGCCGGGTTCTGCAGGCGTTTGGTAGAGAGCGACTGCAGGGCGCGGATGATGCGGAAACGCGTGTTGCGCGGCTCGATCACATCGTCGATATAGCCGTAGCGGGCGGCGTTGTAGGGGTTCGAGAACTTGTCGTTGTACTCCTTCTCCTTCTCGGCCACGAACTTGGCTTTCTCTTCGGGCGATTCGATCGCTGCGACCTCCTTGCCGTAGAGCACCTCGACGGCGCCGCTGGCGCCCATCACGGCGATCTCGGCCGTCGGCCATGCGTAGTTGATGTCGCCGCGGATGTGCTTCGACGACATCACGATATATGCGCCGCCGTAAGCCTTGCGCAGCGTAACGGTAACCTTGGGCACCGTAGCCTCGCAGTATGCGAAGAGCAGTTTCGCGCCGTGGGTGATGACGCCGCCGTACTCCTGCGTCGTACCCGGCAGGAAGCCCGGAACGTCCACGAGGGTCACGATCGGAATGTTGAACGCGTCGCAGAAGCGGATGAAGCGCGCAGCCTTGCGGCTGGCATTGATATCGAGCACGCCGGCCATGAACTTGGGCTGGTTGGCGACGATGCCCACGCTCTGGCCGTTGAAACGGGCGAAGCAGGTGATGATGTTCTTGGCATAGCCGGGAGCCGACTCCAGATACTCGCCGTTGTCGACGATCGCCTTGATGACCTCCGACATGTCGTAGGGCTTGTTGGCGCTGTCAGGAACGATCTCGTTGAGCGAATCCTCCAGACGGGTGATCTTGTCGGTGCAGACCGCCAGCGGAGCGTCCTCCATGTTGTTCTGCGGCATATAGGAAATGAGCTTGCGGATCAGCGCGATGCCCTCCTCCTCGGTATCTACGGCGAACTGCGCCACGCCCGATTTGGTGGTGTGCATCGTGGCGCCGCCCAGCTGCTCCTGCGTCACGTCCTCGCCCGTCACGGTCTTCACGACCTTCGGGCCCGTGAGGAACATGTTCGACGTCTCCTTCTTCATGATGATGAAGTCGGTCAGCGCGGGCGAATAGACGGCGCCGCCGGCGCAGGGGCCGAAGATGGCCGAAATCTGCGGGATCACGCCCGACGACATCACGTTGCGCTGGAAAATATTGGCGTAGCCGGCCAGCGCGTTGACGCCCTCCTGAATGCGGGCGCCGCCCGAATCGTTGATGCCGATGCAGGGCGCGCCGTTGCGCAGCGCCATGTCCATCACCTTGCAGATCTTGTCCGACATCGACAGCGACAGCGAACCGGCCGTTACCGTGAAGTCCTGTGCGAAGACATAGACCAGACGTCCGTCAATCGTACCGTAACCCGTTACGACGCCGTCGCCGAAGGTGTGGCTCTTGTCCATGCCGAAATCATAGCAGCGGTGCGTCACGAACATGTCGAACTCCTCGAATGAGCCTTCGTCAAGCAGCATCTGGATACGCTCGCGGGCCGTGAACTTGCCCTTGGCATGCTGGGCGTCGATACGCTTCTGACCACCTCCGAGACGTGCGGTGGCACGGTTCTCGATGAGCTGGTTGATTTTGTTTTGAATTTCACTCATAAGTATGCTTGTTAGTATAGTTTCATGCACGTTCGCTCCGGACTGTCCCGCCCCGCGGCCGTCGGCCGCGTTTACTGGTCTGACCCACCCCCAAATCCCCGCCTCGGCGGGGACTTCTTCGCCGGCGGCGGCGTAAAAAACGGGGCCGAGGGAGCGATACGAACGCTCGTTGTTCCTATTTGTTCTTATTCTCGCAAAGCTCGGTGAGGATGCCCTGCGTCGATTTGGGGTGCAGGAAGGCGATGGTCATGCCCTCGGCGCCCTTGCGCGGGGTTTTGTCGATCAGGCGGATGCCCTTGGCCTCGGCGTCGGCGAGCTGCTCCTCGATATTCTCGCAGGCAAGCGCCATGTGATGAATGCCGACACCGCGGTTTTCGATGTACTTGGCGATGGTAGACTCCTCCGAAGTGGGCTCCAGCAGTTCGATCTTGGTCTGACCGAGCATGAAGAACGCCGTGCGGACCTTCTGGTCTGCGACCTCTTCGACGGCATAGCACTTCAGGCCCAAAACGTTCTCCCAATAGGGAATTGCTTCATCGAGGCTCTTCACCGCGATGCCAAGATGCTCGATATGAGAAACTTTCATAGCAAAATATTAATTTAAGTTAGTGGATGTTCCGTGTCATTTCAAGGCACTGTTACAAAACGAACACAAAGATAGGGCATTAAATTCGAAATACCCAAGCCTTTTATCGTATTTTTTTCGGAATATCTGTCACTTTTCGGGCCGGCCGCGCGCTTCACAACGAAGTGTAAATATCGATCAGACGGCGGGCGACGGCGTATTCCGAAAAAAGCTCGGCGCGGCGGCGTTCGCGCCGGCGCATTTCGCTGCGGAAGGTCTCGTCCCAGAGCACGTTTTCCAATGCCGCGGCGACCTCTCCCACCGCTTCGGGATCGACATAAACTGCCGCGTCTCCGGCCGCTTCGCGGTTGAGCCGCGTATCGCTCAGCACCATCGGCAGCCCGGCCCTCAGCGCTTCGACCACGGGCACGATCGAAGCCTCGATTTCGGCGTCGGGCAGGTAGACGAAAGTCCGGGCCAGCCGGAACAGCGCCGGCAGGTCTTCGGGCGAAAGTTCGTAGATGAAATCCACCCGCGCCGCCATATGCCGCTCACGTGCATAGCCCAGCAGGAAGTCGGCATACGCCGTGCGGCGGCCGCACACCACAACTCCGACGCGCTGCGGCAGCGGAGGTCGGCCGTCGGTTCCGGCAGCGCCCCGCCGCCCTGCGGCAACGGCGGCGTCACTGCGCCCCGCATCCGCAACGGATACACCGACGTCGCGGCCCGCATCTCCGACGGATGTACGGGCACTGCGGCAGACACCTCCGACCGACATGTCGGCACCGCGGTCCGCGGCTCCAATGGCTTCGCCGACTCCGACGGTTTCGGCGATTTCGGCGGTTTCGGCGGTTTCGGCGGTTTCGGCGCCGCCGCTCCGTGCGGTTCCGTCCGCCGGGCGGACACGCTCCCGACCGGCAGGGGCGAACTCCGTGACCGTATTCCGGTTCGCATCCGGAGTGTCCGCACCGACGCCGCGCATCGCCAACCTGGCTCCGGCTTCCACGTCGCCGTACCCTCCGACGCCATCCGACGCCGTATCGTCGCGCCAGCCTGCATTTTCAGGATTCAGGTCCCCGCCGCCGTCCGGCTCCCGCACGGATCGCGCAACAGTCTCCGCAAAAGCCCCCGCTTCCGCAACCGATTCCACATTCCGTCCGGCTGCCCGCTCCCCGGTTCGCTCCGCAGCATCTCCTGCAGGTTGTTCCCCGGTCCGCACCCCGGTTTCCATCCCGGCTTGCGACCCGGTTCGCTCCGCAGCCCGCACCTCAGTCCGTTCCGCTGCCGTCGACATCTCCGCCCCTCTCGTTTCGAGCATCTCGCGCTCCCGCTCCCGGAGCAGGGCCAGCGCCTCGAACAGCACCTCCTGATTGTGGCGCGGCTCGACCGTCCCCAGCATCAGCACGAAATCGCGCGGCAGCGCATATTTGCGCCGCACGCCTTCCAGCTCGGCGCCGTCGGGCGGATTCTGCGGCATACGCACCGCGAGCGGCATCACGACCTCGATCCTGCCGGGATCGATCCGCAGCCGGTCCGAAAGCTCCTCCCGCGCGTCGCGGTTGACCGTAATCACCCGGCTGGCCGAACGCAGCATCCGCCGGTACAGGCGCAGCAGCACCAGCCGCTCGCCCAGCGAATAGAGATGCGGGTAGCGCAGGAAATTGAGGTTGTGGACCGTCATGACGCACGGTATGCGGCGCAGCAGCACCGGAAAGGGAAGTCCGGGCCGGAAGCCGTGGTAGAGGTCGAACTCCTTACAGCGCTTTCCGTCAATGATATATTCATGTTCCGGGGCATACTCGGCCAAAAGTCTGGCAAGGTGTTGGGAATAGGTTCCGACAGGTGCGGCCGGGGTGTCGTCGAATCCGATTTTCATAAGTCCAAGTAAAAAATTTCGTCTATGTGGCAAATAATTGTTATCTTCGCTAAAAAATAAGTCCGCTCTTATGAAGAAAATACTGCTTATTTTACTCCTCGCGGCCCTGCTGCCTTTTGCGGCGGCCGACGCGCAGAATATCGCTCTGGGCGAGCGTGTGCCCGAACTGAAAGTCCCTGCATGGCTCGACGGACAGAAACCCGCGGCCACGCCGCGGCTGACCTACGTCGAGTTCTTCCAGTCGTCGAACGCGGCCTGCATCACGTCGCTCAAACAGCTCCGGGCGATGACGGACAAATTGGGTACCAAACTGCGCGTGGTTGTCATAACGCAGGAAAAAGAGGACAAAATAGGCCCCCTGCTCAGACCCTACCTATCGCCGCAAATCTCCGTGGCGATAGACGCCGGAGGCAAGATCTTCACGGCGTTCGGCGTGCAGTACGTTCCGTTCGGGGTGCTGGTCGATTCCAAAAACAGGGCGCTCTGGCAGGGAAATTCACTTCACCTGACATCCGAAATCATCGATAAATCAAGCAAATAACAACATGTCTTTCACCAAGATAAACCATTACGAAAAAGAGTACGCCGACATGCACCACGACACGGCTCTGAACGTCACCGAAGGCGTTGAAGATCAGCCGATCGTAAACCCTTACTTCACGCGCCGCAAGAAGCCGAAGCTCTCGACCGACCAATACGTCGAGGGCATTCTCGCCGGCAACATCACCACCCTTTCGCAGGCCATCACGCTCATCGAGTCCAACAACCCTGCGCACTACGCGCAGGCGCAGGAGATCATCGAGCGCTGCCTGCCGCACGCCGGGAAATCGGTCCGCATCGGCATCACGGGCGTCCCCGGAGCCGGAAAATCGACCTTCATCGAAGCCGTCGGCAACATGGTCACCTCGCTGCGGCACAAGCTCGCCGTGCTGGCCATCGACCCTTCGTCGGAACGCAGCGGCGGCTCGATTCTCGGCGACAAAACCCGCATGGAGAGCATTTCGGGCAATCCCGACGTCTTCATCCGCCCTTCGCCCTCGGCGGGATCGCTGGGCGGCGTGGCCCGCAAGACGCGCGAGACGATCGTGCTGTGCGAAGCCGCGGGATTCGACGTGATCTTCATCGAGACGGTGGGCGTCGGACAGTCCGAAACGGCCGTACATTCGATGGTCGACATGTTCATGCTGCTGCAGATTTCGGGCGCGGGCGACGAGCTGCAGGGCATCAAGACCGTTCCCGGCGCTCCCGACGAGGCGGAAGCCGATCTCCTTCCACGGGATCACGCTGCACACCGCTTCGCGGAGCTCCGTCTCGTCATCCGCCACGATCACGGTCAGCAGTTCCTTCTGCTCCATGGCTGTGCCCTCCTTGTCGTTTTCTTTTCATGATATCCTATCACAGGGTGCCCCGTCAAGCGAATGGCCATGATTTTTCCAAATCCCAGCAAAAAGGATAGGATTTTTGTCCCGGCTGTGCTATAATTTAATGGCTAATGTTTGAATGGGAGGCCATTACCATGAAGAGACTCGGGTCCACCCGTGCAGCCGCACTGCTCGGCATCACCGGCGGCGCAGCCGTGCTCGCAGCGATCCTGCGCTGGGTGCAGCTCAGCAACGATATCAAAAGCAACGGTGCCGTCCTGCCGGGGCGTTACCTCTATCTCGTCATCGCCGTGCTGAGCGTGGCCGTGCTGGCCGCGCTGGCCGTTCTGATCCGCCCGCTGCGCCGCCAGACGCGCTGGGAGGAGATCTTTTCCGGTGGGAAGCTGCCGAATATCCTGCACATCGCCTCGGCCGTGTGCTTCGTGATCGGCGGCGTCATGCTCTACTATGCATCCCTGCCGAAGACGGAGGACGAAGCCCTCGCCCTTACGCAGCTGCAGAAGACGATGAACCTGCTCATCCCGCTGCTCGGCGCCGTGTGCGCGGTCACGCTTGTTGCCTTTGCACGCAAGTGCCTGCGGCACGAGAAGCCCTCTCCGCTGCTGTATATGATCGTGAGCGTCTATCTGATCGTGCGCCTCATCGTGAATTTCCAGAAGTGGAGCACCGATCCGTCGCTCAACGACTTCGTCTATCACCTGTCCGCCGCCATCAGCTGCATGCTGGCGGCCTTCCAGCTCGCAGGCTTCAGCTTCGGCAAAGGCAAGCGCCGCATCACGCTGTTCTGGTCGCTGTGCGCGGTCTATTTCTCGGCCATCTCCATCGTGGACTGCCTGTGCGGCCGCGCGAACGACGCCGGTATTCAGGTCGCCCTGCTGCTGACCATGGCTGCAAGCAGTCTGCAGCTGCTGTGCAACCCCGCGCAGAACGAGCCGGAGGGCCAAACGCTCTGAAGCCCGAAAAAACACGGTGCAGCCCCCCAAAAAAGGCTGCACCGTGTTATTTTCTGTACCGGAATATGCAAAAAACGTAGGGTACACGCATTCACGAAATGCCCGCCACAGTCAACCGGCCGTGGCGGGCATTTTTGGCCTCCTACACCCACCGCAGCTGCGGGGCCGGGGTGCCGAACAGGGCGCGGCGCATGCCGCGGTCGAGCAGGATGCCGATGCCGCACAATGGGAACCACAGGAGCGTGAACGGCAGGCAGATCTGCCCGAGCAGGTTGAACGGTGCGGCGGAATAGTCCCACACGCCAAGGTGCATCACGCGGTTGACGAGCACGCCCGTCCAGAACTCAAAGAACGTCACGATGCACGCGCCCAGCGCCATCTGCGCCGCCACGGGAGCCGACACCACATTATATTGCGCAATGACCGCCGGGTCCACCCCGACAAGCTTCGCCTTGGCCTGCTCCCAGTAGGTCACAAAGCCGTAGCCGAACACCTCGCTTGCGCCGGACACACTGGTCAGGAGCTGGGCGATCATGCCGCCGGTGCAGCTTTCGGCGGTGGCAATGGTCAGGCCGTTGGCCTGCAGCGTATGCACCACCGTCTCTTCCAACCCGGCGACATCCTCATCATACACCGCATCGCCCAGCAGATCATAGAACTTTTTGGCGTAGGCGCGGCACATGGTCTGTGCCTCGGCGTCATTCTGCGCCCGGGCGGTGATGCGGATCTCGCATTCGCCGGTCTTGCAGTAGATGGCGGCGGTGGGGTTCGGGTTTTCCAGCAGCGCACGCACCCGGTACTC
>OIWQ01004749.1_pt1 | contig 10589 bp, 8 predicted proteins | sample 1587571 | NCBI WGS metagenome assembly OIWQ01 (sample SAMEA3888910, study PRJEB22519) | human gut metagenome | biome: human gut; feature: human-associated habitat; material: faeces | place: Denmark | collected 2010 | reverse complement strand
TATACTCTATTTTATTGATTTTGAATCATATAAGAAATATAAAAAAAAATAACAGACTAATAATTAAATATATATTGTAAAATGTTATAATATTAAATAGCTATATAATGTTTTATTCGGAGGATATTATGATTAGCGATGGTGAACTTTTTAAACTGTTAATAAATAAATATCCTAAAGAACCTATACCTTTTATCGTTGAACAATTTATGATTTTCAAGTTTTGTCTTATCCAGGCTGAGAAAAAAATGGATTCCCTAAGCATAGAAAAAGCTACACAACAGCCAATAAGGTTAGAAGATCAGGCCCAGAAAAATAAAAAATATCAGTATCATTTAGTGATGAATCCTGAAAGGGCTATCAACGTCGATACTGTTCAGTGCTGCCTGTGTGGTCGAAAATTTCAAAGTTTGACAGCGAACCATTTATTATCTCACGGTATTTCCGTGGACGAATATAAAAAACTATGCGGCTATGCTCCAACACAAAAACTAATTTGCGGTAATCTTCTGAAGAAATTAAGGGAAAACGCTCAAAAAGCCCGACGCACTAGAGAGAAAAAAATATCGAGGGAACACTAGAAAGCAAGCCCGCTGGATCCCCTCATCGTATTTGTCGCACACCGTTGGAAGTCTCTATAGTATAAAAGGGTGTTAATGCACCTTGCCCCCTCTGCTTTGGAGAAAAAGGAGTTTAGAGAAACTTGGCAAGTTACTGCCCTGAGAGATAGGGTCAGGACTCGTTATTCCCAATGAAGTGAAAACAGGGTATGCTGAAGACATGGAGGTGTCGCATGCGTACCCTGTTTTACCTTTCCAAAAGCCAGATGGAACGGATCAGCCCTTTCTTTCCCCGCTCTCACGGTATCCCCCGTGCCGATGACAGGCACGTCGTCAGCGGCATTCTTTACGTTATCAAACATGGACTTCAGTGGAAGGACGCTCCCGCGGAATATGGTCCGTACAAGACGCTGTACAATCGGTTCGTCAGGTTGAGCAGGCTCGGTGTTTTCAGCAGGATCTTCACCGAGTTGGCAAACCAGTCTCTCATGACTGCTCTTGCAGGTTCCCTCTGCCAGAAGAACAGTCCGTCCACCAGCTTTCGGGGCCATGCCCTCACCCCGTCCCGCGCCCAACGGTAACAGCGCGAGGACAGGGTTTCGTCCGGCCAGCCGCCGAGGAGCGTATTGATGAGCTGGTCAACGGCGATCAACGTTCGTTTTCCGTAGGTCATGCGGCTTCAATCTCTTCCGGCGTGGTCGCGGCCTCCACAGCCGCCTTACGTTCCCCGCCGCGCTGCATCGTCCCGTTCTTGTGCCGCATGGCCCCGCCAGCATAGAGCGCGAGGAAGCCCGATGCGTCGAACGTCAGCCGCACCAGCTCATTGCCCGGCACCGTGTAGGCGTTCCACATTACGGAGTCGGGCAGGCCCGGCATCCCCGCCTGTTTCATGATGCAAACGTTCGCCGTATCCGCAAAATTTTGCTGGTCAAAGGCATCATAGCTGAAATGATAGGTCACCCCGTCCACGGCATAGTCGAACCCGGAAGCAATGGCGGCGGACGTTTCCGCGGCGATCCGTGCTTTCTTCGCTATTTTCAGTTCCTCCAGCGTCGGTACGGGCGGGACGTATGTTTGCTCTTCCGTCACCATTTCCGGATGCGCTTCGGCATAAGCATTTACGTCTTCCCACAACCCTAAAAAATCTTTATGGATTTCGTCTGGTACACTGGTGTCTTCGGGATGCGGCACGCAGAACTTGCCGATCACGTATGCACCCGTTTCTTTTCTGTAGATTATGTTTCCGTAATTTTTTCCCATTTTTCTACTCCTCATGCGCTTCTGAAAGCCATTCCGTCCATAAAAGCATCTGGGTATCCCGGGTAATTAGGTGTCAAAGTTGTACCTCCCGCATTTTCCCCGATGACCATATCGATCCATTTTTCATCTGTTGCTACAAGATACATATATTTCCATGTACCGTAATTAGGCAGCGTATGCGTTGTCTTCACAATGATCATGTCCATGCCTTTGAGCCCAAACGCATTCTGAGCCTCGCTTGCAAAAGCGACGGAGAGCGCACTTTCAGCCTTGCCGCCAAGCGCATTCGCACTCCCGGCGGTATCTGCGTATCCGGCGCTATCAGCTTTTCCGTGCACCGCCCTACCGTCAAGATAGAGCTCACCGCTGTCCGGGGAGTAGCGCATCGCCAGCCCCTCATTTCCGTGTGCCCCTGAGAACTTGATCAGGCGCACGCTGTCAGCAAAAAGGCGCTCTATCTGCACATCACTGAGCCGCATCGGGCAATCAGTCGAAATCTCTCTCGTACCGTCCTCATGCGTTACGGCCGCGATTGAGGCGATCGCACCGGAAGCATTCTTTGCAAACATCTGCGTCCGCTTCGCGTTGTCGGAAGCGTGTTGTATGATATCGAACCCGCCCATGATCACGCTGTTTTTGTCGCCAAGAAACAGGCCGCGTTCGGTGTTGGCAGAGGGTGCAGCCTCGATCGCATTTTCAAGATCATTGTACGGGTTATCGACAATCACTTCCCCGCCGGACGGCACACTGCTGCACAATACATCCTGAAATGCCAGTTCTTCCTCCCGCGTCCACGCCGAAAAATCCCCGGCGTCCTGTCTGGTGTTATCGCTGTAAGTTCCGTAATCGCTCACGCTTCCCAGCATGCCGTCATTAAAAAGTCCAAGCCTTTTGGCCAGCGGGTTCTCTGTCCAGCCGTCCGGTGCCGCCTCCCCCGTGATTTTTCTCCATTGCGCCGGCGTCCGCACGGAGAGAAACGTGGACGCATCGCTCACATCGGCAAGGCATGCCGCCAGTTCTCTCATAGAATCCGGGTCCGTGTATTTTGTTCCGTTCATCTCCCCCCAGTTGCCGATAAAGAGTCCCTGAAGCGTATAGATACAGCTGTGATACTCCCGGAGCACATCTCCCACCTGCTCCATATGCTGCAATATAATGTCAAGATTCTCCGGTTCATACTGCTCGTTCTCCCCGTTCCAGTCATAGAGGAAACGGACGATCCATTTCTTGTCGCTGTCCGCCATGGCTGCAAACAACTGCCGGACATTTGACAGCCCCTCCTCCGATATGGCACCCGTCCGGTATTCCCGCAGATTGATCTGCATCATTCCAAGCCGCGTCGCGTCATCTTCCCTCGTCCTGTCTCTTAAATCTGTGGCATAGTCGACTGGTTCATCCGTAATGCGGTAGCCGTAAATGTAATAAAATCCGCGGTCCGGATTGGAAAGCCTTCTGGATGACTCTGCAAACGCCGCCGGCGTACATGTCACCTTCCAGTGAAACAGACTGCCCATTTGAGCTGCTGCTATAAGACACAAAACAACCGCTGCGCCAAGCGCCAAAAACTTTTTTCCACGTCCACTCATGATCCCTCCAGCTGATATAACCGATAGGTGTTCTGCCGTATCATATAGCAGCAGAAATTCTCATCTTCATAATATACCTTCATCTCCTGCGGATAGGATGCTTCAAACTTCCTGCACCATTCGTACGCTTTGGATTCCAGTATCGTGCGGCTGTCCAGATTGGAATAGGTCTGCGAGAGTTTTGAGAATGTCATCATCTCCTTCTCTGCCTGCTCCCGCGAGATCTCCGAGGCATTGATGCTGTTTCCCTCGCTGAAATAGGTCGTATAGTAAGAAGTGTATTTTTCCTCTGCCAGCCAGTCCGGTCCGGTAAAGAAGTGGTTCTGCGCGTATTGGATCGGCCGCTTCTCCACATACACAAAAATGTATTCCGTCGGCAGGGTATAGCCACTTCCGTTCACCCGGTTCAGGAAAGTCAAAAGCTCCTCATGCCGCCCCTGTTCGATCACCTGGTAAAGTTCGTCCGTGGTAGACACAATCGTATAGCTGTTCTCCGGGAATTTATCCGTGATGTCCTGTGTCACCATCACCGCCGCATTGTATCTGGTCAGTTCATAGTAGAGGTATCCGTGAAAAATGCCAAGCTGTCTCGTCCCCACATAGATCACCGCCACTCCCGCGGCAAGCGCAAGCGGCAGCACACGTCTGCCGGGCGTAAGGGCGATTGCCCCGGCAGCCAGATCCACCGGAATGACCACGACCGCCAGAATGAAAAGCTGTTCCGTAGAGCATAGCCTGGAGCCTGCAATAAGCTCCGGCAGCCCGAGGAACGGCGCCGCATAGACAATCATAAGCAATACCGATATTCCGACCAGCACCGGATATCCGTCAAACAGCTGCCGGATCTTTTTGCTGTCACTTCCCTTTTTTAGCAGGCCGGTGATAATCCCCGCCGCCATCCGGTACACCGCCCAGAGGATCAGTGCCAGACCGCTAAAAACCACAATCCATTCCGCCCGGTTCTCACGGTACAGCTGCACATACCCGTATTTCCAGACCAGTTGTGCCTTGCCGGCGAACGATGCCGCCATCCGTTCTGCCATCGCAAGCATATGATTACCGGCGGATTGTTTCGGAGCACTATTTTGTCCCGCATCCGCACTCCCGCCATCCGGTGTCTGCCCGTTCCCCCCGTGGGATTGTTCCGTCGGCTGCACCGCTGCTTCTGTCGTCTCCCCGCTCTCTGTCATCCTCTCACCGGACCATGTCTGCTCCTTCGATGTCTGCTCACTCGATGTCTGCGCCTGTTCTAAGATCTGTTCCGCCTGGCTGGTACGCCCCTCCGCGGTATCCGTACCGTTTATGACATTGACCGCCCATCCGATCGATCCCTGAAACGGTACACCCTTCGCATACGCAATTCCCATCGGCAGCACCGCTATCAGCACACCGAGGCAGACCGCCTTTACGAGAGATACAAACCTTCTCTTTTGAAAAAGAGAGGGAAGCCTGCACGCGGCAATCACCACGCAGAGGAAAAACGCCATCATCGTGACATAAAAATGAATGGCAAGGGAAGCCGACAGTGACAGCAGAAACAACAGCAGATTCTCATCCGTCAAAAACTTTCTGATCCGCTCTCTCCGGCTGCCGGATCTGTCGCTAAAGTTCGTCTTAAGGCAGCGAAGCAGAAACAGTGCGCACAGGAATTGTGTATACAGTCCGAACTCCTGCGGCAGCGTCCACTGCAGACGGGACATGGAAAAGATCTCGTCAATGCACAAAAGATCCACGGTCAGGAACAACGCCAGTGCAAGCACCGCGGTTCCGTCCCATGCAAACAATTCCTTCAGCAGCAGATACGCGCTGACCAGAAAAACCGCGACGTGGATTCCCGCCAGGAACAGCTGGCTGCTGTAAATCTTTACCCCGAACAGCACGCGCATGGCGTAGATAAAGCAGTGCATGGCTTCCGGGTAGATTCCCTCATAAAAAGGCGTACCGTTTAACAGACCATAGATCCACGAGTGGTGGCGGTACATATCGCCAAACCCGTAGGAGTAATCATGGAATGCCCCGTAGGAAAAATACACCATGCCAAAGCACACAACCACCCCCAGCATCAGATAGACGCAGCGCCGTCCCCGTATGCTCCGCCTGAATTGTGCATGTGCACGCCCAATCCCGTTTTTTACCCTGTTGCGCAGGCGAAGCAGCAAAAGCCGGATGCCGTAGGTTCCCAGAAACAGGCGGGAGATCTTTTTGATCTGCTCCCGCCGCACGGGGTACCATCTCAGCAAGCCAAGCAGCAATGTGCCGTAAAACAGCACGGCAATCAGCCATCCGTACAGTATATGAAACACACCCAGACTTAGTACCACCGTATTGAGCAGCACAACCGGAACCGTCACACAGAAAGCAAACCGCACCGTACGGCTTCTGCCTCTTAAATAATCCCGGAATACCACAGACGGCCACACAAACAGAATCATCACATAGGCAAAAAATACCCTGACATATTCCAGTGCCCAGTACCATGTATCCATTTTGCTCTCCTCCTTTCCCGTCGAACATCCTATTTTCTAGCGGAACAGCTTCATCTCCTCCACAAGCTTTCCGCGCGCTCTCGCCTTCTTTAACACCGCGTACCCCGATACCCGGCGCATCTTAACGTTGCGGTATGCAAAACCGCAGAACATCATCACCCACAACACCGGATGCAGAATGCGGTAGCGCCCTGCCCCTGGATAGGTGAGCAGCATCTGATGATGAAATTCCCTGCAATAATCCCGCCAGCCGGTTCCCCGCAGCGCCACCATACGGTCGGCACTTGACTTGCCGAACTCCTCCGCTTCCAGAATCTCTGTCAGGAATGCTTCCAGATTTGCAGCTTCCGCCTCCCAGTCAAATCGGCAAAGCAGCAGGGGCACTTTTTCCCCGGAAAGTCCCAGATATTTTACACAGACCGCCGTCACCAGCCGCGCAAATCCCATCACGCGGCATTCCTCTGCCATGGAGAAAAAACGCTCCTCTACCCCGCTGCCGTATCCCTTTTCCCAGAATACGACCCAGTCGCAGAGCAGCTTTAACCCGAATCCGGCACGCAGGAAATGCTGCAGCATATGAAGCAGCAGGTAAAACGCATGATATGCCGGCTGCAGCACCGGAAACTCCACCCCCATCACCGCCGTCCTCTCACAGTGCGCCAGAAATTCCGCCTGATGTGCGGCGAGCCACTCGTTGACGCTTTTGGAGTCGAACGGCTCTGCCAGCGCAACGTGAATTTCTATTCCGATCTGCTCTGTGCCAACGCAGACGATATGATGGTGCGCGTGCTGCTCTGGGGCTTTCCGGAATCCATGCTCATGCAGCACCTCATACGCCTTTTCTCCCGCTTTCTGATCCGCAACGAGCAGATCAATATCCCCGGACTTGCGAAGTTCCGGCACCGGATAGAGTCCCGCCGTGCCGCTCCCCTTTAAAAGAACCGTCTCGATTCCATGTTCCCGCAAAAGTCCTGTCACATATTTCCCGAGGAACAGCAGGCGGTAGCTCTGCCGCACCGTCTCTGCGCTTCTCTTCTCAAGGCGCTTCCGGTTCTCATCCTCCTCGGGCAGCTTGGGTGCCAGCACGTCGTACAGCAGCGGCAGCACGCGATGCCGGTCTGCCAGTTCAAGAATGGCTCCGTATTTTTCAGCCGGCGGGAGCATTTCCGCCGGTCTGCCGTGCAGCGCCGCATCCAGCAGCCTGCACAAATCCCATTGTTCTTCTTCCATCTGCTGTCTCATCACATTCCTCCCCGATGCAGCCTGCCCCACTCGATGCGCCGCAGGCGCTCCAACACCCGTTTCCATTCTTTCATCCTGCCGTATGCCATAAAAAACAACAGATTGGGCAGCACCACGCAGAGCGGCAGCCGGATGAGAAGAACGGTAAGCGGACTTCCCTCTGCCAGTCCGCAGACCAGGTCTGTCACAATCCATACCGCTCCCACACAGACCGCGTATAAAAGGTAGCGCAAATAAAACCGGTGCACCGGCAGGTGCAGTCTTCTTCGGTACAGGACAAACGGCTCCACCCACACCGACGTGAGAATCGTTGACAAAAACGTTCCGATAAATACGCCGAGCGTCTGATACTGTCTTACCAGAAGAATCGACAGCACCAGATTGAGCGCCGCCTCCGCCAGCGCCTTGTAGCGATCGAACCAGAACAATCCCATGGAATCCCGAAAGGTCAGCACCGCTTTCCTGGTTCCGTTGATAAAAAAGTTGAGGCATAAGATCATGACAACGGAGCGTTCAAACAGATACTGTCTGCCAAAAGCCAGCTCCACAAACGGATTGAGCAATTCGTACAGGCAGATCGCCGCAAACCCGTAAAGCCACTGCCCGATAAAAAAGGCCGTCTCAAAAATCTCGCGGATTTTGCCCTGGTCCTCCGTTGCTCCCAGATTGCCCACACTCGCTGTAATTCCCGCAAAGACCTGGTCCAACACCTGGCGGACGGAACCGATCAGAAGATAATAATTGGAATATATTCCGACACTGACCACGCCGACAAACGCGGAGATCAGTAAATTATCGGTATTATTTACAACGACCGTCCCAAGCTTGTGCATCATCATGGCGCGGATATTCCGAAACAGTCCCGTCCGCTCCTCTGCTGGAAGACGTTCCTTCTCTTTTTCCTTTAAATACGGGAAAAGCTTTTCCGCCTTTCGCGAGATACACACATTTGACAGAACCGTGCACATCAGATACATCAACAAAAACAGAATAAAGTTTCCCGTAGTAAGCAGCACAACAATCTGCAGCAGATCCTGCAGCACCAAAAAGCCGGTCTGATAGATGAGCACCACATAATTCATCTGATGCGCCTCAATCAGCGTCCTCTTGTACACCAGCAGATACGACAGCACAGAGTTGGCGAGATAGAGAAGGTAAATAAACGTCAGATGCTCCACCTCGGGTCTGTTTTTCATGAGCACGTCCATAAACGGAATCAGCGCCAGTCCCAGCACGCCCACACACACCGCGGTTCCACGGTAAAATGTCTGGTAAAGCTTCATCAGCTGCTGCTGCTTCTTGATGTTGCCCTCCGCGATCGGCCGGTACAAGGCGTAAGTGATTGCCGTGCCTGCGCCAAGCTCGGTCAACGAAAGCACGTTTAAAATATCGGTGAACAGACCGTTGATTCCGACATAGTTTTCACTCAGCGTATGCGTAAAAATCACACGCGTCACAAATCCCATCAGAATCGCCGTCATTCTGGAGATGACCGCCACGGTTGTATTCATTGCCGAATATTCTGTTCTGCTCTTTGTTTCCATGGCGTCTCCTCTCTGTCTTAGTGCTTTTCCCCTGCTCCGTCCGTTTCAAAGGAACTCTTTTTCGGAAAAGCTTTTAAAAATGCTTCGTTTAATTCCCTCTTGACCCTGTCATACGCCTCCACCTTCTGGGAATCATTGATGCAGACAGCCGGGCTTTTTTTCTTCTCAATCGCATGAAGCAGCGATGTATTCTGATCCGAGAGATCATAATACCTGCAGAACCGACCGGCATTGACAGGATAAAAATTACCCTCCAGCTTCTGCCATTCTCTGAGCAGATACTGGCTCACATCCTCCCTGCTGCGGAATCTGTGGCTGCACACCTCCGACAAAAGTTCTCCCTCACGCTGCCAGAGCGCCTCGTAGGTGCTCTTTAGAAGCGGCGACGGACCGTGCACCGTATAAAATCCGGTAAACCGCGGGAACATGCGCTCGAGCAGGTTATACCCGAAATATAAGAGCGGATACCCCGGATGCCAGTAGGCTCCCGGCTGCTGCTTCATGTTTTCCCGCTTGTCAAAATACCTTGCAAGCACCATCGCATTGTTCAGATAGATATACGGCATGACGGCATCCTCCCGGTTTGCCACGACCGGCTGTAAGGCAAGCATGTCAAGCGGCTTTCCGTCCCGGAAAAACTGTCCGGGGCTTACCTGCCGCAACAGAAACATATCGTCGTTAAAATAGACAAACTGTTCCGACAATCCGGGGATGCGGTGAAAATTGAGCTCGATTGTGTGGGAATTAAACGTCGGCAGAAATTCTCCCGGAATATAATCCTCGTGGCGCACAATCTCAAGCTTCGGATAATTCCCATTCAGCCACTTCGGCACATGTCCCCATGTGACAAAATAGATCTTGTGCACCCACGGGGCATTCTGTTCCACACTGCGGAACCAGAACCGCAGGCAGTCCCAATCACGGTAGCGCACATCCCTGGTATCGCAGGCAACGCCGGACTTCTCTCTCTCTCCGGTCTCTTCTACCGCTGTTTTCTCCCCCATCTTCCCATAGCGGTCCCGCTCTCTCTGCCATGCCGGATCCCCGCCGTCAACCCAGGCAATCACAAAATCAATCTGTGTTTCCTTTTTCTCTTCCATGCAATCCTCCCTGCACCATCCATCTGCCGATCAAGAGCCGGCTTCCCGCGCCTTCATTCGCAAACGGCAGCGGTTTTCCGTCTTTCTTCCGCACCATGGAAAGGTAGAGTTTCTCCTCTTTTCCTTCCCCGTCGTCTTCTCCCGCCGCAATTTCAACCTTTGCCACGTCCGTCTGACCGCCCTTTAATCCGCAGATCTCATAAGGAACCTTCTGCACCTTCTGCTCTTTGCCTTCATCACACTCCCGGATCAGAAGCAGATCTGTTTTCTGGCATACGGCGGAAAATCCTTCATTTTTCAGTGTCACCCAAAGGCTTCCCTTTTTCCACTCTGCACAAAGCACGCAGATCCGGTAACCAAGGCGGCTGCCGATCTCCTCATACAGCGATTTTCCGGACGGGAGACGGCATGCCTTCCACTCTGCCATCCGCGCCGGGTCATAGATGCTGTTTAAATAGGTCACCTGCATCTTTTGAAGTTCCTCTAAGACTGCCTCCGCGGACAGCTTTATTCCCGCCAGCGCCTCCCCTCCGCACAGAATATTTTCATCCTGTCCGCTCAGATAAGCCTGCTCATCTGCCGCACACCACGGTTCTTCCCAATCTGCCGCCTCCCGCGGCACATCCCCGAACGTCCCCATATGGTCGGCTCCGGCAAACATGGCATCATCGTATAGTCCCAGTCCGCGCACCGGCCTATTTCCCGCCAGCATGCGCAGATGCACCGGCTTTCGCACCGAGAGTGTCAGCGCATGGTGCATCGCCTCCTGCCAGGTCTGCGCCAGCAGGCAGATCTGATCCGGGCGCAGAAA
>OIWQ01004745.1_pt1 | contig 10596 bp, 7 predicted proteins | sample 1587571 | NCBI WGS metagenome assembly OIWQ01 (sample SAMEA3888910, study PRJEB22519) | human gut metagenome | biome: human gut; feature: human-associated habitat; material: faeces | place: Denmark | collected 2010 | reverse complement strand
ACTTGAAACCTTTAGAATTCTCCATGCGGTGGATGAAACTGTCCATCGACGATTCACTCTTGGTCAGGTCCACCTGCCGGTACTTGTTCCAGTAAGCCTCATCGCGGTTCATGGCATCTATGTCATGCCGTACTTTAGCCTTGCCCTTGAAAAGTACCTTGGGCAGTTCGTCGAAGGAATAGTCGGTAAGACGGGTGTTGCGCACCACGAGCAAGTCTTGCAGCATCTTGTTGGTATGTATTTCCGCCACCATATCATCCTTGGAAAGCACCCATTCACCATTGTCCAAACGTGTGAATTCCTGCTCTATCTTCATATCCTTCACCCAGTTCACGTCGCTGGTGTGAGGCATATAGAGATTGCATTTCTTGACATGCAGCGTACTGTCGGCTGTCACATACAGTTCGCCACGGAAACCGAAGTCCTGCGAGTTGGCAGGAATAAACTGCAGATGATAGCAGAGGTCACGCTCCACATAGACCGTGTCCTCTATATAATAATGATAAAAGGAAATAGCCGTTCTGCCGATAGGCGACGGGAAGGGATACTGCAACAGGCGCACATAGTCATCATAGATATCCACATCGGTAAACACGTCTTTCATCGTGGTACTCAGAATCTCACCCGTCTGTATCACCTGACCAATACCATTAGTCTGCTGTCCCTTGATGATATCTTTCTCGCTCTTGGGATCTTTGCGATAGATATGCTGCGACACCGTCTCGTCGACACTCACAGGGAGAGTGAGTTTACCATTATAGGGCGATTTCTCAACCTGGTCGAGCAGATATTGTCGTTTACTGAAAAACTTGCCTTCAAGCTGTTCTTTCGAAAGGTCGTTCAGGGCAAGGGTTATCTTCTGATATTTGTCATACTGATAGTATGGATGGTTGGCCAGATCGGTTTTCTTCTTGGCTGCGATAACGCGGCGCATCAGCTCAACAGCAGGATTGTCCTTGCGCTTGTACTTACCCCGTTTCGACTTCACCACCACTTCATTGAGCCTACGGCTGTCATCCTTTAGTTTTATCTCAAGGAAGTTGGTGTTGGCGTCCACCTTCACCGTCTGCGTCTTGTAACTCAAGGCACTCACGGTAAGCATCCAACCTTCATGCTTTTCTATGGAGAAGCGGCCTTCGCCATCGCTCGACACAGCTATTCTGTGTCCTCGGTACTGCACGCTGGCATAAGGTACAGCAAATCCGTCAACGTCGATGACGCGACCTGATATTTTCTTTTGTGCCATCATCTGCTGCGTCAAAGCAACAAGCAGCACAACCATCATATATATGCGGAGTTTAATCTTCATGTCCTAAATACCTTTTTGTTTTTTATAACTCTTCTCTTTCTTGTAATTCTTTCTGTCTTTATCAGGGCACACTCTCCCCTTAACTGATTTTGATTGCAAAGTTATAAATATTATCTGAAAAGAGAGGAAAACTTTTTAATTAATTTAGTTTTTTACCTTATTTTTGGCATATTTGTCGAATATTGGAAAAAACTATTTGGTTATTTAAGGTTTTTGGCGTAATTTTGCAAACTGAACGTTTTCGTTAAGCCAAATGGGCAGAGAAAGCTTGCTTTCACTCTGCCATGGCGAGAAAAGGTGCGCGCAAGCGAACTGCAAAACTTGAGGTCTATATATAATAAGGTGTAAGGGCAAAAGAGAAAAGACTAAAAGAAATAGCAAAAAACAGAAATCAAGATATGAACGATAAAGGCAACCTGACAGACAAACGTCCACCCCTGCTGCCAACGATTATAGGAACAGGCTTAGGCAGCGGTTTCTGGCCTTGGGGTCCAGGAACTGCCGGCTCAGTATTGGGCACGCTGATATGGGCCGTGATAGCATTATTTGCAGGATTGGACGGAACAACATTGCAGACCACCATGTTGCTGTTGACCGTAGTATCCACCATATTGGGCACATGGGCCACCGCACAACTCCAGCCCTACTGGGGCGAAGATCCAAGCCGCGTGGTTATCGATGAGATTGTGGGAGTATGGATTCCACTGTCTCTCATCATACCTTTCGAAGAGGCTGGTCACAAAGCCGACTCACTTTGGTGGGCTGTGATTGCATTGGTGCTTTTCCGCTTCTATGATATGGTAAAGCCTCTTGGCATCAAGCGCCTTGACCGCATGAGAGGTGCTTTCTACGTGATGGCCGATGACATCCTTGGAGGTGTCTATGCGGCAATCACGATGGTTATTATCAAAATAGCATGGGCATGGGTAAGATAAAACATGAACTATATACTTTCGGCAAGGCAGAGGTTACGGCTTCGATGGGCTCCGCGGTAGACTTCGGTCTGGCATTCATGCTGTCCGACATCGTAGGAATCTATTATGGTCTGGCAAATGCCTTGGGCGTGGCGGCAGGTGGCGTGACCAACTGTTGTCTGAACTACCGTTACGTTTTCGGCGATTCCAATCGCAGGAAAAGAAGTGTGGCATGGCGATATTTCATCGTATGGGCCATCAGTTGGTTACTCAATTCGGGAGGCACCATCGCACTTACCGAGTTTATCAACAGTCACGAGCGCCTCGATATTCACTATCTCATACCCAAGAGTGTGGTAAGCATCCTCGTTGCCCTGTTGTTCAACTATCCTGCCCAGCGCAAGTTTGTATTCAAGCCTGCCAAACAGAAGTCTACCGAAGAAAATTAAGACATTGAGCTTTCACAAGTTCAGAAGTCAAAGAAGTTGACCAAAACATTCAGAATCAATAACAATTCAAAAAATATGAACTACAGAGATTTCTTACAGAAAGTCATCTATGTGATCATCAATCCTATCATCAAGGCGATGATCCGTTTGCACATCACCCCCAACATTGTTACCTTCATCGGTTTCATAGGCAATATCGTGGCAGCTGGTTTCTTCGTTGAGGCAGCTCTCACACAGAGTTTGGAACTCTTGGGATGGGGAGGACTCATCATCCTTGCTGCAGGACTCTTCGACATGATGGACGGCCGTCTGGCACGAATGAGTGGAAAGAGCAGCCTTTTTGGAGCATTATGGGACTCGACACTCGACCGCTATAGCGAACTGGTAAGCCTCTTCGGCATCTGCCTTTACTTCTTGCGCATGCAAGACGAGATGGGCTTTTGGATGGGCATCGTCACCTTTGCAGCCATGATAGGCTCAGTAATGGTGAGCTACGTACGCGCCCGAGCCGAGGGACTGGACATCGAGTGCAAGGTTGGACTGATGCAACGCCCCGAACGAGTTGTAGTGACAGCTGTCACAGCCATGCTCACTGGTTGCATGGCAGATATATGGTGGCTTGCCGGCGGTATGATTCTCATAGCCGTACTCGCCAACATCACAGCTTTCTGGCGCATAGCACATTGCTACATCGTGATGAATAAAAAGGAGGCAGAATGACAAGTTTGTATCTCATCGCAGTCTTCGCCCTGCTCATAGCATGGCAGAAGACCCGCAAGTTTGCACTTTATTTCCTGCCATGGCTCATCTTTGCCGTGACATACGACTCCATGCGCTTCTACCCTAATTATATGGTAGGTAGCATCGATGTACGTGGACTTTACGAAGCCGAGAAGTCTCTTTTCGGCATAGCAGCACAGACTCCAACAGAGTTTCAGGCCATTGCCGACCATTCGCAGATGATGATTCCAGGCGAATACTTCAGTGTGCACCATGCAGCCCTGCCCGACCTTATGGCAGGATTCTTCTACCTCTGCTGGGTTCCTGTTCCAGTAGGCTTTGCGCTCTATCTGTTCTCGAAGAAAGAATATCGTTGGTTTGTGCGTTTCTCATGGACATTCCTTGCGGTCAACCTCATAGGCTTTGTAGGCTATTACATCCATCCAGCCTCACCACCCTGGTATGTGATGGAGTATGGGTTCTCCCCCATCTTGGGAACACCGGGCAATGTGGCAGGTCTGGCACGCTTTGACGAGTTGGTGGGCTATCCTGTCTTCCACTCCATCTATTGTCACAATGCCAATGTCTTTGCTGCCGTACCCAGTCTGCATGCAGCCTATATGTTGATCACCACCTTCTATGCAGCCAAGAGTCACCAGCATTGGTTTACCACTGCAGCCTTCGCCATCATCTGTATGGGCATTTGGTGGACAGCAGTCTACTCGGGTCATCACTACATCATCGATGTACTGCTTGGCATCATGACCGCAATCATTGGCATCCTGCTCATGGAGAAAGTAGTTTTCAAAAGATTCCTGAACAGGAATAGCCAAGAAGTACATTAATACCTCACGCGGGTTGAAGAAGCCACAGTTCAGGCAAGCACCTTTTTGAAACAGCGACGGCGTCGATGCTGTTCGCTCTCCAAATATTGCCACTGGTTTCTTACGCCCGTGTTCGACTCCATCTGCGGCATTGCCTCTGCCCACTTGAAACCATACTTATGATACTGCTCTATGAGATGGGCAAAAATGATGGCATTGGCACCCTTGACACGGTAGGCAGGCAACACACCGATGAGCAACAGATCTACAGTATCTGTCTTATGCCACTTGAGCACCTTCAGCAGATGCCACCATCCCCAAGGCAGAAGCTTGCCGTTGCGTGTCTTCTGCAAGGCTCTGGCAAAAGAGGGGAAGGAAACGCCAAAGCCTACCAACTTTCCACCCAGCTCATCTATCTCTTCCTGCGAAACACCCTGCTCGTCATCAGCTGCTGTCACACTTCGGTCAACCACGCCTACCACCAGATCGAGGTCAGCCATCTTGATGTACTGGTCTATCAACTGGCTGATTTGCTTCTCAGACAACTGCTGGAAGTCGTACAGGTTGGCATAAGTCTCGTTCAGTATCTCGAAGATGCGATGTCCCATACCTTTCTTCACCAACTGACTGCGGCTGAAGCGGTAAGGATGCAGGTTGTATCTTCGTTCTATCATCTGTGCCGTCTTGGCAAACTTCTCGGGTGTCACCTCAGGCACCTTGATGCGATATTCCATCCAGTCGTTATCTTTCTCGAATCCTCCCAAAGCCTCGATGTGCTGAGGATAATAAGGATAGTTGTAGATAACATAGGCTGTGGCAAGACGGTCGAAGCCTTCGATAAGCATTCCCTCACGATCCATATCGGTAAAACCAAGTGGTCCTACCATTTCTGTCATTCCATGTTCACGGCCATACTGCTCCACCATCTCCAACAAAGCACGCGACACATCAGGGTCGTCAATGAAGCCGAAGCGAACCTGCTTCTTCTGCCACTCCTCGTTGGCACGATGATTGATGATGGCAGCCACACGTCCCACCACCTTTCCTCCTCTCAAGGCCAGGTAATACTCCGCCTCACAGAACTCGAAGGAAGAGTTTCGTTCCTTCGACAAAGTGCTCTCCTCATCGAATCGGATGAATGGAACAGCATACTTATTATCTTTATAAAGATCGCAGTAAAAACCGATAAAAGCATCCAAGTCTTTCTTACTGCTCACCTTCTTGATTTCTATCTGATTGCCTTGTAGCATTGTTTCTTTCATGCCGCAAAGTTACAAAGATATTTCAAAATATGCAAATTTTAGGTTTGAAATGTGTTCTGAAAAATTAACACTGATTTAGATACATTACACCACACAAGCCTTGGCTTTGTCGGAAAAAAGCAGTACTTTTGCACGCATGAAAAGAGAGACCGACAATTACACATTCCTCACCCATGCCCCAGTACATAAAGTGATTTTCACAATGGCTGTGCCTACCATTGTAAGCATGCTTTCTACAAGTATGTACAATCTTGCTGACACCTATTTTGTGAGCAGTATCAACACACAGAGTGTGGCAGCCGTGGGCATCTCCTTCTGTATGATGGCTGTCATACAGGCTGTAGGATTCTTCTTCGGACATGGATCTGGCAACTATATCTCACGACGCTTGGGAGCCAAGGACACTGACAGCGCACGCAAGATGGCTGCTACCGGAGTCGTGCTCAGTTTCATTTCAGGACTCTGCATCACCATCCTCGGACTGTCATTTCTTACACCACTCTCTCTGCTGCTCGGTTCCACCCCTACCATTCTTCCCTATACAGAACGCTACTTGGGCATTATCCTGCTCGGGGCTCCGATAATGACCATGTCGCTGACTCTTAACAACCAGATGCGCTTTCAGGGCAACACGATGTATGCCATGAAAGGTATTCTGTCGGGTGTGTTACTCAACCTCATATTGGCTCCAACACTCATCCTTTATTTCTGTTTGGGAATCACGGGAGCTGCCATTGCCACACTAATCAGTCAATGCTTCGGATGCCTCATACTTCTACTAATGACAACCAAGGGACAGAACATTCGTATCGAGCCACGACTTTTCACACCTTCGAAGGCATTCCTGAAGGAGATCATAGCAGGAGGAACACCCTCGCTCTCGAGACAAGGATTAGGCAGTATTTCCACCTTGATGCTCAACGTGGCAGCAGGCTCATACGGAGACGCAGCCATCGCCGGCATGAGTATTGTCACCCGAATAGCCTTCTTCACCTATGCCATCGTCATCGGTTTGGGACAGGGATTCCAGCCACTTTGCGGATTCTGTTATGGTGCACGTCTCTACAGTCGTGTAAAAGAAGCCTTTACCTTCTGTATCAAATGCGGCACGATCTTCCTTACCGTCTGCGCTGTAGCAGGATTTGTCTCTGCCGAATCCATCATCACTCTCTTCAGAGACGAGAACGAAGTGGTGAGTGTGGGAACAGCAGCCCTGCGCTGGCAGGTACTCAGCTTTCCACTCGTGGCCTTCATCGTATTGACCAATATGCTCACGCAGACCATTAGAAAGCCCATACGCGCCAACCTGGTAGCCGCCGCCAGAAGCGGTCTTTTCTTCATCCCGCTCATCATCATCCTGCCCCATTGTTTCGGACTTCTTGGTGTCGAGATGTGCCAGGCATGTGCCGACATTTGCTCCTTTGCCCTGGCGGCTCCCATTGCCTGGAGTGCCTTCCGTGATATGAAGAAAGAACAGGCAGAAAAACAAAAAACACCACAAACTTTTGGGAAATAAGAAAAAAATCGTAACTTTGCATCGGATTTTTACTGACACAATTGAGAAATGAGCAAAGACAAGCTAACTCATCAGCTGACAGAAACCATCGAAGAGCTTTCATGCCCCAAGTCGCTGAAAGGTCTGTTTCATCAGCACAGGGACGGGAACCCGCTTCCTTCGGGCAAGGCGCTCGAAGAAATCATCAATTTATCCCGCTCCATCCTTTTCCCCGGATATTATGGTAACTCATCGGTCAACATATCCACTATCAAATACCACATCGGAGTGAGAGTGGAGAAACTCTACGAGAAACTGACAGAACAGATTCTCGCAGGCCTCTGCTTTGCCAACGACTGCGAAAGCGAGACCTCACAAGAACTGCTGCGACAGAGAGCCAAGGCCGGCGTCATAGCAGCCAAAGCCATCATGGAGTTTCCCCGACTCAGAAAGATTCTTGCCACCGACGTGGAGGCGGCCTACGAAGGCGACCCTGCTGCTGTAAGCCAGGGAGAAATCATCTCCTGCTATCCTGTGATCAAGGCCCTCACCAATTACCGTATTGCCCATGTACTCTTCGAACTTGGCGTGCCACTCATCCCCAGAATGATGACCGAGCTGGCACACTCTGAGACGGGTATCGACATTCATCCCGAAGCAACGATCGGCAAACATTTTACCATCGACCACGGAACGGGTGTGGTAATAGGCGCCACCTGTATCATTGGCAACAATGTGAAACTCTACCAGGGAGTAACCCTCGGGGCCAAGAGCTTCCCACTCGACAAGGACGGCAATCCTATCAAGGGCATTCCACGCCATCCTATCCTTGAGGATGACGTCATCGTGTACGCCAATGCCACCATCTTAGGACGAATCACCATTGGCAAGGGATGCGTCGTGGGAGCCAACGTATGGGTCACCAAGGATATGCAGCCAAAGACAAAGAAATACAAGAAAGAAAAAACAAGTTTATTAGACATAGAATTCAATAATGGAACAGGAATTTGAACTCATTGCCAAGACCTTCATGGGCTTAGAGCCCGTCTTGGCTGAGGAGCTCACCCAGTTGGGTGCCAACAATGTACAGATAGGTCGCCGTATGGTTTCCTTCACAGGCGACAAGGAAATGATGTATCGTGCCAACTTCCAGTTGCACACTGCCATCCGAGTACTCAAACCCATCAAGCACTTCAAGGCTCGCTCTGCCGAAGAAGTTTACGACGAGGTGCAGAAGATTAAATGGGACGATATTCTCGACGTGAAGAAGACATTCTCGGTCGACTCTGTGGTCTACTCGGAGGAGTTCCGCAACTCACGCTTCGTTACTTATAAGGTAAAGGATGCCATCGTGGACTGGTTCCGCGAGAAACTCGGCACACGACCTAATATCAGCGTTTCCAATCCAGACATCCGCCTCAACATTCACATTGCTGAAGACAAGGCTACCCTGAGTCTCGACTCAAGTGGTGAGAGTCTGCATCGTCGTGGCTACAGACAGGAGCAGGTGGAGGCACCTCTCAACGAGGTACTTGCTGCCGGTATGATTCTCATGACAGGCTGGAAGGGCGAGTGCGACCTCATCGACCCTATGTGTGGTTCTGGAACCATTGCCATCGAGGCTGCCCTCATTGCCCGCAACATCTCGCCAGGAGTATTCCGTAAAGAATTCGCCTTCGAGAAGTGGAACGACTTCGATCAGGAGCTCTTCGACCGTATCTATAACGACGATTCACAGGAACGTGAGTTCGAGCACCACATCTATGGCTATGATATAGACATGAAGGCTGTCAACACAGCGGCTCTCAATGTGCGTGCAGCCGGTATGACCAAAGACATCACCATCGCACAGAAAGACTTCAAGGATTTCGAGCAGCCTGCCGAGAAGAGCATCATCGTGATGAATCCTCCTTACGGCGAGCGCATCTCTACCCCTAACCTCTTGGGCACATACAAGATGATTGGCGAACGCTTCAAGAAGGCCTTTGCCGGCAACGAGGCCTGGGTACTGAGCTATCGCGAGGAATGCTTTGAGCAGATCGGCTTGAAGCCAAGTATCAAGATTCCTGTATTCAATGGAAGCTTGGAGTGCGAGTTCCGTAAATATGTCATGTTTGACGGCAAGATGAAGGACTTCCGCTCCGAAGGCGGCATCGTGAAGACCGACAGCGAGAAGCGAGAGATGGCACAAAAGCACCGTTTCAAGAAGGAGCGCGAGTTCAAGAAGCGCATCACCGAGGAGACAGAGAACGAAGAAGACGATATTCGCTCATTCAAGTTCCATACCAACCGCTTTGCCGACTTCGAGAAAAACCGCGAGGACATCCGTCGTGGCAACAAGACACGTTCGGCAGGACGCCGCAACGACGACAACGATGACAGACGCTCTGGCAAGAGTTTCAAGGGAGGCGACCGCAACTTCAAGGGAGGCGACCGTGACTTCAAACGTGGAGGAAAAGACTTCAAGCGTGGAGGCGACTTCAAAAGAGGTGGCAAGGACTTCAAGCGTGGAGGAAAACGTGGCTTCGATAACTTCGGCGATGAGGACTAAAAAGTAAAGAACAAAGAATCATGAATTTTAGAAAATCTCTATACCAAGTTTCACTGGTTACCATAATGGCTATATCTACAGTCAACACACAGGCACAGGGCGTAGTTCCTGCACAGAAGGGCGATAAGACATTTACACTCGAAGACCTGAACTTCGGCGGCAACAATTATCGCAATATGGTGGCAAAGAACCGCTGGTGCACCTGGTGGGGCGACCAGCTTGTACGTCAGGATGTAGATGCATGCTATCTGGTAAACAAAACCAATGGCAAGGAAACTAAACTCTTCGGCATCAACGACATCAACCAGTGGATTGCTCCTACCAAGGACGTAAAGGTAAGGGCTCTTTACAATGCCAGGTTCCCCTTTGCAGGCAAGAGCATCGTTATGGTAAGCAACGGCAGCAAGACCTATACCGTCGACTTCAGGAAGCACCGTCTGATCAGCGAGTTGGAGTTTCAAGAGGGCGAAGATCTCCTCGAAGCCAACACTCAGCAGAACGCCTTCGCTTACCTGAAAGGCAGCAACCTGTATGTACGTACCTTCAATGCGGCACCCGAGAACGCGATGACCAAGGAGAAGAAATCGCACGATTTCCAACTCTCTGCTGATGGAAGCCGCGAGATCGTATACGGGCAAAGCGTTCACCGCGATGAGTTCGGCATATCGAAAGGCACCTTCTGGAGTCCCAATGGTGAAAGACTGGCTTTCTATCGCATGGACCAAAGCATGGTGACCGATTATCCTCAGGTCAACATACCTGAGATAGGCTTCGATCATCCCGAGACACAGAGTTGCATCGCTACTCCCGCTCCCGACAAATATCCTATGGCTGGCGAGACCTCTCATCAGGTCACCGTGGGTGTGTTCGACTGTCTTACAGGAAAGACCATCTATCTGAAGGCTGGCGACCCTACCGACCGTTACTTCACCAACATAGCATGGAGCCCCGACAGCAAGACCGTCTATATGTTCGAGGTCAACCGCGACCAAAACGACAGCCGCCTTACTGCCTATGATGCAGAAACCGGCGAGAAGACAGGCGAACTCTATCGCGAGACCGATGAGAAATA
>OIWQ01004743.1_pt1 | contig 10597 bp, 9 predicted proteins | sample 1587571 | NCBI WGS metagenome assembly OIWQ01 (sample SAMEA3888910, study PRJEB22519) | human gut metagenome | biome: human gut; feature: human-associated habitat; material: faeces | place: Denmark | collected 2010 | reverse complement strand
ACAGACGCCGGACGAATTTCACTTAGTTTTTGTTCCGCTTCTTTACGAAGGCTATATACCTTGTGATAATCAATATCTTCCGGTATTTTTTTATTTTCCAATTTATTAAACTGCTCTACCTGACGCATTTGTCTTTTAATATATCCATCATATTTAATATTGATGTTAACCTGCTCGGCAACTTCATCCGGAAGTTCCGGTCTCTCCTCATCAATTGGTGCAAGCACTTCATAATTCAATTCCGGTCTTCGGATCAGCTCTGCTAAAGAAGTTCCGGTATTTAAAGGAGTACTCTCATACTCTTCTAATAAAGCCTGAACTTTTTTGTTTGCTCCGATGTTTACTTTTTCCACACGGGCAATCTCTTCTTCGATCAATCTTTCTTTTTCCAAAATCCAGTCATATCTTTCCTGTGAGATCAGCCCTACACGATATCCTTTCTTAGAAAGACGTAAATCCGCATTGTCCTGTCTTAATAAGAGGCGATATTCCGCTCTTGAAGTCATCATTCGGTAAGGTTCATGATTTTCTTTTGTCACCAGATCATCGATCAATACTCCGATATAGGATTCTGAACGGTCTAAAATTAAAGGTTCCTTTAACAAAACTGACATTGCTGCATTGATTCCGGCAACCAATCCCTGCCCCGCAGCCTCTTCGTAACCACTGCTTCCATTGAACTGACCACCACTGAAAAGTCCTTTTATTTTCTTAAACTCCAGACTTGGATATAACTGATTTGGATTGATGCAGTCATATTCAATCGCATAAGCATTTCTGACAATTTTTGCATTTTCCATTCCCGGTAAAGTCCGGTACATCCGATACTGTACATCTTCCGGAAGAGAACTTGACATTCCTCCGACATACATTTCATTGGTATTCAAACCTTCCGGCTCAATAAATATCTGATGTCTGTTCTTATCTGCAAATTTTACAACCTTATCTTCAATCGAAGGACAATATCTTGGTCCTGTTCCCTCGATCACACCGGAATACATTGGGGAACGGTCTAAGTTCTCACGGATGATCTTATGAGTCTCTTCGTTCGTATAAGTCAACCAGCAGGAAACCTGTTCGATCTGAACATCCTCCGGATTTGTTGTAAAAGAAAACGGTACAATCCTCTCGTCTCCTTTTTGCTCGATCATCTTAGAAAAGTCAAGAGAACGCTTATCCATTCTTGCCGGAGTACCGGTTTTAAAGCGGAACATTTCTACTCCATGTTCTTTTAAGGAATCTGTAAGGTGCGTTGCAGCCTGTAAACCATTCGGTCCTGTATAATTTATGACATCTCCATAGAGACAACGTGCATTTAAGTAAGTTCCGGTACAGAGAACAGCAGCTTTACATTCATAAGTCGCACCGGAAAAAGTTTTAACTCCGGTAATATGATTTTCTTCATCGGTTATAATTTCGGCAACCTCTGCCTGACGGATCGTAAGATGTTCGGTATCCTGCAAAGTTTTTCGCATTTCCATACTGTAAGCAGCCTTGTCTGCCTGGGCCCGAAGAGAATGTACTGCCGGTCCTTTAGAACGGTTCAGCATCTTTGACTGAATAAAAGTCTTATCAATATTTTTTCCCATCTCTCCACCGAGTGCATCGATCTCACGGACCAGATGCCCCTTGGAACTTCCCCCGATATTCGGGTTACAAGGCATCATTGCAATACTGTCCACACTGATCGTAAATAAAATTGTTTCAAGTCCAAGTCTTGCACAGGCAAGTGCTGCCTCACATCCGGCATGTCCTGCACCAACTACCACTACATCATAGTTTTCCTTTACAAAAGCCATAACAATCCTTCTTTCCTACTTTCCGGTACAAAATTTTGAAAATATTTCATTGACTAAATCTTCTCCTAAAGATTCGCCTAAAATATTTCCAAGTTCTTCATAAGTGTTCATCAGATCAATCGAGTAAAAATCTTCCGGCATCTCCATCGCAATACTGTCAAGCACCATATTCAGGCTGTCCTTTGCATTACTTAAAGCTGCCTTATGTCTCGCATTTGTAATGTAGACCTCATCATTCAACTCTACTTTTCCATGGAAAAATAATTTTTTGATTGCATTCTCTAATTCATCGACTCCCTGATTCTCTTTCATCGATACTTTAATGATCTTCTGGTCTAAATGAGAAACGATCATCTCTTCCGTCGTTACCGTATCTAAATCAGATTTATTCAAAAGTACAAGAGCTGTACGATCCTTTATCATCTCCATGATCTTTTCATCATTTTCATCTAACGGAGTGGACGAATCTACAACATAAATTATTAAATCAGCATTTACTAAATAATCTTTTGCCTTATCTACTCCTATTTTTTCAACCACATCTTCCGTATCACGGATTCCGGCAGTATCAATAATATTAAGAGTGATCCCATTCAGGTTCATCTGCTCTTCTAAGACATCTCTCGTTGTTCCGGCAATATCCGTAACAATTGCCCTCTCTTTTTTCAAAAGAACATTCATCAAAGAAGACTTTCCTGCATTCGGCTTTCCTACAATGACCGTATCAATTCCTTCTTTTAAAATTTTTCCATTGTCGGCGGTATCTAGGAGATGTTCAATTCTTTCTTTACACTCTTCTGCTACTGTTTTTAATTTCTGCCCATACCCATCAATATTGATATGTTCCGGATCATCCAAAGCAGATTCAATAAAAGCAATCTCATAAATGATCTTTTTCCGCAGCTCTTTGATCTCTTTTTGCAAAGAACCCTGAAGCTGGGAAATTGAACTCTTTAATGCAAATTCATTTTTAGAAGAAATGACATCCATAACTGATTCCGCCTGTGTCAGATCAATCCTTCCATTTAAAAATGCACGTTTTGTAAACTCTCCCGGTTCTGCAGGTCTTGCTCCATGGCAAACCACAGTATCTAAGATCTTTTGCATAACAAGTACGCCGCCATGACAGTCAATCTCAACCGTATCTTCCCTGGTATAAGTATTTGGGGCACGCATGATCAAAACCATTACTTCATCAATGATCTTATTTTCCTTTGTATCATCCACAATATATCCATAATGCACGGTATGGCTTTTTTCTTCTGATAACTTTTTCTTACCATTCTTCGACTGATAGATCCTGTCAATCACCGTAAAAGCATCTTCACCACTGATCCTGATAATACCGATCCCTGAATTTGTCATTGCTGTGGCAATTGCTGCAATTGTATCTGTTTTCATAATTTCATACTCCTTTAAGTACGCTTTGTGTCATAACATAAAAACAAAAAATTTTTATCCTTAGGTTATCATACAAATCAATTAGTACAAAAGAGAGTGTTCTTTAGAACACTCTCTATGTATCATCGTTATTTTTTCAAAGTAACAACTACATGTCTGTAAGGTTCTTCCCCTTCACTGTGTGTTGTTACATATCTGTCATTCTGCAAAGCAGAGTGAATAACTCTTCTCTCAAAAGGATTCATTGGCTCTAAAGAAACCGGATGTTTTGTTCTCTTTACTTTATAAGCAATATTCTTTGCTAAGTTTTCAAGAGTTTCTTTTCTACGCTTTCTGTAATCCTCTGTATCCATCTTTACACGATAGTAAACATCAGATTTTTTATTTACTGCAAGATTTGTAAGCTGCTGTAAAGAATCCAGTGTCTGTCCGCGTTTTCCGATCAGAATTCCCATGTCATCGCCCTTTAATTCAATCTCGATCACACGGTCGGAATCATTGACTTTGATCAATATCTCCACTTCTAATTTCATTGCCGCAAATACATTATTTAAGAATTCTCTTGCATAATCTTCTACAGAACATTTTTTACGAGCCTGAATCACTGCCGGCTTGCTTCCAATTCCAAGAAAACCGCTGGTTCCTTTTTCAAGGACTTCATATTCAATTTCATCGGTTGTAGCACCGAGAGCAATCTTTGCTTCTGTAAGAGCATCTTCCTCTGTTTTTCCTGTAAATTTCATAAATTCCATGAATCCTGCCCCCTATTTTTCCTGCCTTTTACCTTCGTTAAATTCGCGAACTAAATTTGCTTTCGCTGCCATACTGTCTGCTTTTACATGTCTCTTCTTCTCATCAGCTTCTTTTAACTTCTCTTCTTTTTCTTTTGAAGAAGCCTCATAACTGATATTCTTTGTTTTGATCTTAGCAGCTTTCTTCATGTCTTCCTCAGAAATTCCGAGTTTTTCACGTTTTTTCTTCATCTTTTCCTGATTCTTTGCAATAATGTCATTTAAATCAATTTTTTCCATATGTTTATTGATGAAGAACTGCTGTACTGCACGAAATACTGCGGCTGAAATCCAGTAAATACCAAGACCTACAGGAACCGTAAAACACATAACAAATGAGAACAACGGCATAATAATATTCATTGTTTTCATCTGAGCTGCCATTGCATCGGTACTAGAATCACCTGTCTGTGTCTGCTGTGGCTGAGGCATCATCTTAATGTTAATCACCTGTGTTACATAAGAGATAATCGGGATCAATAAAGCTCCTATCAACATCAGCCATGAATGGGATGCAAAACTGGACTTAATTGTGGATAATGGTGAATCCGCAATATTTAAACCTAAAAAGGTAACCATTGGCTCTACCTGATCATGTGTTGTCTGGATCAGATCTGTTAAAGAACCGAATTTGTCCTGTAAAAAGTTCCATCCGTCAGAAGGCATTTTATAAAGAACATCTACGATATTATTCTTTACAGCCGTTGTGTCCTTTGCAGAAAAATCAACCATCTTGGATGTAAGATTGTTAATTTTTCCGGCATCCACATAATCTGTTAAAATTTTATCAAATCCATCCGTCGTATAAATTGCATTGACCAGATTTGAAAATACACCTTTTACACCGTTTACATAAGCCGGTACGTTAATGATTACACGATATAATGCTAACAGGATCGGGAATGTAATGAATAACTGTAAACAGGTTCCCGAAGGTGATACTCCGTATTTGTTATACACTTCCTGAGTCTCTTCACCCATCTTCTGTCTTGAAGCAGCATCTGTTTTATTCTTATACTTCTTCTGAATTGCCTGAAGCTCCGGCTGCATCTTCTGTGACAGCTTTGAAAATTTCTGCTGCTTGATTGTCAGCGGAAGCATACACAGGTAAATGATCATTGTCAAAATGATGATCGTCAGACCAATATCCTGGATTCCTATTTTATCCAGTACGATATAAATACCGTTCATTACCCAGCCTAACAGCTTTGCGATTGGTCCGAGGATTGCACCTGAATATTGTGTCAAAATAATATCCATGAAAAACCTCCTACACTATGGAACAGGATCATATCCACCTTTTGAAAAAGGATTACATCTCAATATTCGCCATGCCGCTAAAGCACCGCCCTTAAAAGCTCCGTACTTTTCCACTGCTTCTAAACCATAAGTAGAACAGGTCGGATAATAAGGACATTTTGTTTTCTTTAACGGAGATAAATATTTTCTATAAAATTTAATTAAAGCAATTAAAATTTTTTTCAAAATGATTCCATCTTCTTTTTCGTTATTTTGTGAAGACCTCCAAGATGCATCAAAGCACTCTCTATCTGATGAAACCCAACCTCTTTTGCCGATGCCCTTGCGATGATTACAATGTCCCAACCACTATGGAACATGTCTTCCTGCAATCTGTAACTTTCTCTGATTAATCTTGTTAAATGATGTCTTATAACACTATTTCCTACTTTTTTACTAACTGATATTCCAATACGGTTTCTTTCTGTATGATTTTCTAAAATGTACATGACCAGGTATTTGTTTACATAAGACTTACCCAGCCTGTACACCTTTTGAAAATCTCTGTTTTTTTTCAATGACTCCGAAAATTGCATTGTCACATATCCTCTTAAAACAATTAAAATAAGAAGAAAGACCACGAAGCGTGGCCTATGCTGATAATTTTTTTCTTCCTTTTAATCTTCTTGCAGCCAATACTTTTCTTCCGCCTGCTGTGCTCATTCTTTTTCTAAAACCATGCACTTTAGATCTCTGTCTCTTTTTTGGTTGATAAGTCATCTTCATAAGTATCCACCTCCTCTATGTTAAAAAACATCTCTTCAATTATAACAAAAATGTGCTCTAAGTCAAGCTATTACGGCATTTTTTTATAATTAGAAATTTTTACCTACTATATATATAAGGAAGAAACTCATACCCACAAGATATAGTTATTCACTTTTTATCCAATGAATATCCACATGTTGAAAACCTGTCTATAAAATGTGGATATAAACTGTATAAGACGTTTATAACGTTCCCTGCTATCCCCTATACGCCTCCATTTTTTTCATTGATTATTTAGGCGATATAGTTTATTATAGTAAGTGTGGATTTTTTTAGGACAGACTTATTTCCTATTATATACATAATAAAATCCACAGACTAAAAAGTTATTGGAGATTTATATGGAACAAATAGAACAGATTATTGAAAAATGGGATGAAATCTTAAATACGGTAAAAGAAGAACATGAGATTTCCGAAGTTTCTTTCAATACATGGTTAAAACCTCTCTCTGTCTTTGCTGTAGAGAATAACAAATTATATATCTTAGTACCGGACGAGCAGATTGGACTTAGTTATATCACCAAGAAATTCCTGCTCCCGATTCGTGTGTCGGTTGCAGAGATTACCGGAACCGATTATGAGATTGAGTTTATTCTTCCGGAACAGACAAAGAAAATCAAACCTTATAAAGCAAAAAATATCGGGATGACAGAAAGTGGAGGAACCGGTTCTGCCTTAAATCCAAATTATACTTTTGATACATTTGTCGTTGGAAATAACAACAAGTTAGCATATGCAGCATCTTTAGCTGTAGCAGAATCTCCGGGCGAGGTGTACAACCCTCTCTTCTTATATGGAGGAGTCGGACTTGGCAAGACCCACCTGATGCATTCCATTGCTCACTTTATCCAGACGAACAATCCGAGCATGAAGGTTCTTTATGTATCTTCTGAGATATTTACAAATGAATTGATTGACTCTATCCGTAACGGAAACAATTCCTCGATGAATAAGTTCCGTGATAAATACAGAAATATCGACGTACTGTTGATCGACGATATCCAGTTTATTATAGGTAAGGAAAGTACACAGGAAGAGTTTTTCCACACTTTCAACGAGCTTCATATGGCAAAAAAGGCAATTATCATATCTTCCGATAAGCCACCGAAGGATATGGAAACACTCGAAGAACGTATCCGCTCCCGTTTTGAATGGGGACTGATCACCGATATCGGTTCTCCGGACTATGAGACGAGAATGGCTATCTTAAGAAGAAAAAAAGATATGGATGACTTTGAATTGGATGATGAGATATTAGATTACATTGCAACCAATATCAAATCCAATATCCGTGAGCTGGAAGGTGCCTTAAATAAATTACTGGCATACTCCAACTTAGAGCACAAGCAGATTACCATGGAAGTTGCAATCGAAGAATTACAGAACATCATTTCACCGGACAAGCCAAAGGAGATCACACCACAGCTTATCATTGATGTTGTCTGCGAACATTTTGGAATTACCTTAGACCAGATCAAATCCAAAAGCAGAAGTAACGATATTGCAAAACCAAGACAGATTGCCATGTACCTGTCTAAGAATATGACGGATGCATCCTTAGACAGTATCGGTTCTCTTTTAGGAGGCAGAGACCACTCTACCATTATCCATGGAATTAATAAGATTACGGATGAGTACGAATCGAACGAAAATATCCACAATTCCATCGATACCATAAAGAAAAAGATCAACCCGAATTAAGTTATTCACAAATCATCCGGTTGGAATCTACAGAGTTTTCACAGGGTTATGAAGTTCATAATTTTCTTTAAGCCCTTGATTTTTCAAGCCTTAGAGAGTTATTCACTTATTAACACCCTCTACGAAGAAGACTTTTAATTATTAAATTATATTATATATTTACAGGCAGGAAGGAGTTATTCACAAAATGAAATTAATCTGTTCCAAATCGAATTTATTGTATGGTGTTAATACTGTATCAAAAGCAGTTCCTACCAGAACTACGATGGCAATATTAGAATGCATTTTAATCGATGCTTCTTCAAATGAAATTAAATTAACTGCAAATGATATGGAACTTGGAATTGAGACTGTAATAGACGGCACTATAGAAGAAAACGGAATCATTGCGTTAGATGCAAAGATTTTTTCCGATATCGTAAGAAAACTTCCGGATAATGATGTTGTGATCGAAACGGACGACAGCTTTAAGACAACCATTACCTGTGAAAAAGCAAAATTCAATATCATTGGAAAATCCGGTGAAGATTTTTCTTATATTCCATATATTGAAAGAAATGAAGAAATCACCATTTCACAGTTTACTTTAAAAGAAATCATCAGACAGACTATTTTCTCTATTGCAGATAATGACACGAATAAGCTGATGACAGGAGAACTATTTGAAATCAAAGAGGATGTAATGAAGGTTGTATCTCTTGACGGACATCGTATTTCCATCCGTAATACATTCCTGAAAAATGCTTATGATTATAAAAAGGTGATCGTTCCTGGTAAGACTTTAAATGAAATCAGTAAAATCTTGTCAGGAGATGCGGATAAAGATGTCAGCATCTATTTTACAGATAAGCATATTATATTTGAATTTGATCAGACAATTGTTGTTTCCAGATTGATCGAGGGAGAGTATTTCAAAGTAGATCAGATGATTTCCTCTGATTATGAAACAAAAGTAAAGATCAATAAGAAAGAGCTTTTAAACTGTATTGACAGAGCAACACTTATGGTAAAAGAAGGAGACAAGAAGCCGATCATTATTGATATCAATGATGATAGTATGGAGCTTCGTATCAATTCTACAATCGGAAGTATGAATGAAAAAATAGATATCAGAAAAGAAGGAAAGGATCTGATGATAGGATTCAATCCTAAATTTATGATTGATGCATTAAAGGTAATTGATGATGAAGAAATTGAAATGTTCATGGTAAATCCGAAAGCACCGTGTTTCATCAAGGATGAAAAGGATACATATCTGTATCTGATCCTTCCTGTTAATTTTAATGTCATCAAATGATAGATTCAATAAAAAGAGAGAGATTCATAGATGGAAGAATTAAAAATAAAAGATGAATTTATAAAGCTTGGGCAGGCTTTAAAGCTTTCCGGGATTGCTGCTTCCGGTATTGATGCCAAGATCATGATACAGGAAGGAGAAGTGAAATATAATGGAAAGATTGAGCTGCAGAGAGGGAAGAAGGTATATCCGGGAGATACCTTTGAAGCAGCGGGAAAGCAATTTGTAGTAGTAAAGTAGGTTAAACTGTGATCATAAAATCTATTAAGCTTGAAAATTTCAGAAATTATGAAAGTCTGGAGCTTTCTTTTGAGAAAGGGACCAATATTCTGTATGGTGATAATGCACAGGGAAAAACCAATGTATTAGAGGCTGTTTACCTTTCAGCCACTACAAAATCTCACAAAGGAAGTAAAGATAAAGAGATGATAAGATTCGGGCAGGAGGAAGCACATATCCGCACGAATCTGGATAAAGAGGGAATGGAATACAGAGTTGATATGCATCTAAAAAAAAGCAAATCAAAAGGGATTGCAGTCAACGGACAGCATTTAAAGAAAGCAGCACAGCTGCTTGGTCTTTTAAATGTGGTATTTTTCTCGCCGGAGGATCTTTCCATTATAAAGAACGGTCCTTCAGAGAGAAGAAGATTTGTTGATATGGAACTCTGTCAGATTGATAAATATTATCTTTATAATCTCAACCAGTATAATAAAATAGTGAATCAGAGAAATAAGCTGCTGAAGGATTTTTATCATAATACGGATATTTCCGAAACACTTCATGTGTGGGATATGCAGCTTGTTACATATGGAAAACAGATCATTGAAAGAAGAAAAGAATTTGTAGATCAGCTCAATGAGATCATTTATGGAATACATAAAAATCTTTCCGGTGATAGGGAAGAGCTCGTGATCGTTTATGAGCCGGATACGGAAGCAGAAAATTTAGAAAATGCTCTGCGTATTTCCCGTGAGAAGGATATCAAGTATAAAATGACATCCGTTGGACCGCACAGAGATGATTTCTGTGTAAAGGTAAACGGGATCGATATCCGGAAATACGGTTCCCAGGGGCAGCAGAGGACAGCAGCTCTTTCTCTGAAACTTTCTGAGATCTATCTTGTAAAAAAGAAGATCAAGGATACTCCGGTGCTTCTTCTGGATGATGTACTTTCGGAACTGGACAGTAACCGGCAGACTTATCTTCTGGAAAGTATACATGATATTCAGACTTTGATCACCTGTACAGGACTGGATGATTTTGTCAGTCATCAGTTTGAGATAAACAGGGTTTTTCAGGTGATAAAGGGGCATGTTTATATGCCTAAAGGGTTTTGACAAGCCCGTATGCATATGGTAAACTGATTCTGATTATGGAAAGTTGGTGAATATTTTGGATAAAGAGGAGTTTCGCGTCAAATTGGGACAGATCAACAAGCTGGTTGAAGCCCAGGATTACAAAGGCGCCATGCAGATCGTAGACAGCATTGACTGGCGTCGCGTAAAGAATGTCCGTACACTTTGTGTTGTGGGCGAG
>OIWQ01004740.1_pt1 | contig 10600 bp, 13 predicted proteins | sample 1587571 | NCBI WGS metagenome assembly OIWQ01 (sample SAMEA3888910, study PRJEB22519) | human gut metagenome | biome: human gut; feature: human-associated habitat; material: faeces | place: Denmark | collected 2010 | reverse complement strand
CTCGTGTATCTGTCTTCATATGCAACTAATCGCTATTTTATCCCGAATTGGGGTATCAACTACCCATCTACGGATGAACTCGCGTATTTCCTTAACATTAACACGTTTCACGATGTTGCCCTCAATGCGGATGAACTGGGTAACCGCCGAGTTTTGTCGTGTAGGGCATAGAAGCCGTTAAGCTGCAGAAAGTTGTACAGGCACGCTGTATCGATTTCGGTTTTAAGCTTGCCTTCCTTGCCCAAGAACTGCACCCAAAACTTCGCCGGCATAGCAACCTTCAGCAGGTTGCGGAAGTCTTTGCGCTCGCTGTGTATTTCAAGCCAGTCGCGCAGATCCTTTCGTGGTTTTCCTCTGTTGTCCTTGTATGTCTGAAGCTTATCAGGCAACCATGCCGTATGGATGTCGATAAATCGCAGCGCAAGCTCGCGGCCCTTACGCCGGCCCGTCTCGTCGATGTCGGGTATGTTGTAAAGCACCTCGACATACTTCATAATCTCCTTGTACTCGTCGGTGGAAAGCTGGTATGTCTCCGAATTGAACCACAACGGATGGAAGCCCATGGAGTGGCAGCACAGCGAGTCGCGCTCACCGCTACAGATGATGGCCTCGGGCAACTTCTGCTCTTTGTATGGTTTCTCGTCGCCGTGTTCGGCTGTCCATGCCTTTTCCTCCTTGCTGTTGAATTCTCTGTATGCCTTCTTCAGCTCAGACAAGCCGTTGATGTAATATCGAGGCTTGGCACCTGCGGGAGTATAAGAAAACCGGAAACCCTTGTCGCAGTTGAAAGGCTCGTATACCTTATAGAATTTCTTTTCTGGTTTGTCGGGTGCAGCTTCTTCGACTACGCACTCGCGCATAAATATGGGGTAGTTCTCTGTGGAGCTCTTTATGGTAACCTTTCGGTCCTTAACATTGCTTATCCACTTGACAGAGTGCCAATGCAGGGCGTCAACATCCTTCTGCGTAACCTTTGGACCGAGAGCCTTAAGCTCTGCCTCTGTGAACTTCTCTTTGAGTTCGAAGGAGCGGGAGCCGTCTTGCTCGTCGATGCGAGCCTCACGCTGCCGAATCTCCGGGCGGTTAAGCGAGCGGTTTAGCTCGTCGCGAACGTCGTAATCGGCGGCGAGCTTCAGTATTGCTTCGTTAAAGCGAGAGCGGTCGTAGCCATTCTCGCGCATAAATATATCTATAGCATTTTCGCCACGGCCATCACCCCCGAAGTCGGTAACCTGCCATATTGCTCCGTATTTGGTTGAGTTGTATTGACGCAGGCAAGCCGACGGAGTACGCTCGTTACGGATGGCGAAATGTTTGTTTTTCTGTCCGATACAAGCCTTGGCTTGAGGGTATATGGACAATATAATATCCAAGCCTCCGTTTGTGGCATTTAATATTTGTTCTACTGTAATCATTTTTCGCTTGGGTTTAAAAATATTTGATGCAAAGTTATAAACGCATGCGCCTGGCACAAAATCACACCGTCACACTATTCTTGTAGATTTTTCGTAAGGTCCATACTATTTATTCGAACATTATCGTTATCACATTCGATAAGTTTAAGGTATTCTACATACACTTGTAGCTTAGCGCACCAACGACCGTTGATGCAGCTGCGCAAGTGGGGACACGTGTTGCACTTTTGAATCATTCTAATATCAGTAGTTTTTAAGCCTTAACACCCTGATGATGTCGCGGCAATGACTTACACCACACTTCTTCTTGATGCGCATAAGCTGCACTTTTACAGTTTGTGCATTTTTGCCAAGTCGCTCTGCTATTTTTGTAAATGTCAGACCCTCGATATAGAGGTCGGCAATCTCACGTTCACACTTAGACAAGTTTATCATCGACTTAGGCTTGCATATAACACCCTCATGCTCGCAGATGCCACGCAAAGGGCAGCGCACCTCCTCGAAGTGTAGTATATCGTTCTCAATGTCTTGCGTCAGTAGGTCGTGCTCGCCGAAGTTACAGCGGACGAACCTCTCAACCATCTTGTACTTGTCACGCTTATACACCTTGGCAAGCACAGCGAAACTCTCTGGAAACCGATGCTTTATTTTATCGTACAGCGGATTGATAATGTCATTATTAAACTTAGTCAATCTTCTTGACTCTTGCCCTGGCTTCTTGTAATAAACCGAGCCATCTGGTGATACGTAGAACTCCAATATCGTTAGTGTCTCCATAACTCCTCCTTTTCTATAGCCTCGTGGCATGCCATTCGCTCAAGAGTGTTAAGTTTGCTATTGCATGTGCCAGCAAGTTTTTGACGAATTGTACTATACCCCAGGTCGTACTCTACCATAAGATATCTTAAAAAAAGACTCTTCTCTTTCTTGGATAGATTAGCATAGTAACCCTCCAGGTTTAACGAATCGAAATTGTACTTCATTTTCTTGTTTGTTATTTATTTTGTGGCTAACTTTGTCGCAAAGATATATAATATTATGAATATATCCCACTTTGTAAAGAGTAAACATCCGTATAAAGAAGGTATTTAACACTAATTAAGTATGAGGTACGAGAATAATACAGTAAAAAGTGCAAGAGTAAAGGAGCTTTTAATTAATGCAGGAATTAGCATTGGTGAATTTAGTCGAAACCTTTGGGGACCAAAGAGTCACAATACTATAACGTATTTTGACGCCCGTCCCGATGTTAAGGTATCGACCTTGGTGCGTATGGCAGAGATTATAGGATGCTCTGTAGAGGATATCCTAATTAAGTCGGATGATAGCTCGGACGCTCCCACTATAAATGGATATCATAATGTTGTTAATAGCAGCTACGTAAATACGGACATAACAACACTAAATGCAGAGGTAAAGGCTCTAAAAATGCTTATATATGAGAAAAATCAGCGTATAGAAGACTTAAAAAAGGCTAATACAGAGCTCGGCCAAAGACTCGATATGGTGCTTCAATCGGGACTGTTTAAGGACAATAAGTAGTACTAACCGGCTCAGAAGACACTAAATGTTATAAGCAAACACTAAGTATCTGCGAATTTTTAGGCAAAAACTCAAATCCTGCCTCCGCAACTAAGATTAAATTTTATGGTTAATATCGCGAAGTGGAGCAGTTGGTAGCTCGCCAGGCTCATAACCTGGAGGTCGCATGTTCGAGTCTTGCCTCCGCAACTAATAACGACATAGCAAGTTGTAAAGCAACGAGTTATGTCGTTTTTTTTCGTTTTATGGTGCGACAAATCTGCGACAAAGATTTTCATTATAAAAAATGGAGTAGTGCCCACAGTTGGCATAGCTCCATTTTATTTTTGCACTGTATTTATGATTATAAAGATATAAGCATTAATAAAATGGAAAAAATCGCACTTGAATCTTTGCGACTGATAGCAGCAGATTATGTTAGTCAGCAAGTAATCGATGAGCTTCGCTCTGAAGGAATATATTCAATAAAGAATAGCCCAAATGTACATGTTAATGTCGTGTTGGCGTCTACCGACAAAGGAGTCGATAACGTTCATGAAATCTTAGAAACACATGCATGTGCAAGGAGGAATGTCGTAATAACAATGAATCCTGAACTCAGTATCAAAGAAGAATCTGACATTTTCTCTATATTGTCTTTTCAGGCAGATAGCAATCCATACCTCGAATTGAAAAAGTTTCTGCAACTATATAATATATGTATAGAGAAGCATGGTCTATTATGCTTTGATTTGTCTGATTTCTCAATACTTATAAGAGGAAGGAACGTAATATCTACCCACTCGTATGTGTATAAAAAAGACATAACAGAAGCTCTTGCGCATCTAAAGTCAATATATATAAAAGAAAATGGCAGGTATATTTTGGCTATTACCATAGCCAATGACTATACTGATGAGATGAAAAAGATAACGCTTCCTGAAAAGATAACGCTTCCTGTAGGTGACTATATTGAAACCTTTCCGGATAAGAGCCTATTATATCTTACAATCACGATAGCTACACCGAAAACATTAACTTTATTCACATCAGTACCTTTGTAGAAATGAAAGATAATGTCAAAAATCAACAGGCACGTGCTGTCTTAAAAAGAAGAATTATTTCTTTTCCTAATGACGGTGAGTTGCGAGTGGAAAGTATAATCAGAGAGTTTGAAGATTATGCAATGATTGATTGCAAACAATATGACAAGGTTGTGCTACAGTTTATTACTGCATCAGTATATCCGTTGAAGAAGAGAGAGTTATGTCAGTTGGTTTCGTTCTTTGTAAATAAGTTTCACAAAGCAGAATATACATGGGAGACTGGAACAGATGAAAAGTTAGGCGAAAAATTGTTGGTCCAACTTTTATGCAGCTGCTTCTCTCACCTATAAGGTTGCAAATTGCAACCTTGTAGAGCGAGATTGATTATGATGGTATGAAAAAAAGACACACCATAGCAATATCTTAGCAGACGAAACGTTATCTATATAAACGACAAATATGGCACTGAATCAAACCAATAAACTCGTGTGGATTGTGGAGACCATCTATCGGGCACATAAGATTTCATTCGAGGAATTGAACCGCCGCTGGATGGATAATGTAGATTTGAGCGGTGGTGAGGAGATGTTGAAGCGCACTTTCCATAAGTGGAAGTGGAATATCTTCGACACCTTCGGATTGTCGATAGACTGCGAAAAGACCGCTCCATATAGGTATTACATCGCCAATGTGGAGGATATGAAGAGTGGAAGTATTGAAAATTGGTTGCTCAGTACGCTATCGGTGAGTAATTTTCTTCTTGAAAGCAAATCTGTCAAGAACAGGATTATCCTTGAAGACGTGCCCAGTGGCAGGGAATATTTGGAGCTGATAATAAATGCGATGAAGAAGAACCGCTTCATTCATATCAACTATTTCAACTACTGGAAAGGTGACACGCGCGACCATTATGTGATGCCGCTATGCGTAAAGCTATACCGCCAACGCTGGTATTTGGTGGGGCGTAATTGGCCTGCAGGCTATGACCTCGTCTTTTGTCTCGACCGCATACATGACTTCCGCCTTTCGAGCCACACGTTTGAATATCCCGAAGATTTCAATCCACAGGAATACTTCAATGGTTGTATAGGTGTAATTCCTGGCGATGGCACCGACATTGAGAAGGTAAAAATCAAGGTCAGTACCAGTCAGGCTAACTACCTGCGCGACCTTCCTCTGCATGAGTCGCAACAAGAGACTGAGCAAACAGATGAATACAGCATCTTTGAATTGCATGTCCGCCCCACATTCGACTTTCAACAGGAACTGCTATGGAATGGTGAAGACCTTGAAGTACTCGAGCCGCTATGGCTACGTAAGGAGATTGCAGGAAAAGTAAAGAGAATGTGGAACAAGTATAAGGATGGTGAATAGATATGTAAGATAATATAATAGCTTCTGATGTTTGGTTGGGGTAAAAGAATTTAAAGAATTCGGGAGCCTTTGAGGAAAACATACTTTCTGAAATAAATATGATAAAAGAAAATTATGACACAAGTAGAATCTATTATTAAACAACTTCAACAAGTTCTATTTGTTGAACGCATTTGTCAAAAAACTTAAGAGAAGGAATATATGGGGGCAATGCTCTATCTACAAACAGATATTTTTGCCACCCAAGCTTGTTGTTTTTCCACTGGAACTGGTAGATGAGGTGATGCTACATGAAATGACCCATCTAAAATACATGCATCATCGAAAACAGTTTTGGGATTACTTCAGTTTACTTCTTGGTAAGGATGCCAAGCTATACAAGATAAAGGAAAATGAGTTTTTCACCAAATACGATGACATGATTGAGTTCCTTCTAAAATAATTTGTAGGTGTGCAATACTTTTTCCTATTTTTCTTTATCTTTGTACCGAAATAATAAAGATTAGAAGAATATGGCTATCAATCAACTCAACAAATATGTATGGCTCGTGGAAACCATCCATAGGGCAAGAAAACGAGGTGGCATTACCTTGAAGGAGATTCAAAGCAGATGGTTGGATTCTGACATTAGTGAAGGAACGGAACTCTCTCGACGAACCTTCATCAACAATCTCCATGCCATCAAGGAACTGTTTGGGATTACCATTGAATGTAGCAGCGGATTCCGCTATTACATAGAGTGTGGCGACTGTTTCGAGGAAGGAAGTGCAAGAAACTGGTTGCTGAACGCCTTCTCGCTCAATGCTATGGTAGGTAACAGCCGCAAGCTCAAGGATAGGGTACTGCTGGAGGACATGCCATCGGGCAGGAATTATCTTCAGGACATCATCAAGGCCATGCGTGACAACCATGCCATCTTCATATCTTACTATAGCTACAACACCGAGGAGTATCATGAATTTGATATTCATCCTTATTTCTTGAAAACTTTCAAGAAACGTTGGTATGTGGTCGCATATAGTCCTGGCACAAACGATATCCGCTGCTATGCACTGGACCGCATGGAGAATGTCATGATCTCAGACAAAGTGTTCAAGATGCCTAAGGACTTGGAACCGGCTGATTACTTCAAAGATTGCTTTGGTATCATCAACAACAAGAATTCTGAGGTTCAGAAAGTTGTGCTCAAAGTGGATGCCTTTCAAAGTAACTATATACGCAACCTGCCTCTCCATGACTCTCAAAAGGAGACAAAGCGAACTGACGAATACTCCATCTTTGAGTATCACCTAAAACCAGAGTTTGATTTTGAACAGGAGATTTTCTCGAACATGGACGCCATGGAAGTGTTGGAACCTCTATGGCTAAGAGAAGAGGTGAAGGAAAGAATAAAAATTCTTGCAAGTAAGTATCTTTGAAAGGCAACCCATCAATGTTCTTTTGTCAAGGGACTAAATATCCAGTCCCTTGACACAATCTATAGCTTCGTCAAACATTATTGAGAAATTATTTAAAGTTTTACCATTCAGCAAGTCTTTTATCCCCGAGGCATTATCCCAATATTGATTTCCTTTAAAATCCTTCCAAATCCAACATTGATTATTGACATCTTTTGTGGAATAGTTTTTTTGAACTTTTTCCCAGTCTTTTACATCTTCACGCTTGACACCATCTTCATCTTTTGTGTGAAAGCCAAAGATTAAACTCCCTAAGCCTCTACGTTCAAACTCGAAAACAAGTTTAAGATACTTCCATTTTGGATTATAAAATGATGCTCCTGCCCACGATTCTTCCAACCAATTCTCTATACAATTATCTCCCATAGTCAACCCTTTGCTTTCAGCTAAATCCCTTAATTTAGGAATAAACACTTCGTTTATAATTCTGTTTACAACAATATTTTTATTGTTTGTTATATCATAAACAGCATCTAAATTTTCTTCTTTGCTTAAAATATCTAATAGTTCCTTATTATCTTCCATAACGTTATTTGTTAATATGTCAATAGTACTAATATATTGATTGATAGTTTCTCTCACGAGTGGAGTTCTTGAAGACAACTCCACGCAACGATCAAGCCATCCTCTAATATCATTCTTATAGGATAGGCAAACTATATCATTTTCCTTTAAGTCTTCACCCAAAGAGTCTTTTGAAGGAGAACAACCATCCAATGTCAAGTAAATCAATACAAATGATTTTTCCGTATCGTTTCCTTTTTGTGACATTCCATAATTCCAGTATCTTAGCATCTGATGATGTTGGTCAACTGCATAGATTTTATTTTCTATGATAATACTATGCTTGCTATCGGTAAGATAAATATCTATTCTGCCGCCTTCACTATCTGTCTGCCTACCTATATATTTCTCTACTTCTACAGAAGCGATAGCCGTGTCTAATTCTAAACTATCTGCAGATATTGCAGGAAACGATTTTTGTAGCATTTTCAAAAATGCCTCAAGGAATTTTCCTCTTTGTCCGTGACTTCCTTTTGGATTCAGCAGGTTTGCCAAAAACATAGAGTGTAGATGGACTTCATCGGACATGAAGCCTAAATCATTGAAAATATTAAAGCTTTCACCACGCTCAAATTTTTCTTTTCTTTGTTCTTTTATTTTTTGTGAAACTATTCGAACTTGGTTTAGAATATTGATTATATCATTCATCGCATTATAAACTATAATTGTTTACCTTATAAACGAGATTCCATATAAATTATTGTAGAAGTTGTTATTTTTGCCAATGAAAATGATTACGCAAACACTCTTGGTACATAAGGGCACGACGATTCATGTTATTTATCTCCTTTTCTGGATACCAGTAAAAATAAGCCATGAAAACCATCACCATAAGGATATAAAGCGCAATAAATTTTAGGGCACCATAAAACCAACGTTTCATTTGACTGATCTCTTTGGTATTTAAGATTTGAATTGCAGCTCTCACATCAGCCTTATCAAGACCTTTGCTACCATCAACTTTTACAAGATGTTCACGTTGATTGAACAGGATATCCTCTTCATCATCTAAAATGACATAATGATAAGGCTCCTTGGCATTCAATCTCAACCATTCTGCAATCTCCAAGCCTTTACACCCATGTAAGCCTTGCCATTCCTCCTGCCCATCTACATTGCTAAAGTTAGTGGAATTGCAAGAAGGTGTCAAACCTATGACTTCGCCTTGCATATGGTGTTCCTGCCACAATTGCTGTATGTACTCCATGCCTTGCAATCGCCATGTGGAAGAAATGACGACCTTAGCATCAGTTTTTTCCAACAAGCGGCGTAAATTAGCCATAGCGTTTTTGTCAAACTTATCATTTTGAGTATTGATCACTCCATCGAAATCTAAAAATATATACTTCTCCATACTTTTTTGTTATATATCAGCCGTTAGAATCCAATTTTTCTCTTAATACGGCTCCCTTCCAGTCTTTCACTTTCACAAAACTCAGCAAGGGATTTGACCATGTTCTCAGACTTGCCATGCAATATCGTCTGGATGGTAAAATGACGGGCGATGTTCTCTATTTCACCTCCGCTGAAATCATACTTGCCCGCCAGGTAACTGGCGTCGGCATCATTCGAAGGCGGAATCATCGCTTGCCAAATCTGAGTACGGCAATTCAAGTCTGGTTTCTCAAACTGTATCTTATAGAGGAAACGGCGCTCGAAGGCCTTGTCCATGTTCTCTGCGAGGTTGGTCGTGGCAATGAGGATGCCATCCAACTGTTCTATCTCCTGAAGGATGATATTCTGAATACTGTTTTCCATCTTCTCAACGGCTCTTTCCGCCCCCACCTGACGCTTGCCGATGATGGCATCAGCCTCGTTGAAAAGCAAGATGGGTGCCTTGGCTAATTGTTTCACCTTCTTCTTATAATCATCGAAGATGCCCTTGATATTCTTTTCGCTCTCGCCTACCCACATACTCTTAACCTCTGAAACGTTCACCTGAATCAAGTCACGACCAGTCTTCTTGGCTATCTGAAGCACAGTCTCTGTCTTTCCTGTACCAGGCGCACCATAGAAAAGGCAGGCAAAGCCGCTTCTGAAGTTGGTTTCTTTCAATCGATTTTTGATACGCTGGAAATGCTCCTCATCCAAGAGGAAAGTTAACTCTTCCACTTGCCTTTGTTCTTTGCTATTGTAGAATAGTTGCTTGGGGCTGATGTCCTCAAAGGATAGCATGCCACCCTTCGGGCGAGAACCACGCATGGATGATAGGTTGAGTTCCGAGAAAAGCTGTTTCTTGGCATCATCCGTAATTTTGAACGACTCTCTATCCACAAAGCCATCGTCATTGGTATATTCAATGAACTTCTCCACAAAAAACAAGTGATCACCTTGACTCAAGCCCCGCTTTGCGCATCGCCATTCTGCATCGCCTTCTTTATATATAAATTCCAAGTCGTGGTATCGGATGTCATCATCACCATTGACAACAAAGAGTGTACAAAACAAGACGAAAAGCGGGAAGTACATATCATCCGCATCTACATCGTAGGAAGCCATCGCCTTGACAAAAGCCAACTTTTCGTTCTTGGCTACCAATGCCCTCAATTTCCTTCTCTGCACTTGTTTGTCAATCTTTCTACGGCGACATTTCGTAAACAACTCATCGAACTTGTCAAATAGTTCTCTTGCTGTAAGTTCCTCCACATCCATAGGATTATAACGCTCATTATGTTGGAACGCCTCCATCACCTCCATTGGGATGGTATAATAGAAACCTTCATCCCTATTGCGGCAGATATATTCCTTGTCAACAAGCTCTTGGATTTCATTGGCATATCGAAGCAAGCTAAGGATGCGGCAGCCCAAGAAATCCGTAAAGTCCGAGAACTGGATGTGACTGTCATCGCATCTGTCGGCAAACAAGGCCATAATGGCACTGGCACGCTTGGATATGTCCAGTTTATCGGAGACAAATTCAAGATATGAATCAGTCTCCTCATAGAACTTCTCACCCAGAGAAGAATTCTTTGCCTTATCTACGATTATTTCGAATGCTTGGAGCAAGTCCATCTGCTCCATATCTTTTTTACACGACGTTTGCATAACCATAATAGCACTACATTAATACATACTATTTTCTCCATGAGGGAAAGACTTCTAAAATCCGTTCCTCCCAATATGGTTCTCAAATAAGATTTATTTTTCGTAGGAGTCTGAGAGTAACAGGATTTGCTTCACCTTGGAAAGCAAATCTTTCTCTGTAACTTCTAAGTTCAAAGAT
>OIWQ01004733.1_pt1 | contig 10630 bp, 5 predicted proteins | sample 1587571 | NCBI WGS metagenome assembly OIWQ01 (sample SAMEA3888910, study PRJEB22519) | human gut metagenome | biome: human gut; feature: human-associated habitat; material: faeces | place: Denmark | collected 2010 | reverse complement strand
GGCGATCATGTAGGCGCAGAAGTAGGGCAGACCGCCGTGGGCGGCATCGTAGCCGAGGATGTTCCACTTGAAGGTCTCGCCGAACAGAGTGATGTCGATGCCCGGCCAGCCGAAGTCCACCACCGGCAGGCTTGCAAACGCCTTGGGCAGGAACTGCAGAAGCAGATATTTGAACACGGTGATGAGGTTGGACACGATGACGAACAGTCCACCCTCCCGCACCCATTTGGCCGCGGCCGGATGCTTTGCGGCAAAGTTATTCCAGAAATTCATGACCTTATTCCTTTCAGCTGTTTTTGAGCCGGTTTTCCATCTGGCTGTTCAGGATGAGATTCTTGACGAACTCATAGATGACCCGGAGGATGCCCACGAGCCAGAAGCCTTTCAGCTCCCAGACGAGGCCGTCCACCATGCCCATGCTCACCATGCCGTTGGTCATCTTGGCCAGCGCGCGCAGCGGCATATTATACTGGAACACGGTGTTCAGGTCGGGGGTGCCTTTTGCAAAGCTGCTGTCCAGACGGTAGCGCAGCACCTTCTGTGCCACCCAGCCCAGCGGACTGCGGCCATGGTCCATCTCGCCCAGCGTCATGTTCCGGTCGATGCGGACGACATCCTCCGGCACAGGGTGGCCCAGCAGAGCCTCGAACTCGGCGTCGGTCACATAGGTGATCTGACCGGAGACGTAGTGGAGCAGGTCGAGACCCTTGTAGGGGTCGGGAGCGTTGGTCCCCTTGATGGAGACTTCCGCCGTCAGGCGGATGTCTGCGCTGGATGCACCCACGCGGAGCTGATAGCTTCCGCCTTCGACTTCCCAGCGGTCAGTCTTGACGTTCCAGTAGCGGAACGCCTTGTCGTCCAGAGCGATGCTCACCGTCCTGCTCTCGCCGGGGGCGAGGAAGACCTTTGCAAAGCCCTTCAGCTCCTGCGCCGGGCGGAAGACTTTTGCGTCCTGCTTTGCGACGTAGAGCTGGACGATCTCGGCACCGGCACAGCTGCCAGTGTTGGTGACGGTGAGGGTCACATCCTTCTCGTCTGCCTTCAAATCACTGTACTCGAAGGTGGTGTAGCTCAGGCCGTAGCCGAAGGGGAACGCCACCGGCACACCGGCGGTCTGATAGTACCGGTAGCCCACATACAGGCCCTCGCGATACTCCACGTTCCGGCCCTCGCCGCCGAAGTTCGCCTTGGCGGGGGTGTCGTCGTGAGCCTGCGCCCAGGTCTGGGACAGCTTGCCGCAGGGGCAGAGCTTGCCGGTGAGGATGTCTGCGGCCGCGCCTGCGCCTGCCTGTCCGCCCAGTGCGCCGTAGACCAGCGCCCTGCACTGGCCGGCCCACGGCGTCTCTACCGGCGCACCGGCGCTCAGCAGAACGACGACGTTCGGGTTGACGGCAGCCACAGCGGCCAGAAGCTGCTGCTGGTTCTCGGCCAGCTTCATGTCAGAGCGGTCAAGGCCTTCGCTCTCCCGCAGCTCATCGAGGCCGAGGCAGAGCAGAACGGTGTCAGCCTTCTTTGCGAGGGCCACAGCCTCTTCCAGCTTCTCGGCGTCAGCTGCACCCTGACGCTCGAAACCGGAGGCATAGCCCACGAGGGTGATGCCGCTGTCGTCGGCCTTGATGCTGTCCAGCAGGGTGTCCACCTGCAGGGCGTTGACGGCGCTGGAGCCTGCGCCCTGATAGCGGGGCGTCTCGGCAAAGTCGCCGATGACGGCCAGCTTCTCATTGGGCTTGAGCGGCAGGATGCCGCCCTCGTTCCTGAGCAGGACGATGCTCTCTGCGGCCGCGCGGCGGGCAAGCTTATGGTGCGCGGCAGCGTCGAAGGTGCGGGGCGCTTTTTCCACCGCAGCGTGGGTGGAGAGCACCAGTTCCAGCATCTCGTCGAGGCGGGCGTCCACGTCGGCCTCGGAAATTTTGCCGTCCTGTACGGCCTTCATCAGCTCCCGGATGGAGTCGCCGCCGGGACAGGGCATTTCGAGGGTGGAGCCGTTCTTCACGCCGAGGGCGTGGTCATTGGAGCCGCCCCAGTCGGTGACGACGGCCCCGTCGAAGCCCCAGTCCTTCCGCAGAATGTCCTGCAGCAGGTGGGCATTCTCGTTGGCATAGGTGCCGTTGATGAGGTTGTAGGAGGTCATGATGGTCTTGGGCTTTGCCTCTTTCACCACGATCTCGAAACCGGTCAGATACAGCTCCCGCAGGGTGCGCTCATCGAGCACCGAGTCGCTGGCCATGCGGCGCAGCTCCTGACTGTTGACCGCAAAGTGCTTGGGGCAGGCAGAGATGCCGTTTTTCTGGATGCCGCGCACATAGGCAGCGGCCATCCTGCCCGCAAGGATGGGGTCTTCCGAGAAATACTCGAAGTCGCGGCCGCAAAGGGGGCTGCGCTGGATGTTCAGGCCAGGGCCGAGCAGGACAGCCACTTCCTGTGCAGCGGCTTCCTCGCCCAGTGCCTCGCCCACGGCTTCGCCCAGCTTCTCATCCCAGCTGCACGCAGTGGCGGAAGAGGTCGGGAAGCAGGTTGCCGGAACGCTGGGGTTGAGGCCCAGATGGTCGGCGGCACCGGCCTGCTTGCGGACACCATTGGGGCCGTCCGAAAGGGTGATGGCCGGGATGTCCTTGCCCGGCAGAGCGCGGGTGGTAAAGACAGTCTCGCCCGAGAGCAGAGCGCATTTTTGCTCTAAGTTCAGTTTCTGGATGATGTCGGTATGCTTCATCGCATTTTCCTCATTTTATCCTGAGCAGGGCAAAGGCCCGCTGTCTGGTGCAGCGGGCCTTTGCCGTTGGTTCAGTTCAGGTGCTGCATGGAGAGAGGGTCCGGTTTAGACTTCTTCCTCTTCTTCCTTGCGCTTCTTGTAGTTCTTGATGGCGGTGTACTCCAAGCCAACGATGAGCAGCGCGGCCACGACGTCAGCGCCGATCATAATGACCTTCCACTTTGCCATGCCGGGGTTCAGGTTCTCAGCCTCATAAGCGCGGCTGTTGACCACGGTGTAGAGGATGTTCTTGGCAGAGGTGCGCATTGCCTGCTTGCTGCTGTTGGTCAGAACGGTCACATTGTTGTAATCGTTGCCGGTGGTGCAGAGCATCAGGTCGCCGCCGTTGCGGACAGCCTGATCGGCGGTCATGTAGCCGTAGACACCGAAGTAGTCAGTCTCGACGAAGCCGAGGAAGCCCCACTCGCCGCGCAGGACGTTCTGCAGCAGCTCAGAGCAGCCGCCAGCCCAGCGATTGCCGATGTAGTTGAAGGAAGACATGACAGCGTGGCAGTCAGCATCCTTGACAGACATCTCGAAGGGCTTGAGGTAGATCTCGCGGATAGCCTGCTCGTTGGACCAGGTAGCCACCATGCAGTTACGGTTGCCTTCCTGATCGTTCAGGGCAAAGTGCTTCATGTAAGCGTAGACGCCGTGCTCCTGTGCGCCTGCGATGGCGTTTGCGGCCATAGCACCGGACAGGACACCGTCCTCAGAGTAGTACTCGAAGTTACGGCCGGAGAATGCGGTGCGGTGGATGTTCATAGCCGGGCCATACCAGCCGGAAGTGTTCATCTCATTGGCCATCTTGCCGATGCTGTCGCCGAAGTCGTGGGCCAGATCCTTGCTCCAGGTCATACCGATGAGGGTAGCAGCCGGGAAACCGACAGAACCGACGCCGGTGAAGTTGTTGTTGATGGATGCAGGGCCGTCACAGTCGTTGGTGCGCACCTTGCCGATGCTGTCCACGGCTGCGGTCTGATAGCCGCCGAAGCCGATGGTCTGCTGCAGGTCGTCGATGCTCATCTCATCCAGCAGGTCATCCCACTTGGAATCATTGTAGTCCACGCCGCGCAGGTCAGCCAGCTTGAGGCCGTTCTTTGCGCCGGTGGTGATGTCCTCTGCGTTGGCATCTTCGTCCTTTTCGTAGCCGGACTCGGTGTAGGTGAAGCAGTTCTCGAAGCCAGCCTTGATCTCGTCGCTCATCTCATAGGTGGCGGGAGCGGCAATGGCCTCGTCGTAGTTTGCAAAGCCGTCCGCACGGGACAGATAGGTGATCTCGCCCTCTGCGAAATCGAACTGATTGGTCGCTGCAACAGCGTCGCTCTCGCGCTTGTTGGACTCGTTGTAAACGATGTCGGAGGCGACAGTGTAGGTCTTGGAATCCAGAACATTGTGGGAGTCAGAGTTGGTGCTGATGATGTAATCGCCAGCCTCCAGCACATAGCAGCCGTTGTTCTTGTAATCGTAGGAAGCCAGATTCTCGACCGGGATGGTGAAGTCGATGGTCTCGCTCTCGCCGGGGGCAAGCTCGCTGGTCTTGGCGAAGTCCAGCAGGTTTGCGGAGGCCTTCTCAATGCCGCCGTTGGTGTACGGAGGATCATTATAGATCTCCACGACATCCTTGCCGGCAGCAGAGCCGGTATTGGTGACGGTGACAGAGAACTTCAGGCTGCTGCCGTCGCTGGTGATGTCGCTCATCTTCTGGGTGAAGGTGGTGTAGCTCAGGCCGTAGCCGAAGGGATAGACAACTTCCTTGTCGTAGTCGATGAGGCCCTCATCGGCGGCAGTCTCATAGAACTTGTAGCCGACGTAGATGCCCTCAACGTAGTTGACGAAGGAGGGAGTGGTACCCTCGGGGTCGAACATACTTGCGTTGGAATTGAACTCGGAAGTATTGGTGTACTTGAAGTCGCCGAAGTTGTTCCACCACGGAGAAGCGGTCAGGTCAGCAGCATAGGTGTCAGCGGTACGGCCGGAGGGGTTGACCTCACCGGCAACCACGCGGCCAAAGCCCTCAAAGCCGGACTGACCGGTGCCGGGGCAGAGCAGGACGCCCTTGATCTGGGGGTAGTTCTTGACCCAGTCCATCTCGAAAGCGTTTGCGCCGTTGTAAACGACGATGACGTTGTCGAAGTTGGAAGTGACGAGGTCGATGAGCTCTTCCTCGCGGTTGGACAGCTGCAGGAAGTGGTCGCCCTTATCCCAGTCATTGCCCTCGTTCAGGGTGTCATCGTAAGTGCCGTTGTAGTAGCCGGCGCCGCGCTGAGAACCACGGTAATCTGCCACACGGCGGACCCAGCTGCCGTCCACGACAGCAGACATATCGGTGGGAAGGTCTGCGCCCTCGCCGCCGACGCGGGTGATGACGACCATGGCGGTGTCAGAGTATGCCTTGGCGTTTGCCATCATCTCGTCGGTGTACAGGTTGACATTCGGCTCGGGCAGAGTCCAGTCCTGCTTGGACATACCAACGGTGGGGCGGGTGGAGCAGTAATCGGTGTAGAACTTGCTCAGCTCGTCGTTGGTCTCGATGCCTGCATCATGCAGACCGGTGAGCAGGTCGGTGACAGGGTAAGCGTCGTTCAGAGCGCCGGAACCGGTGCCGCCGTAGCAGGGGCTGGTGGAAGCCCAGCCGAAGACGTTCAGCTTGGAACCGGAAGCCACAGGCAGGATGTTGTCATCGTTCTGAGCCAGAACGATGCCTTCCTGAGTGATCTCATTGACCAGCTCGGTGGCCTCTGCGGAAGTCTCCTGATGGAACCTTCGCCGGAGACCAGATCCAGCATGGTGGACATGGGGCCGGTGCAGATGAGGTTGATAACAATCGCCAGCGCCAGCAGAATGGCGAGGCCGGACTGCGCACGGATCATCTTCTTTTTCGCTTTGGGCATCTTCCGCACCGCGAACATCACGAGGAGCGCGAGTACGAGGACGACGCCGAATGCAATCAGATAGTTCTGAATGTTCGAAACTACCTGCATTACATCATCCATATTGATGGACAACATAATTTTCTTCCTCCTTATTCTGAATCCATATTTTCCGGGTACAGCTCCCGGAGCATTGCCACTATTATAAATGGATTCAAAGAAAATTCACAAACATCTTCACAATCTGTCATTTTGGAGGCATAGTTTGCAGAAGTTTCAATTTGGTTTCAAATTTTATTGTGCTAATCCACAATTTCGAGAACGGTTTTATTGTGCAAAATAACAAAACCTCTCCGTCATCGCTACGCGATGACGGAGAGGTTTCTCACGATGGGACCGGCAGCAAGATCCGCAGGGTGAACCAGCCGTCGGCCCAATGAAGAGTCATGGTGCCGTCGTGGTGCTGGGCGGCCGCCCGCACGCCCTGTAAGTCATAGCCGCCGTGGGCGTTGTGGACGGGCAGACCGTCCGCGCCCATCTCCACGGGCTGGGCGCAGTAGTTCTCGAAGCGGAGCATCACGCAGCCGCTCTGGTTATAGATGGCCACCCGCAGCAGACGCTTTTCGGGGTCAGGCTCGGCCAGCACGCTCTCGATGGCGTTGTCCAGCGGCGCGCCCACGAGGGTACACAGCTCCCGCGTGCTCAAAAAGCCCAGTTGGCTGCCGTCGGCCACGCTGGTCATGTTGATGCCGCGCTGCTGGCAGTCCATGCTTTTGGCGGTCAATAGTGTATCCAATACCGGGTTGCCAGTCTTGTTCTCGGCCTCATACTGCCGGAGGCCGCTCTCCATCCGGGCCAGAGCCGCGTCCTGCTTGGCCCGGTCGCGCTCGGCGCGGATGTCCGCGATTTGAATTTTCAGCTCATGATAGCGGCTGTTGATGAGCCGGATGCCCTCCTTGCTCCGCTTGTACTGCTCGTACTGGCGGTGGAGCACCTCGTCCATGGCGGCAAGCTCGCTGTGGAGCGCCGCCTCCCGCAGCTGCTCGTGCTGGACCGTCAGGATGAGCACGCCGCAGATGTCCACCAGCGTGCGGATGTAGTAGACGCTCATGTCCACCTCGCGGTCGCCCAAGAACAGCAGGTTGCTCACCGCGAAGACCATCGCCGCCATGACGACGGCCACCAGGGCCGCTTTTCCGCTGATGACGATATGGCCCTTGGGACTTTTGTGCTTATGCTCCAGCACCCAGATGCAGCCGAAAACGCCGCCATAGACCACCACCAGAAGCAGCAGTGACAGGCCGTCGGCCCCGCTGCGCTGAGGCCAGAGGAAGCAGTGCAGCTGCCACTCGGCGCTGGCCGCCAGCTCTGCCAGAACGAAGGCCCGGGCGCAGACATAGCCCGCTTCCAGCAGGGAGATGGTGCGGGTGACCCAGAGGTATAAATACTGTATCCCCACAGCTGCCGCCATGCAGGGGATCCACCACGCCAGCGGAACGCTGCCCGTGGCCTGCAAAAAAGCACTCAGGGCCAGCGCCCATGCCGCACTGGCAGCGATGGTGGCCGTTTTGCCGAAGCGGATGCCCAGCGGCAGGGCGTAGATGCCCACGGCCAGACACTCGGCCAGCGCCGTATACAAGCGCGGGATGTTGGGCAGTGCCGTCATGCACCCTCACCCCCAATGTGGTCGGCCATCGCCGCGAGGAAGGCTTTCCGCCGGGGGCGGCTGACCTGCAATTCGTAGGGTCCCACCTGCACCATCCCCTGCTGCACGCTCTTCACCTGTGCCAGATTGACAAGGTAGCCGCTGTTGCAGCGGGCAAAGGGCCGCTCGGCCAGCTTTTCCTCAAAGGCTTTCAGGGTGCCTGCCGCCACGAAATCGCCCTCTTCGGTATAAAAATGGACGCGGTGTCCCTCGCTTTCCAGATAATAGATGAGGGACGAATCCAGCCGCCGCATCCCGCCCTCCACCGGCAGGGCCAGATAATGCCGTGCGCGGCGGCGCAGCTGTTCTTCGGCCTTGCGCAGCTGCTGCGAAAACGCAAAATAAGGCACCGGCTTGAGCACATAGTCCAGTGCGCCCACGGCGTACCCGCCGATGGCGTACTGCGCCATATTCGTGATGAAAACAATGATAACATCCTTGTCCAGCTCCCGCACTCGCCGGGCCGTCTCCATGCCGTCCAGATGCTTCATCTCCACGTCCAGAAACAGGATGTCGTACACCGGGCGGTAATCATCCAGCAGCTCCATGCCGTCGGCGAACTCCGTCACCGCGAACTCGGTGCCGTACTGCCGGGTGTGCCGCTGCACATAGCCCTGAAGCTGCGCCCGCACCTCTGCCTCGTCCTCGACCAGAGCAATGCGTATCATTGCCGCACCTCCTTTTTCCGCAATTTTTCTAGTTTTTATTGTAACACGAAATAGGGCGTGTGGCAAATAGGAGAATAAAACAGCAGCCCCGCTTCATCTGTCGCGAGACTGCTGTTCTGTGATTGGAAAATTTCAGGCTCAGTTCGTCTTGACGGCCACAAGGATACGGATCTTCCTGCCGCCGGAGCAGCCGAAGTTGTCGTACCAGCCGATGAGCTTATAATCCTCAGTGTTGATCTTGGGCAGCGAGGTCGCGAAATACTGGCCGTTCGACCACAGATACACCTGCATATCGTCGGCGGTCTCATAGCGCTTGTCGCCGCTCATGACCGAAGCTGCGCCCAGCTTATCGATGACTACCGGCGAGAGCTGGAGCATCCGGTTGATGGCCTTGCCATCAGCAGAGCGGCCGATGGCGATGCCGCCTGCGATAACGGGGTACTTGGTGGCGGTGCTGTAGGCCACCTGCTTGCCGCCGGAGTAGCAGACGTAGGTCGCACCCTCGCCCAGATAGTTGAGGAAGTCGCCCAGCGTACCGCCCACGCTGTCGCCGGTGCGGCGGAGCACATAGCTGAACAGCTGGTCCGTCTTGCCGGTAAGGGTGTTCCAGGTAGAGCTGACGACACTGCCGTCGATGAGACCGTAGAGCACATCGCTGGTGCTGGGAACAAGGATGTTCTTCACATCCTGGAAGGTCTCCTCATCGGTCTTGTCCACCTTGGTGGTGGTCGCAGCGGGGAGGCCTGCGGCCTCTCTTGCGGCGTCCTGTGCCTTGTCGCTGATCTTTTTGTCGATCTTCTTGGCGGCTTCGTCCGTCAGGCGGCGGACAGAATCCAGCGCAGCGTACTCCCACAGGTCACCGGTCACATCGTCGAGGATGACCCGGTCGATCTGGCCTGCGGAATTGGTGGTGTAGTAGCGGACGTCGCTTTCGCTCAGAGTTACCCCCGATAGGCGGCTGGGGCGAACTGCCCCAGCCACACCCTCCGACGTCGTATCAATGATCTGCACGTTGTCTGCAAACGGGGTGTCGCCCAGCGCGGTGCCGTCGGCGCTGACGGTGCCGCTGGTCGAGCGGGGCGAGATGGACTGGACGCTTTCGCCGTCACCGTCCACGCTGATCTCCACCAGCTTGCCGGCCGGGAAATTGAGCTTATTGTCCACGTTGACGGTGCGGGCGGTGCCGTCGGTACACATGACCGAGACAGCCTGCTGCACCTCAGCGCTATTCGTCTCCACGAGGGTGCGGGATGAGGACTGGACCACGCCGTAGAACACAGCGTCTGCCGCGTCGCCGGTGAGGACGGAGACAGCTGCATCGTTCATGCCCAGCAGCAGAGTGACCACCTGGCCCACGCCGCCGCCGGACAGGGAGGACAGCTGATAGGCCACAGAGGGCGAAGCGATGGCGTAGGTGACGCCGGCCACGGTCACAGAGGTCGGAGCGCTGGCCGAGGGCGAGACAGCCGTCACGCGGCCTGCGGCGCGCTTGTTGTAGAGCCAGACGGTGCGGGCGCTCTCGTTATAATAGTAGACATCATAGGGAGAGAGAGCCGCAGAGGTGGTGACTTCGTCGTTGCGGTAGATGGCCGCCGGAGCGAAAGGCAGGACAGTGGAAGCATCTGCCACGAAGGGACCCTTGACGTTGTCCAGCAGGACAGAAGAGATGTCCACCTGGCCGTTGCTCACGGCAAAGCCCAGGGTGGAAGCGTAGACCTGACCGCTGCCGTTCATGGCGGTGAGGGCGTTGTAGAAGAGCATGGTACCCTGCTCGAGGGTCAGAGTCTCGCCCTGACGGGCATTGATCTCATTGCGCAGGCCCAGTGCGCTGGCCTTGCTGAGCTGAGCTGTGGGGAAGGTACCGCCCAGCTTTGCCACATCATAGCCCAGCAGGCGCAGCGCCATGGTGCAGGCTTCTTCCAGCGTGACGGTGTTGTCCGGACGGAAGCTGCCGTCGGAGTAGCCGGTCATCCAGCCGTTCTGGACGGCAGTGCGGATGTAGACCGCATAGGGAGAGTCGCTGTCCACGTCGCTGTAGAGGCGGCCGGTGCGGCCCTGTGCCGTGGTGGTATCGCGGTAAGCAGAGAATGCGGTGAGGAGGCGGGCCGCCTGCCCACGAGTGAGGGGCGCACCCAGAGAACCGGCCTGCTCGGCGGTCAGACCGCCCAGTGCCGTCGCCGTCTGGACTGCCGCGTTGGAGCCGACCGCAGAAGCGGGCAGCACCAGCATGGAAACAGCCACGCAGACAGCCAGCAGGAATGCGAGGAATCGTTTTTTCATGGTAAACTCCTTAATCATATCTGAGTGCTTCGATGGGGTTCAGGCTGGCGGCACGGCGGGCCGGCAGGAAGCCGAACAGGACACCGATGCCGCAGGAGATGCCCACGGCGATGGCTGCTGCGTCCGCCGAGGGGGTGACATTCAGGGTAATATCCGTCAGGATATACGGAAGGATCTGGTTGATAATGGCCGACACGACGTAGCCCAGCACGATGCCGAGGCAGCCGCCCAGCGCCGACGTGACGCCGGCCTCCACGACGAACTGGGTCAGGATGGTGCTCTCCTGTGCGCCCAGTGCCTTGCGGATACCGATCTCACGGGTGCGTTCGGTGACGGACACCAGCATGATGTTCAT
>OIWQ01004732.1_pt1 | contig 10632 bp, 8 predicted proteins | sample 1587571 | NCBI WGS metagenome assembly OIWQ01 (sample SAMEA3888910, study PRJEB22519) | human gut metagenome | biome: human gut; feature: human-associated habitat; material: faeces | place: Denmark | collected 2010 | reverse complement strand
ATGATGTTCATCAGTTCATTGCCGGCAGTCTTCTGGATACGATCCACAACGCCGGACTCTTTCATCAGGTTGCCCAGCATCAGCATACCGACCAGAACGGCTGCATCGGGAACGATCAGAGAAACAATGATGGTGACCATGATGGGGAAGATGATCCTCTCGGTCTTGGACACGGTGCGCAGCTGCTTCATTACGACCGTGCGCTCTTTCTTGGTGGTAAGCGCCTTCATAATTGGCGGCTGGATCACGGGCACCAGAGCCATGTAGCTGTACGCCGCAACGGCAATGCTGCCCAGCAGCTCAGGTGCCAGACGGGAGGTAACGAAGATGGCGGTGGGGCCGTCTGCACCACCGATGATGGCGATTGCAGCGGACTGCTTCTGGGTGAAGTCCACAATGCCGGTAGCGGCCAGCAGACGAGCGCCCATGTAAGTACCAAAGATACCGAACTGAGCGGCAGCGCCCAGCAGCAGGCTCTTGGGGTTGGAGATCAGGGGAGCGAAGTCGGTCATGGTGCCGATGCCCAGGAAGATCAGCGGGGGGTAAATGCCCAGCTTGACACCCATGTAAAGCATATCGGCCAAACCGCCGTTGTTCAGGATCTCGATCCACATCGGGTGCTCGAGACCATCACCAACGAAGTACTGCATGTGGATAACGCCGCTGCCGGGCAGGTTGGCAAGGATCATGCCAAATGCCATGGGCAGCAGGATCAGGGGCTCAAATTCCTTCACGATGGCCAGGTACAGCAGGAAGCAGCCCACGCAGATCATGATCGCGTAGAGGTAGCCGCCCGGCTCACCGAACCGTGCAAAGCCGGAACTCTGGAAAATACCGACCAGAGTATCGATAAACTGTGTCATGTTTTTCCTCCTGTGTTAAAAAGGTGCGGTGGTGTCGTTGACACCAGCCTTGCTCCAGCCATTTGCAGCACGGCGCACGGCCTTCAGGGTGTACTTGCCATTGCCCATGGCGTGGATGGCTGCCATAATCGCAGCAACCACATCGCCGGGGATGCCTTCCTCCACCACAGGGGCGGGAGCAGCCTGCTGTACGGGGGCAGCGGGCTTTGCGGCAGCCTGGGGAGCAGCAGGCTCCTTGGCTGCCTTCTTCTTGGCGGCCATACCGTCGAAGATCTTGCCTTCCAGCGTGATGATGAGCATCAGCAGGATGAGGATGGCAAACACCAGCACGATACCGGTAATGGTGATAACCACATCAGAACCCAGATTCATGGTCTTCCTCCTAATAATAATTTACTCCGCACTCCGGAGCAGGCCCCGGCGCGCAAAAAGCGATTTGACAATATTATACAATATTTCCCGACCCGATTCAACAAGTATGAACAAAATTTTGTTGCAACTTTTCCAATTTCTTAACGAGCCGGGCCAGGGCCCCGGTTAACGGCGGCCCATGCGGGGGGTCGCATCCAGGAAGCCGGTCTCCAGCTTATCGTTCAGGCCCAGGCTCATGGCAGTGCCCAATGCCACGCAGTTCACGGGATCGGGCGAGACGGTCACATCCACCTTGAGCTCCTGGCTCAGGTATTCGGGCAGGCCATGCAGCTGTGCGCCGCCGCCTGTCAGCACCACACCATTGCGGAAGATATCGCCTGCCAGCTCGGGCGGGGTCTTTTCCAGCACCTGATGGGCGGCGGTGCCGATCTGCTCGCTCAGGCGCATGACCGGCTCGTAGAGGTCGGCGGTGGAGACATTGACACGCACGGGCAGGCCGGTGAGCAGGCTGCGGCCCTTGACCTCCATCGTCTCATCAAAATCAGCCTTCTGGGGGCAGCAGGCGACGTTCTTTTTCAGCTGCTCTGCGGTACGCTGGCCGATGGCAATGCTGAACTTGTTGCGGACATGCTTCAGGATCTCGTCATCATAGTGGTTGCCCGCCACACGGACACTGGTGGCCTTGACCTTGCCGCCCAGAGACAGGACAGCGATATCGGTGGTGCCGCCGCCGATATCAATGATCATCCGGCCATCGGGCTGGGTGATGTCGATGCCGGAACCCAGTGCAGCGGCAATGGGCTCATCGATCAGGTAGACCTGACGGGCACCGGCGGCCATCACGGCCTCCACCACGGCATCGCTCTCAATGCCGGTGATGGCAGCGGGCACGCAGACAGCCACCCGGGGCTTGACCATGTGGGAGCTGTACACCTGATTCACAAACCGGCAGATCAGCTCCCGGGTCATGGTGTGGTCGCTGATGACACCGTCCTTCAGCGGGAAAATGGCGGAAATATAGTTGGGGGTGCGGCCTACCATGGCCAGGGCCTTGTCGCCCACCTCCAGCACGGAGTTCTTGCGGGTATCCATTGCCACCACGCTGGGCTGGTTGAGCACGACCCCCTGCCCTGCCTGTGCAATGATAATGGTCGTTGTGCCCAGATCGATGCCGATGTCATTCTGTGCCATAATGAAACGTTCCTTTCTCTGCTCCCCTGTTTTCTATCGTAAATGCCCGTTCGGGCGGGAAATCAAATCAATTTATATTGTAGCATAAGCCAGTAAAAAAGTATAGACCAAACCTCTCCTAGTAGGAGAGCTGGCGCAAGGCGCCTGAGAGGTTATTCCGCCGCCATCTGTTCCGGCGGCAGATTCTCTTTCAGCAATTCGCACAGGCCACTGTACCGCAGGTTCTGCCGGACATTGGACATCATCCGGTTCACCACATCCCGCCGCCCGGCCACGATACACAATTTGCGGGCGCGGGTCACGCCGGTGTAGAAGAGGTTGCGGTAGCAGAGCCTTGGCGGCACCTGCGCCACCGGCAGCACCACCGCCGGGAACTCGCTGCCCTGGCTCTTGTGCACCGTGATGGCGTAGGCGATCTCCAGCTCGTTCAGGTTTTCCGCCGGGTAGAGCAGGCGGCGGTCATCCATCCGCACCACCATGGAGCGGTCGCGCATGTTGATGGATTCCACAATGCCGATATCACCGTTATAGGCACCCACGCCCTGCTCCCCGCCAATGCGGTTCCAGACGATCTCGTAGTTGTTCCGCACCTGCATCACCTTATCGCCCACCCGGAACACCCGGGAGGCGCTCTGGAGCTGGGGCTTGCCCTTCTGCTCCGGGTTGAGCAGGTTCTGCAGCTCCACATTCAGCGCCTGGGTGCCGGTGGGTCCCAGCTTGGTGGGGCAGAGCACCTGAATATCCCGGACAGGGTCAAAGCCATAGCTCCGGGGCAGACGGGTGGTGACAAGATCGCACACCAGTTTCTGCGCCGCATCGCCGTCCGATTCCAGAAAGAAGAAATCGTCTGTCTTGCCGCCCTTCTGCAGCGGCTCACTGCTGATGATGTGGTGGGCGTTCTCCACAATGAGGCTGCGTTTAGCCTGCCGGAAGATCTCGTTCAGGCAGACGGTGGGCACCAGCCCGGAGCGGATGACCTCGCCCAGAATGTTGCCGGGCCCCACGCTGGGCAGCTGGTCGGCATCGCCCACCATAATAATGCGGCAGCTGTACCGCAGGGCTGCAATGAGCGCCTGAAACAGCTTCACATCCACCATACTCATCTCATCCAGAATGACCACATCGCATTTGAGCAGGTTCTTGTCATTGTGGATAAAGCTGACCACGCCGCCGGAGTAGTCCACCTCCAGCAGGCGGTGGATGGTAGAGGCCTTGCGGCCGGTCAGTTCACTCAGCCGTTTGGCCGCACGGCCCGTGGGGGCACAAAGCGCCACCCGGTCGGCCTGATGTTCCAGCAGCTGCAGGATGGCGTTGACCGTGGTGGTCTTACCGGTGCCGGGGCCGCCGGTCAGCACAAGGCAGTTTTCGGTCATGGCCTTGCGGATGGCTTCCCGCTGCAGGGGCGCATAGGCAAAGCCCTGGGTCAGCTCCAGCACCTGAATGTTTTTATCAAGGTCCCGCACCGTCTGCTTTTCCCGCTTCGCCAGCAGGGCCAGCCGGTCGGCAATGGCCTGTTCTGCTTCCAGCAGGTCAGGCAGATAGATATACGGCACCGCCTCCAGCATCTTTACGCCAAGCTGCCCGGTCTCAATGCAGTGGTCCAGCGCACGGGCCAGCTTTTCGGGCGGCTGCTGGATGAAGTGGGATGCCGTGTCCAGCAGCTGCGCACGGGGCAGGCAGGTGTGGCCGTTGCCCGCGTTGTGGCGCAGGGTGCGCAGAAGCGCTGCTTCCAGCCGCTGGGTGCAGTCTCCTTCCATGTGGTAATACTGTGCAATGCTGTCGGCATGGCGGAAATCCAGCTGCAGGGGTTCCCCACAGAGCAGATAAGGGTTCTGGGAGATGGCCTGCATGGCACTGGGGCCAAAGACGCGGAACACCTCCATGGCGCGGCGGGGGCTGATCTCGAACTGCGCCAGATAGGCGATCAGTTCCCGCATTCCGAACATCCGCTTGAACTCCTGCTGGATGCGGTCGGCTTTGTCCGCCGAGATGCCGGGGATCAGGGTGAGCTGGGCGGGGTCGTTGGCGATCACCTCCAGCGCCGCCGCGCCAAATTTGTCGATGATCTTATTGGCCGTGCGCGCCCCGATATAAGGCAGGGAGCCGCTGGCAAGGAAGGCGTATACCGCTTCCAGATCTTTCGGCATATCGGTCTCGCACTCCTGGGCGTGGAACTGGCGGCCATAGGTGGCGTGGTTCTCATATTTACCGCGGCAGACCACGCTCTCGCCCGCATGGAGCTCGCCCACGATCCCGCACACCACGGTCACCGTGCCGCCGCCGGAAATTTCAAACACCGTGTAGCCGTTATCCGGGTTCTCGTAGATAATGTCCTCCACCGTTCCCTCGATCTGTTCCAGCTCCATGCTTCTCACCCCCCTTGTGACATAATTATTTATAGTATAATCGTTTTGGTGTTATTTGTAAAGGAATTGGGCAGGCCCTGCTCTTTACAACCTCTCAGCTTTGGCGTTGCATGAGGCTTTCCCTCTTTGCCAAAGCCTCCCCTACTAGGCAACAAAAGAGCCGCCCTTCTGCGGTTTCGCAAAAGAGCGGCTCAATTTTTACAAGTTTGCGTGCGGTCTTGCTTTTTCCTGTTTCAGCTTCCGGAACACAACGATATACGCCGGGATCAGGAAGAAGCAGGCAAAGAACCAGGCCACCGGATTTGCAATGCAGGCGGCAAAATAGCCCCACAGCGGCACGAACAGGAAACCCACCATAGCACGGGCGATCATCTCTGCCACACCGGCAAACATGGCCAGGCTGGAATAACCCAGCCCCTGAATGGTGTAGCGGTAAATGATAAGGACCGCCAGCGGGATATAGAACACGCTGTTCCAGAAGATGAAGCTCTGGGCGTTGGCCATGATCTCGGTCTGGCTGCTCTCAAGGAACAGGCCGATCAAAGCCTTATCCAGCACGCGCAGGATCAGGAAGGATGCCACACTGTACACACAGCCGATGCCCAGGGCAGTGTTCACGCCCTTGTTCACACGGTTCAGGTCGTGGGCACCCATGTTCTGGCTGGCGTAGGTGGTCATGGCCGTGCCAATGCTCTCCAGCGGGACGGACAGGAACTGTGCCGCCTTGCCGCCTGCAGTCTGTGCTGCCACGATGTCACTGCCCAGACCATTGACTGCACCCTGCAGCACAACGGAACCGATGGCCGTAATGCTGCACTGCAGACCCATGGGGATGCCCATGCCGCACAGCTTGACACAGTGCTGTCTGCTCAGGTGGCCTTCTTCTTTGTTCCAGCGCAGCTCATTATAATGCTTGAGGATGTACCACAGGCTGCCCAGACCGGCCACTGCCTGGCTGAACACGGTGGCGAATGCCGCACCGAACACGCCCATCTTGAAGACGATGATACAGAGCAAGTCCAGCCCGATGTTCAGAAAGCTTGCCACCAGCAGGAAGTACAGGGGCCGCTTGCTGTCGCCCAAAGCGCGCATCAGGGCGCTGGTCATGTTGTACAGCAGCGTAAACGGGATGCCGATAAAGATGGTGCGGATGTAGATGTCCGCCAGATCGATGATGTTGTCCGGGGTATTGGTCCAGACCAGAATGGAACGGGTCATGGCCACCGTGACCACGGTAAGCACTGCGGCAAAAAAGACACTCAGCCAGACGGCATTGGCGGTGTAGCGGCGCATCTCCACATAGTCTTTCGCACCGAATGTCCATGAGACGGGGATGGAGAAGCCGCAGGCAATGCCATTGACAAAGCCCAGCACCAGATAGTTCAGACCGCCCACACTGCCGACTGCCGCCAGCGCTTCCACGCCCACAAAGCGGCCCACGATGATGGTATCTGCCAGATTATAGAACTGCTGGAACAGGCTGCCCAGCATCAGCGGCACTGCAAAGGCAAGGATCAGCTTGAGCGGGCTGCCCTGCGTCATATCTTTCGTCATACGCACGTTCCTCCTTGGGAAAGCATCACAGACCTTATAACACGAATTTTTTCCGACAAAAACGCCCTGCCGCGCAATGGGCAGGACGTTTTTGTTCATGTGGGTATTATATCAGGTTGCGATGAATTTTCAAGAGGTTTTTTCAAATTTTTCAGTGCTTCCCGGCCAGATGCTTCAGCAGCTGGAGCAGAATGTTCCAGAAACCTGTTCCGGCATTGCCCGAAGGCGGGGTCTCCTCATCCGGAATGCTCAGCGGCGTATCATCCTCCGAGATGATCGCCGCAGCCACACCATATTCATCCTGAGCAGCCCAAACCTGCTCTGTACAGCAAAACTGCCCCGGCGCGCATCTCTGCATTCCGGGGCGGTTCGGGTCATTCTGAATAATGTGCGAGGAACTGTCTGGTACGCTCTTCCCGGGGGTGGTCGATGAGCTGTTTGGCCGGGCCCTCCTCCACGACCACGCCGCCATCCATGAACAGGATGCGGTCGGCCACATCGCGGGCAAAGTGCATCTCATGGGTGACAATGATCATCGTGGTCTTGCGGTCAGCAAGATCACGCAGGACCTTCAGCACCTCGCCGGTCAGCTCCGGGTCAAGGGCGCTGGTGGGCTCATCAAAGCAGAGGATATCCGGGTGAAGCGCCAGCGCGCGGGCAATGGCCACACGCTGCTGCTGGCCGCCGGAGAGCTGATGCGGGTAGTGGCCGGCCCGCTCCGAAAGGCCCATCTGCGCCAGCAGTTCTCTCGCCTGCTGTTCCAGCTCCGCGTGGATAGCCTTTTTATTTGCCTGATACTCCGGGCGTTCCTTTGCCAGCAGTTCTCCTGCCAGCATCACGTTCTGTAAGGCCGTGTACTGCGGGAACAGGTTGAAGTTCTGGAACACCAGACCAAAATGGAGCCGCTTTTTACGGATCTCGCTTTCCTTCTGGGTGGCAGGGTCGGCGGCATCCCACATGGTCTCGCCGTTCACCTTGATCACACCCGTGTCAGGCCGTTCCAGAAAGTTCAGGCAGCGCAGCAGAGTTGTTTTGCCGGAACCGGACGAGCCGATGATCGCCAGCGCTTCACCCTGCTCCAGATCCAGGGAGATGTCCTTCAACACATGGGTCTCGCCAAAATTTTTCCCGATACCGGAAGCTTCGAGCAACGCCATAATCTATCTGCCTCCTTAGCAGCGGAAATAATCGAGCTTTTTTTCAGCCCAGTTGAACAGGATGGTCAGTGCGCCCACAAACACCAGGAAGAAGAGCGCGGTGGAGAACAGCGGCCAGATCAGGCCCTTTGCGCTATACTCCTTGGCCATCATAATGATTTCCTTGTTGGCAATGGTGTTTGCCAGCGAGGTATCCTTGACCAGCGTGATGATCTCGTTGCCCATGGGGGGCAGGATGCGTTTGACGACCTGAAGCAGGGTCACCTTGAAAAAAATCTGTGTTTTGGTCATGCCAAGCACCTGCCCGGCCTCAGTCTGCCCCTTGGGCACTGCTTCAATGCCGCCGCGGTAGATCTCAGAAAAATAGCAGGCATAGTTGATGGCAAAGGCCACCACCGCCGCCACCATCCGTCCGCCGGAGCCAGAAGGCCAGGGGTTGTTCATGCCCAGCAGGCCAGGGCCCAGATAGATCACAATGATCTGCAGCATCAGCGGCGTGCCGCGGATGATCCAGACAAAGGTCTTGACCAGCCCGGCCAGCGGCTTGCAGCGGCTCATGGAGCCAAACGAGACCACCAGCCCCAGCGGCAGGGCAAACAGCAGTGTCAGGGCAAAGAGCTCACAATTGAGCAGAAACGCGCCGGACAGGCGCATAAGAATCACAGACACAAAAACACACCTTTTTTATTCAGAATCCATATTCCCCTTCCATCACAGCCGGTGAAAGTTCCCTCTGCTCGGGAGCCTTTCACGCATCGGCAACAAAAAGCCTCCCTCGCCGAGGGAGGTTGCATCGCATCGCGATGACGGAAGGAGTTGTTCAACAAATTCAGTCAGCCAGTGCCAGATCGTACTTATCGGCCAGTGCCTGCATAGTACCATCGGCCTTCAGTGCATCAAAGGCCTCATCCACAGCGGCGGCAGTATCACTGCCCTTGCGGAATGCCACGCCGTACTCCTCGGCGTTCAGCTCGTCCACGATCTTCAGGTCGGCATAGTCAGTGCCCTCACCGATCATGGCGTTGGCCAGGGTCAGGTCAAGTACAGCGGCATCGGCAGTGCCTGCGGCAACTTCCATCAGGCAGTCGGTCTGAACGCTCTTGGAAACGTAATCAGCCTGTGCCAGGTTCTCGTCTCCCTCAATGGCGGCCTCACCGGCGGAACCAGCCTCGGCGACCACGGTCTTACCCACCAGGTCAGCGGTAGAGGTATAATCGGTGCCATCTTTCACAACGACCACCTGTGCATTCTTTGCATAAGCCTTGGTGGTAGCGGTGTTCTGCATAATGTCATCGGTCAGGGTCATACCGTTCCAGATGCAGTCGATGCTCTTGGCATCCAGCTCCACGACCTTGGTATCCCAGTTGATCTCCACAAACTCCGGCTCCACGCCCAGCTTTTCGCAGACAGCGGTGGCCAGCTCGGTATCAAAACCGGTGAAGTTGCCATCGGCATCGGTGTAGTTCATGGGCTCGTAAACAGTGTAGCCAATGACCAGCTTGCCCTTTCCCTTGATGTAATCCAAGTCGCTGCCTGCAGACTGGGATGCGGCAGCACTGCCGGAAGCAGAGGCCGAAGCAGATGCGGCAGTGGAAGTGGAAGCGGCACCGCCGCAGGCGGCAAGGCTCAGTGCCATGGCACCGGCCAGGAATGCGGATACAAGACGTTTCATATACGGTTCCTCCCTCAGTGGCAAGCAGCTTCGTTTTATTGCTTTACCATGCTAAATTGCTAAACTGTGGTTATAGAATAGCGCGTTTTCTGCCATTTGGCAAGGGGGAAAACTGATTTTTCGCAGTTTGCTCAAATCTTTACCGCTTTACCACGGCAAAGCAGTCATTTTGACAAAACAAAAACGCCGCGTCGGCAGCTGCCAGACGCGGCGAGAGGGTTTCTCTCTGAAAACGCAGCGGAATGCCACCGCCCCCCTATCCGGGAGAGCCGGTGCGCGATTGCGAGACCGAAAAGGGTTTCCTCCTCAGCTCAGGGCATCCAGCGCCGCCTTTTGCAGATCGGTGATGTCAATGGTACACAGAGCCTTCAGGTCGGCATCGCCGCCGGAAAGCCCGGCGATCTCGGTGCGGGTCTTGCCCTTGAGGGCATCACAGAAGCCTTCGCTGTGCTCATACCACTCCTTGCCCAGCGCCGATGCGCCGCGCATCCCGTAGTCCTCGCCCAGCTCCAGCTTGGTCTTGACGAGGTCCGGGGCTGTCACACCGCCGTCTGACACCACTGTCAGGGCCGGCTCAGCCATATCCGCAATGGCGCTGGTCACACGGCGGTCCGCATCGGTGGTCAGTGCCACGATGCTCACATCCACCTGCGCATTCACATCCTTGTCATCGGTGGCGGTGATGTCCGAAGTCCCGTTCACCGCTTCGATGCCCAGCGCGGCCCTGTCGCCCTTGGCGGCACCCAGTGCCCTGGCATTGGCGCAGGCCCGGGTCACGGCATCCCGGTAGCGATCCACAGCAATGGTGCAACCGCTCAGCAGGTCGGCATCCGTGGGCTTGCCGTCCTTATCCACTTTGAGCATGGAGACCTGTTCCGGGGTCATGCCGATCAGGTAATTGGCAAAGGCATCCGCCTGTTCCGCCCATCTCTTTTTCAGGGAAGAGACCTCGGCCAGCGGGTAATCGTCCCCCTTCTGACGCTTGGTGCGCCAGTCGGTGGGCAGGGTCACATGGCCGGTGCTGTCCGCCGAAACAGACACTTCCAGCTCGTCCAGCAGAACACTCTCCAGTTTGCCCTCGCCATCCAGCAGGACAGCGGCCGCTGCCAGTTCAATTTTCCCTGCCCTGTCCTGATCGGTGGCCTCTGTCACCACACCCAGACCGGTTTTCCATGCCGCTGTCTGGGTCTGTGCGGAGGATGTGCCGCTGCTTCCGCTCATGCTGCCGGAGCTGCCCGACCCGGCATTCGTTTTGCCGCAGGCGGTCAGCAGCAGCGCCGCCGCCATGGCACAGCTCCAAAGAGCCCGATGGTTCTGATTCATAGATACGCTCCCTTTCCACACGGCCTGTTGGGCCTTTGCCCCATAGTATGTCCAGAAGAGCGTAAGATTACGCAGCCGACGGGAGTTTTCCAAAGCAAGTGTCCGCTGGGGTGGGACCCTGTTGCCGCAGGCAA
>OIWQ01004731.1_pt1 | contig 10641 bp, 9 predicted proteins | sample 1587571 | NCBI WGS metagenome assembly OIWQ01 (sample SAMEA3888910, study PRJEB22519) | human gut metagenome | biome: human gut; feature: human-associated habitat; material: faeces | place: Denmark | collected 2010 | reverse complement strand
CCAGGCAACCAGTTCGGGGACTGTCTGGGAAAATTCACTCATACTTTATCCTTGCTCTGCGGTTTGCGCGCGGTGACATGAATATAACGCCCCAGGGTAATATACGGTTCCTGACGGCAATAACGCGTTTCTAATTCAAGTAATGCTTCATAGCAGTCGCGCTGCTGGTGCTTCTCGCGCAGATAATCATGAAACACACGAACGCCTGTCTTACCCATAATTTGCCAACCAGCTTCTTCCAGCCACAGATAAACCTGCGCCGGGTCGCGTGGATAATCTGGCGAAAGCGTCCGTTTTTTCTTTTTCGGCATTCCCGCCTGCACGTAATCAAAATTCCCGGCGACCATGTTATGCATCAGCAAGCCGTGCGCATTGTAGAACATTAACGACAACACGCCGCCTGGACGCAACACTGACCACAGGGTCTGCAATACACTGCGGGGATCGGCCACCCACTCGAGCACCGCATGGAACAATATCAGATCAACGGGCGTTTCCAAATGCGAAGCAACATCCTGAGCGGCGCAATGTATAAATTGCATGTTGTCGCTCACACCTTTTGCTTCTGCCGCCTGTTTTGCGCGGTCGATCATCTGCGCAGAAAGATCGCATAAAATGACCTGATGCCCACGCTCGGCCATTTTGATTGCGGTCTGCCCTTCTCCACCGCCAGCATCCAGCACACGCAGTTTTTGCGGGCCCATTTCCGCCAGCACGCGATCGAGATCCTGCCACAGAATAGCCTGTCGAAGCTGCCCTTTGGTGGTGCCGTAAATGTTACGGGAAAACTTTTCCGCAATATCATCAAAATTGCGATCCTGCATTGCTTTCTCCACCGGTTGGCTAAGACGTTTTCTGATAAAGACGCTATTTTGTCACAGCCACGGCGAGAATGAACCCGTCTGGTGTAATATCGCTGGCGATCCCTTGCTATATGGTTAAAAAAGGAACCAGAAAGGATGCTTTTTACACTGAAAAAAGTGATTGGCAATATGTTGCTGCCACTTCCGCTGATGTTGTTAATTATTGGCGCTGGCCTGGCGCTGCTGTGGTTTAGCCGTTTTCAAAAAACCGGGAAGATTTTTATTAGCATTGGGTGGCTGGCACTCTTGTTATTGAGTTTGCAACCGGTAGCCGACCGCCTGCTGCGTCCCATCGAAAGCACCTATCCGACATGGAATAATTCGCAAAAAGTGGACTATATCGTGGTGCTCGGAGGCGGTTATACCTGGAACCCACAGTGGGCACCGAGTTCGAATTTAATCAATAACAGTCTGCCACGCCTGAATGAAGGTATTCGCTTATGGCGCGAAAATTCGGGATCAAAACTGATCTTCACGGGAGGCGTAGCAAAAACCAATACGGTGAGTACAGCGGAAGTAGGTGCCAGAGTTGCGCAATCGCTGGGCGTACCGCGCGAGCAAATTATCACCCTGGATTTGCCAAAAGATACCGAAGAAGAAGCTGCGGCAGTGAAACAGGCGATTGGTGACGCACCTTTCCTGCTGGTGACATCTGCGTCTCATTTGCCGCGGGCGATGATCTTTTTTCAGCAGGAAGGGTTAAATCCGCTACCAGCCCCGGCGAATCAGTTGGCCATCGACTCGCCGCTTAACCCGTGGGAACGGGCAATCCCTTCTCCGGTCTGGTTGATGCATAGCGATCGTGTTGGCTATGAAACGCTTGGCCGCATCTGGCAGTGGCTAAAAGGTTCGTCAGGCGAGCCACGGCAAGAGTGATTTTGATGCCAGATCGAAGTTACGCCGACTAAATCGTCCGGTGTTGACCAGTTGCGCAACTTCATCCCATAACACATACAACCAACGCCGCCAGATGAACGACTCCGCCACTGGCGCGCGTTGCAGGTAACTCCAGAGCAAATCTTCCGCCAGAGAATTATCCATTAGTCGGAACAGTTCGTATTCTCGCGGTGCCCAAAGCATTAGTCCCGGTCCGACCATCGCCAGTAACTGATCGCTGCGCGAATCTTTCAGCATGCTGCGTAAACAGAAGTTACCGTGAATCAGTACACAATTGTCGTTAAAGCCTTCAAATAATGCCGGGAGACATTCGCGAGTGCGAAACAGGATCCGCTTATCCTGCATCGTCAGACCGGTGTTATTGAACTGATTGAGCGTGGTCCATAGCACTTCAACATGTTGCCGGTACCATGAGGGCCAGAAATTTTCCTGAGTATTGTCGACCGCGCCGACGCAACCGCGACTGTCCTGACGGTGCCAGGCCAGTAAGGCTTCAACGATTTGGTCTTTGAGTTGTTCCCAGCGTTCTGGTGTTCGGGCTGGTGCCTCCACCGAAACACCACGCATCCGCTCCAGTAGCAGGACATCGGGGCCGGGGTGTTCTTCATGCGTCATCACACCATAAATAGTCGGCATACGGACAGTCCCACTTCTTGCCAGCATGGTGGTTTTCCATGCCAGTTGTCGGGCTTTTCCGGGCGTACTAAAGCTTCTTGCCATTAACGGCATTGGGTTTCCCTGGCTGTCATACAAAGCCCACAACGCCGTATCCGCTTTTTCATTGACGCACTCAATACGACTGAGTTTTTCGCCCAGTAAATGGCTTAATTCGGCACGCAGCTGTTCCATTCAGATTACCCTCATAAAAGCTACTGCTTTCATAATGAGCGCCAATATAAAAGATGTCACCTGAATGAGATCAATTGTTGAAAAGAAAAATTGAGGAAAATCGTAACGGTACGACACTCCTCCCAAAATTGGCTGGAGTGTCGTGAAGTGAAATTAGCGCATTTCAGCGCGAATGCGCTCGAGATCTTCAGGGGTATCCACACCTGTGCCAGGAACTTCCTGAGCAACAGCAACATGGATTTTTTCGCCGTACCACAGAACACGAAGCTGCTCTAACATTTCGATGTGTTCTAACGGACTTGCCTGCCAGTTGACGTAACGACGGATAAAGCCTGCACGGTAGCCATAAATACCAAGATGACGCAGGAAGTTATCGCCAACGGTTTCAAGGCCTTCTGCAAAACGATCACGATCCCAAGGAATGGTGGCGCGAGAGAAGTACAGTGCATACCCTTCAGCGTCGAGAACCACTTTCACCGCATTCGGGTTAAACGCTTCTTCCGCATTGCGGATTGGCACCGCCAGAGTCGCCATACCCACCTGACGCTGAGCGAGGTTATCAGCAACCTGACGAATGATTGTCGCAGGGATCATCGGTTCATCCCCCTGCACATTAACGATCACCGTGTCGTCGCTGAATGCGCATTTTTCGACAACTTCCGCCAGACGTTCTGTTCCTGACTGATGATCGGCGCGCGTCATACATACTTCACCGCCAGCGGCTTCAACAGCGCGGGCAACATCCTCATGATCGGTTGCCACGATGATGCGCTCGGCACCTGATTCGCGCGCGCGTTCAAGAACATGAACAATCATGGGTTTGCCGTTAATATCAACCAATGGTTTACCGGGCAGACGCGTGGACGCGTAGCGCGCGGGAATAATGACCACAAAACTCATGATTTACTCTCATCAGCAGTCAGCACGCGGGCTTCCGTTTCCAGCAACACTGGAATGCCATCGCGCAGCGGGAAAGCCAGGTTGTCCAGTTTGCAAATAAGTTCTTGTTTTTCCTGGTTATACCAAAGTTTTCCGTTGCAAACCGGGCAGGCAATGATTTCAAGCAGACGATGATCCATAGTTCCTCCAGATGGATCGGGTTATGAATGCATAAATCTTATCATAATCATTTATGCGACGGGGTCTATTTCCCAGCCAGTGCGGCAATCAGTAAAGAGACCTTGCGGGCAGCGTCCTAATGTCACCCGCGTTGCCTGCTGCCAGCTCGCGAAATCAGTAATCGCCTGACGTAACCCTTTTTGCAGCGTTGTCGTTGGTTTAATACCTTCCTGTAACCACAGAGAGATAACTTCAAGGATGCCTGTCTGGCGATGCATTTTGGCATCCATTCGCCCAACTAATTGCCCACGATGTAATAACGGCAGAACAAAATAGCCATACTGGCGTTTCGGCGCTGGGGTATAGCACTCCAGCCGGTAGCTAAAATCAAAAAGCTGCTCTGCGCGTTTGCGATCCCAGACAACAGGATCAAAAGGCGAAAGTACCGCGCTGTGCGTTGCAGTGAGCTTTCCGGCCAGCGCACGCTCGAGTAGCGGCAGCAAATCAGCATGCAGCCAAAGATTGCCCAATTTTTCAACATGCACAGCAATGATTTGCTGCTGTTCAGCCCTCGCTTCGCGCCACGCCGCCAGTGCCGGACGTTTCAGCCGATAGTAATCTGCCAGCCACTGTTCGCGGAATATGCCCAGGCTACGCGCACTGTTATCCAGCATGATGATTTCTGCTTCTGTTTGCGAAACGAGATCGCGCTCATCATCCCAGTCAGGCATGACACGGTGGGTTAAATCATAAACGCGCTGGAAGTTGCGCCGTTCAATCACCATCACCTTTCCGGCAGTAAATAAACCTTCCAGATGCCGTTTATGCGGCTTCCATTCCCACCAGCCGCTTGCACCTTTACGAGAATGCTCGAAATCGGCTGAACGTACCGGCCCCTTATCATGAATATGCTGAATTAACTGTGCAATTTCCGCCTCATGTTCCTGCATCCAGGCGTCTTTGTATTTCCAGCCCATTTTTTCAGGTGCCAGCATGCGGTGGCGAATAAGACGAAAGTCGCTACGCGGCATAAAGCAGGCTTCATGCGCCCAGTATTCCATTAATTCGCCACGCGCCAGAGACTCATCCAGCCACTGGGCAGGATAATTTCCCAGACGACTGAAAAGCACCAGATATGGACTACGGGCAACAATATTGATGGTATCGATTTGCAGCAAGGACATGCGGGAGATCGTTGCCGGAATATCCTCCAACGACGCTCGACGGCGGGGTTTGTTTAACAGGCCTTGCGCGGCGAGGTGAAGATTACGCGCATCAGCAAGAGAGAGGTGCGGCAGCGACATTCATGACTCCATCAATCGAACGCTGCCGCGGCGTAACTAGTTGCCAGAAGCCAGCGAGGTTAGTTGCGCAAGCAGTTTCGCTGGTTCATCACCTGAAAGCTGTGCGTCTACAGGCAAATACCACCAATTTTCTTCTGCAAAGGCCCGGCATTTCACCGCATCTTTTTCAGTCATTACCAGCGTTTGCCCGGTGCTTACCAACGCGCTGACATCCGCATGGTTCAAAGACTGATGATCGGCCAGCGGTACACATTTTTCCGGTTGTACGCCACACATCTTCAGCGTGGCAAAAAAGCGCGGCGGATGACCAATCCCTGCCATCGCCACCACATGTTCAAGCTGAGCAACGTCACAACGCGTACCGGTACGTAAATTCACCGCCTGACCCGGCAGCAGATGCATGGGGATTTCACCGCTGCGGGGGACACCGCCGTTGACGATTACCGCATCAACTGACTTTAAGCGCCCCGCTCGCTCACGCATTGGCCCCGCCGGCAACCACCAGCCATTGCCAAAGCGACGCACACCATCAATAACGACAATTTCCACATCACGCGCCAGACGGTAATGCTGTAAACCGTCGTCGGTTACGATGATCTGCACATCAGGGTGTTGCGCCAGAATGGCTTTTACCGCATCAGAACGAACGGGAGAAACCGCAACAGGCGCATCAGTGCGTTGATAAATCAACACAGGTTCATCACCCGCCTGTGCTGTTGTGGTATCTGCCGACAATAACAGCGGATAAGATTCAGCCTTACCACCATATCCCCGCGATACGACCCCCACGCGAATACCGCGCTGTTGCAACTGTTCCACCAGCCAGACAACGACCGGGGTTTTTCCGTTGCCGCCTGCGGTGAGATTACCAACCACGACAACCGGTACGGGGGCACGCCAGGCGCGCTTCAGTTTTAGTTTATAGCAAAGACGGATCGCGCCACTCACCAGGCCATACAACCAGGAGAGTGGCAGCAATAGCCGCCACAAAGGGGATTCACCAGACCAGATTTTTTCGATCATTGGCCAAACTGCATTTTGTGAAGTTGCGCGTAAACGCCGCGGTGCTCAAGCAAATCGTTATGCGTACCGCGTTCCACAATGACACCATCCTCGACGACCACGATTTCGTCTGCCTTTTCAATGGTAGACAAGCGGTGGGCAATCACCAGAGAGGTACGGTTTTTCTGCAACTCATCCAGTGCCGCCTGAATCGCACGTTCGGATTCGGTATCCAACGCCGAGGTAGCTTCGTCCAGAATCAGTATCGGGCTATCACGCAACAAGGCTCGAGCGATAGCAATACGCTGACGCTGACCGCCAGAGAGCAGCACGCCGTTTTCACCAATGACTGTATCGAGACCGTTATCCATCTTATTGATGAAGTCCATGGCGTAGGCCATACGCGCCGCTTCTTCAATTTGCTCACGGCTGTACTGTTCAGTCCGTGCGTAAGCAATGTTGTTAGCAACCGTATCGTTAAACAGATGGACATTCTGCGACACCAGAGCAACCTGGTTACGTAACGACGCCAGGGTATACTCGCGCAGATCGTGACCATCCATCAGGATTTCGCCTTCATCAATATCGTAAAAACGTGTGATCAGGCTGGCGATGGTTGATTTACCCGAACCAGAGCGTCCAACCAGAGCAACCGTCTTCCCTGCCGGAATTTTCAGGTTGATGTTACGCAATGCAGGTACGTCACGTCCCGGATAAGTAAAGGTGACATTGCGGAATTCCACGTCACCAGTCGCACGCTCGATCACGCGCTTACCTTCGTCTTTCTCCTGCTCACTGTCCAGAATGGTAAACAGCGTCTGACAAGCCGCCATACCGCGCTGGAACTGGGCGTTAACGTTGGTCAGCGATTTCAGTGGACGCATCAGTGCAATCATTGAAGAGAAAACAACGGTAATCGTACCGGCAGTCAGGCTATCCATGACACTTGGGAAGCTCGCCGCATACAGAACAAACGCCAGCGCCAAAGAGGCGATCAGCTGAATGATCGGATCAGAGATGGAAGAGGCTGAAACCATTTTCATCCCCTGAAGACGCATTCGGTTGCTGACTTTATCAAAGCGTTTCGTTTCCACTTCCTGACCACCGAAAATCAATACTTCTTTGTGGCCCTTCAGCATTTGTTCGGCGCTGGTGGTCACCTGCCCCATGGTGTTCTGCATGTTTTTACTGATGTTGCGAAAACGCTTCGATACTACGCGAATCGCAATCGAAACAATCGGTGCCAGCACAATCAAAATGATCGACAGTTGCCAACTGTAATAGAACATCATGATGAACAGGCCGATGATTGACGCACCTTCACGCACAACCGTTATCAGTGCGCCGGAAGAAGAAGAAGCAACCTGTTCGGAATCGTAGGTGATACGTGACAACAGCGTCCCCGTTGACTGTTTGTCAAAGAATGAAACCGGCATTCCCATCATGTGACCAAACAGGCGGCGACGCATGGTCATTACCACCTTTCCTGATACCCAGGAGATACAGTAGCTGGAGACATAGCTGGTGATACCACGTAAAATCATCAGCCCGATCACCACCAGCGGCATCCACACCAGCACGGAGCGATCTGTTTTACCAAAGCCATCATCAAGAAGTGGCTTAAGGAGCGATAACATGAAGGTATCGCTGGCTGCGTTGAGGATTAACGCTACGCCCGCCACGATCAGACCCGCTTTAAAAGGCGCAATGGTTGGCCACAGTCGGCGGAACGTCTGCCACGTAGAGAGATCTTTGTCGTTATGCATTCAAAAAACCAGCATTTGTTGAAATAGCCGCATATTCTACCCGTTATCCACTGGCACGCCAAACCACTGATGATACCAACGAGGTAAAATTTGCTCTCTGAGGCTGCTAATCCGCCAGCCTTGCGCTGAAAAATTGACCGTCACTTGACCCTGATGTGGAGTATCAAGCCATTGATATCCTTGCTGTTGATAGCGATGCTTAACTTTATTAGAGGGCAATCGCCATGCGTTATAGCGCGATGCCGATGCGAGTGCCACTTTTCCATTCACTCGCTGAATTAATGGCAACGATGATGAGGTATTACTGCCATGGTGAGGTACCTGAAGCAATGTTGCCTGCACTTGCTGCCAGTAACGGCTTAGCATCTTTTGTTCAGCGGGGACTTCAATATCACCGGTTAGAAGAATGCTATTCGTCCCGTCATCAACCTTAACCACACAGGAATGGTTATTTCCTTTATCGTTGCTAGCTTGTAAAGGCCAGTGCACGCTGAAACGCAATCCTTGCCATTGCCACGCTTCGCCACGCACACAGGGCTGATGATGTTCCCAGTTTAACGGACTTCTGATCCATAACATCGGCCATGTGTGCAATATTGAGTCCAGCCCTCCCCGGTGATCCAGATGTTCATGACTCAGAATAACGCCTTCCGGTTCAAGATTATGCCAGTGGAGCCAGGGGATAATCAGTTGTTGCCCACTATCCCCTTCGGGCCAGGCCAGTCCTGTGTCATAGAGAATCGCTTTGCCGTTTCTGGCTATCACCATTGCCAGCCCTTGCCCGACATCAAGCATGTACACTTGCCACTCGTCAGGTCGAGGTTTTTGCCACAGCGGCCAGCACATCAGCAAGCCTCCAGCCACACACATTGCTGGCAACGTTCGCCAGGCATTTAATCGCCATACCACCAGTAAGAACCATGGGGAAAATGATAGCCATTGCCAACGTTCAGCAATGTTGATCCACCCTTCCGGCAAACTCTTTAACCCCCAGAAAAGTAAAGCCAAAGACCGGTCGGCAAGAAACCATAATCCCTCTTCCAGGATTAACGGCCCGCTTAAATGCACAACCATAGCGGCGAGGATCAACGGAACCGTGATAAATGTCACCAGGGGAATTGCAAATAGATTTGCAATAAACGAGGTCAGACTAATGCCATGAAATATGACGATTTGCACGGGCATAAGCAGGAGTGTGATTCCCAGTTGCAGATGGATGAGGGAAACAACTGCACGCAATACCGGCGGCAGTTGCCACTCAGGACCGGGAAACCACTGATACCAAAAAATCAGTGCCGCGACCGCAGCGGCAGAGAGCCATAAACTTTGCGAGAGAATGGCAACAGGATCCATCAGCAAAATTGCCGCCAGACAACATATCCATACATCCCAGCCACTCCACTGTCGCCCACTTAACTTAAGCATTCCCCACGTAGCAAGCGCCACCACGGTACGCAATGCAGGAGGTTGCATTCCCGTCAGCCAGGCATAAAAAGCAGCACAGCAGATTCCGCCAATTAATGGCATTTGCCAGTGGATCCAGCGCCCAGGCAGAAAAATTTGTCCACTGCGAATGAGTCCGGCAGCCAGCAACGCCGCAAAAGCGATGTGCAATCCCGATATCGCCATTAAATGCGCCGTTCCAGTATCGCGCATGATATTTTTGATTTCTTTAGGGACGGATAACCGTTCCCCCATACCTAAACCAAGAATAACTGCATTCCACGGATAGGGTTGCAGCGTTGTTTGTAATGACGCCAGATACTGTGCACGCAAGCTACAATTCGGTTCAATGACACTTGCCTGCAGAAAGCGGCCGGTGAGCGGCTGATGCTGGGCAATGGCATAACGCTGGCTATCAAAGCCGCCATCATTAAGTTGGCCATGAACTGCACGAACTTTGAGTTTCATTGACCATTGTTGTCCAGCACAAACCGCTTGCGGAAGATATTCGCCATACAGCACGAGGCCTGGCGCAGGGAATATACGTCGACCTTGTAGATGAGTAATTTGACCGTAATGAGTGGTCATACCGTCAGTAGCAGTGATCTCAACAATTGCATCCTGCGTCGCGCCAGTTAAGGTTTCTCCTGCCCACAAAATTTGCTTTGCTGCTAATATGCCCCAAACGAAAAACAACAACGTCAGCGCGATATAACGGACGGTTTTAACAGGGATAAATGCCAGTACGCAGGCGAAGAGAGTCAGAAACGCAAGGGTTAATGTCCCAGGCAATTGGGGCAAAATCAGCAACGGAAAAATTCCGCAAATTATGCATACGCCGACTGTCGTTATTTTCATGCACCCCTCCCTGTTTATGGAAAGTGTGCAACTTTGTTGAGCGGTTGTCTGGTGGGAATTTTGCGTTCCCCGAGGCACGTTCAGAAGAATTTAACGAGAGGGTGAAAACTGTTCAAAACTCTGCGAGACTGCTTCCAGTTCCAGATTAGAGAAATGAAAAAAGCACCCGACAGGTGCTTTTCTCGCGTTCAAGTTTGAGTAAAAACTTAACCGTAAATATTGGCGCGATCGCGCAGTTCTTTACCTGGTTTAAAGTGAGGAACGTATTTTCCTTCCAGTTCTACTTTATCGCCAGTCTTCGGATTACGTCCGGTACGTGGTGCGCGGTAGTGCAAAGAGAAACTGCCGAAACCGCGGATTTCAATACGCTCGCCCTGCGCAAGAGTCGAGGCCATATGCTCCAGCATCTCTTTTACTGCATCTTCAACCGTCTTGGCGGGAATGTGCGATTGCTGGGTGGCAAGTCTTTCTATCAATTCTGACTTGGTCATGATTCCTCCGGTTCCTTAAAGGCAAATTAAGCGGCTGCTGTTGCTGCATTGATTAAGGGCGGCCGTAGCCGCCCTTTGTGCTTGATTACAGGACGAATCCTGCAATCTG
>OIWQ01004729.1_pt1 | contig 10655 bp, 12 predicted proteins | sample 1587571 | NCBI WGS metagenome assembly OIWQ01 (sample SAMEA3888910, study PRJEB22519) | human gut metagenome | biome: human gut; feature: human-associated habitat; material: faeces | place: Denmark | collected 2010 | reverse complement strand
CATCAAGTATATTTGAGTGGGTGTTTCTTAAATTCTGTCCGGTACGGTTTTTATCAAAGTGTCAATCGTATTCTTGTAGCCCGTATTGGCTTCTTTAATCAACCGGTTGGCTATGACCATGCATACCGTGGTCGCCTTATGTCCCATCAGGCGGCTCAAACCGGCCAGTGCGGAGCTTTCCATCTCGAAGTTCGTAATGCGATAGCCATTGTATTCAAAGTTCTCGATCTTTTCATTCTGCTTCGGGTCGGCCAGCGGAATGCGTAGTTCGCGTCCTTGCGGGCCAAAGAAACCACCGGCGGCAATCGTTACACCGCGTACCATATCGTCTCCGGCAATGCGTTCTATCAGTTCGGCATTGGCGTCGATCACGTACGGAGCAGGTGCGCACATATTCCCCGACCATCCCATGTGGTTCAGGAATGCACGTTCAAATGGTAGGTCGCACACTTCATTGCGCCCTGAATAGAAGTTCAGCAGGCCATCGAAACCAATGGACTTTTGCGAGCAGATAAATGTACCTACGGGCGTATTCGGTTGCAAACCGCCACAAGTACCGATGCGTACCAGTTCTAACTGGCGAAGTTGGGGCTTTTCTTCACGTGTGTTGAAGTCGATGTTGGCCAAGGCGTCCAGTTCGTTCATCACAATATCGATGTTGTCGCAACCAATACCCGTAGAAACCACCGTGATGCGTTTGCCCTTGTAAGTACCTGTAATGGTTTTGAACTCGCGGCTTTCCACTTCACATTCTTTATTCTCAAGGTGTGAGCCTACCAGTGCCACTCTGCCCGGGTCGCCCACCAGGATTACTTTGTCTGCGAGCCACTCAGGCTTTACGTGCAGATGAAAAACTGAACCGTCATCATTGATAATAAGTTCGGAAGATGCAAAATACTTTTTCATATTCTGGATTTTTTGGTTGATACGTTTATAAATAGAAAACGCCGGAACGGGATTACTGTTCACCGGTTCCGACGTTTTTCTGAGGCAATAATTCTACCGGTTATTTACTCAACGGCTGGTTTGAGTTGTTTCCCGATGGTTTGGCTATGGTTTCGCGCATGGAAGTATCAGCTTCGATGTTCTTCATCCGATAATAATCCATGATGCCCAGGTTGCCGTTACGGAATGCTTCTGCCATGGCTTTAGGTACTTCGGCTTCCGCCTCGATCACCTTGGCGCGTGCTTCCTGAGCTTTCGCCTTCATTTCCTGTTCGCTGGCCACGGCCATTGCACGGCGTTCCTCAGCTTTGGCTTGGGCGATATTCTTGTCGGCATTTGCCTGGTCTATCTGCAAAGCCGCACCGATGTTCTTACCTATATCGATATCAGCGATATCAATGGACAGGATTTCGAAAGCCGTACCGGCATCCAAACCTTTGCGGAGCACAAGTTTGGAGATTGAATCCGGGTTTTCCAATACTGACTTGTGGTTTTCGGACGAACCGATGGAAGATACGATACCTTCGCCTACACGGGCCAGGATAGTGTCTTCACCGGCACCACCCACCAACTGGCGGATATTGGCGCGTACCGTTACACGGGCTTTGGCTATCAACTGGATACCATCTTTTGCTACGGCGGTCACCGGAGGAGTATCGATCACCTTCGGGTTTACCGACATCTGAACGGCTTCGAACACATCACGTCCGGCAAGGTCGATTGCGGTAGCCATCTGGAAGGATAATTCAATATTAGCTTTAGAGGCGGATACCAAGGCGTGTACCACTCTTTCTACGTGTCCACCGGCCAGGTAGTGAGCTTCCAGCTCGTCGCGGGTAATGTTGCTCAATCCGGCTTTGTGTGCTTCAATCATACCAGGTACAATAATGTAGGGAGGTACGTTACGGATACGCATTAAAAACAATTGCACCAATGAAATCCTGACTCCCGAAACTTTGGCGGACAACCATAGGAAGAAAGGAACATAGTGGAAGAACAGTACGATGAAGATAATGCCTCCTATCACAAGAAAGGCAGTTAGGTACATAGTGTCTACGTTCATGATTTATAAGATATTAAGTGTGAATATTAATCTTTTTTCTTTTCTACCATGATAACGCCGTCCGTAATACGGTTTACAATGATAGGGGTTTTTTCATTCAGAAATCCGTCCATGGATTTCACTTCCACGATGTTGCCGTCTATTTCGGCATTGCCGATCAGTGCCAGGCGTGTAATGGCCACACCCGTATCGCCTACTTTTACTTGATCCGCGGCCGTACGGTCCACCTTCGATGTGATATTCTTCTTCAACGCCACTTTATCCAAGGTCTTGGAGCGCATGAAGAGTATCAATGAGCCTATGCAGGCTATTGCCGATACACCGAGCGTGATGAAACCAGCCGTTGTACCCAGATAGGCAAAGGCATAGTAGTTGGCATAGATCATGCAAGCTCCGGCCAGAATTCCGGCTATGCTGATGCCCGGGATGACGAACAGTTCTACCAAGAACAGGATAACTGCCGCAACAATGAGTACAATGATGATAAGTATGTCCATAGTTTTCTATTTAAAGGATTGTTTTTCTGTATTACGCACTTCAATGGCGGCCTTCTCCAATTCACCTGATAATTGTTGTATCTGCTTTTCCAGGTCGAGTATGGCGGGAGCCAGTTTGGCTTTATCGCTTTCCTTGGCACGGGAGTACAAGGAACGTTGCTCTTCCAACTTGTTTTGCTGCTGTCTGAAGCTTTTCTCCAATTGGCGGTATTTGCTGAATAAGCTCTTGGCCTGAGGAGATTTGAAATCACTCCATTGATAATACGTAGTGTGGTCATCAATTACAAATTCAAAGTCATAGCTCCGTTCGGCTTGTGGCTTTTCACTGATAGCGGCTTGCAGGCGGCGTTTGGCATCAGATACTGTATTTTGATCTACCCATGTATCTTTCAGGGAGTGAATTTGAGCAAGTCGGACAACTTTTTTCTTGTCCATAGCTTCGTAGTTATACACCCGTTTGGAAGAGTTGGGAATAAATACGTAAATACATACTTTCCCTTCCGGCTGGTAGCGATCGGAAGCAAACCATCCGAGGTTATTAAACTCGTCGATGGCAAACATATAGTCGTTATAGGGAGAATTGAATGGCATGCCCACATTCTCCGGAGTCAGATAAGTATTGGTATTCGTATTGTAGCGGGTAACGAATATGTCATATCCACCTATTGAATTCTCACCGTCGGCGGCATAGTAGATAGTTGCACCATCCGTTAATACGTACGGATAATTGGCGTTGATGGAGTCGTTGATGCTACCGGGCAATAGGCTGCCTTTACTCCATTCGCCTTGCATCTTGTTGCGGGCAAGGATGCTGAGTTTGCCATCAGGCTGGCGTTCACCGTAATAAATCTTATTACCGAGTTCAGTTTCGTATACAGTAGCTTCTATTTCTTCTTTATTCTGGAAGAAATCGTTGTACGTGAATAATTTACCGGATTCCGGACTGATTTTATAAGCTTCCAAAAAGCGGTCTTTATCCACTACGATACTATCGATAATGCACACTTCTTCAATACCTTTCAGCATGCGGAGATTGGTCTTGCTCTTTTCCAGAAGTTTTTCAGCTTCTGCGGTAGACCTTTTTCGTTTGGAAAGATCACTGATATACTCTTCGTAACACTTGATGGCATCTTCAAAACGATACAGGTCGTTATAATTTCGTGCCAGATACAGTTGTCCGCTGGGGATACGTTTCTTAACGGCTGTTTCCAGGTATTTCAGGGCTACGTCAGGTTCTCCTGTTTCCAAGCAGCATACACCGTACCATAAATTATAATTTCCGTTTGCCGGTTGTGTCCTGACGAATTTTTTGAAAACGGGTTTGGCTTTCTCGTACTGCCCCTTGTTGTAAAAAGCTTTAGCTTGTTCCAACGTCTGTGCCGATGCACCGACTAATACGAGACTAAATAGAAGGAGTAAAATATATCTCTTTTTCATGCTAGTTATCCAACTTACAAATTCGAATGTTCAAAAATACAAATTAATCGGGAATAATGCTGCTTTCCGTTATTCTATTATGTTAATTCTTCTTTAAATCATTCTTTTCTCTTACTTTTGCAGGACAAAGAGTAAAAGAGCTATAAGCTACATGAGCTACGAGCTACAAGTAGTTGCGTAACGTCCGCATGGGACTTGTAGCTCTTAGCTTGTAACTCGTAGCTTTGAATTATTATGGCGCAATTTACTGAAGAAGAGAAGACCATCCGCCGCATAGAAAAGCGGTTTAGTAAGGGACTGGTAGAATATGGGCTGATAGAGGATGGGGATAAAATCCTCATCGGGCTTTCCGGTGGCAAAGACTCTTTGGCGTTGGTGGAATTGTTGGCAAAGCGCGCCCGTGTCTTTAAGCCCAGATTTTCCGTGGTTGCCGTTCATGTGGTTATGAAGAATATACCTTATCAGAGTGATTTAGCATATCTGCGTGAGTATGTTGAGTCGTGGAATATCCCTTTCGTACTGTATGAGATGGAGTTCGATGCAAGTACGGATACGCGTAAGTCACCTTGTTTTCTTTGTTCATGGAATCGGCGTAAGGCGTTGTTTACTGTTGCCAAGGAACAAGGTTGTAATAAAATAGCATTGGGACACCACATGGATGATATTCTGGAAACATTATTGATGAATATCACTTTTCAGGGCGCGTTTAGTTCCATGCCTCCTCGTTTGGTAATGAAGAAGTTCGATATGACGATTATCCGTCCGATGTGTTTGGTACATGAGTCTGATTTGCTGGAACTGGCACAGATAAGGGGATATCGGAAACAGGTGAAGAATTGCCCTTATGAAGCGCAATCTCATCGAAGCAATATGAAAGACATTTTGCATCAACTGGAAGAAATGAATCCGGAAGCTCGTTATAGTCTTTGGGGAAGTATGGCAAATGTTCAGGAAGAGCTTCTTCCTAAAAAAGTTAGTAATTTAGATTAATTAATTATCGCTTAAATATTCATAACTGAAATGAAAGGTCTTTATACGATTCTGCTTTTAATTGTCTCCAATGTCTTTATGACTTTTGCTTGGTATGGTCATCTGAAGTTGCAAGACATGAAAATTATTACAAACTGGCCGCTTTATGCCATCATTTTGTTTTCGTGGAGCATTGCTCTTGCGGAATATTTCTGCTTGGTTCCGGCCAACCGTATTGGGTTTATAGGCAATGGCGGTCCTTTTTCATTGATACAGTTGAAGATAATTCAGGAGGTGATTACTCTTATTATTTTCACTGTATTTACTACTGTCCTTTTTAAAGGTGAAAGCCTGCACTGGAATCATTTTGCGGCATTCATTTGCCTGGTATTGGCAGTGTATTTTGTATTCTATAAATGATAATTTACCAGTGTAGCGCTGGAGCAAGGTTCTCCTTCGGCGTGCAAGTAATCTTTCAGACACGGATGACACGGATGACGCGGATTCTTTTTTCCTTCGGTGTGATATGCCGGTATGTATAGCGCAGCTTTAAAAATCCGCGTCATCCGTGTCATCCGCGTCTAAAAGATTAAAGTCCGCGTTCGTCCGCCTTATCCGCGTAGTCCGCGTACCCATTCCCTCGCCGCTAAATTATCATTTTTTTGTTATAAACCGTTCCATTCCTTTCGTATAGTACGTTTGAAGTTCTCCATTCCCATCCGTATAAATGAAGCACGCATCAATATCCGGATGAGCATTGGCAAAACGTTCCGCTTCTTCCAATCCCATTACCATGAATGCAGTGGCATAAGCATCAGCGCTCATACAGTCTTTGGCTACTACAGTGGCAGATAAGATATTGTGTTGTACGGGATATCCTGTTCTTGGGTCTATGGTATGTGCATATTTCTTTCCATCTCTGTAATAGAAGTTGCGATAATTGCCTGAAGTTGCAATGCCTACATCCGTTACATTCAGTACTGTTTGTAACTCCTGATTAATGGACAGTGAATCATCAACCGGCTTATTGATTCCAATGCGCCATAGTTCTTTCTTGGGATTTTCTCCCCGTGCTACGATCTCTCCGCCTATATCTACCATGAAATTCGTGATGCCTTTCTTCGCAAGAAACTGTGCTATTACATCCACTGCATATCCCTTGGCTACTGCACTACATGATAGCATCATGCGCTCATCCTGTTTCACTACTTTGCCTTCTTCTGACAGAACCACTTTCGTATATCCTGTAATTTCCAGCAGGCTGTCTATCATAGCGGAGTCAGGAAATGCGCCTTTCTTGAAACCAAACCCCCAGGCATTGGCCAGTGGAGCAACCGTAATATCGAATGCACCATTCGTTTCTTTGGATATTTCCATACTACGACGGAATACATTTGTAAAGAAGGTATCTGGTACAATATCCTCATTCCGATTGATTCGTGTAATTGTGGCCGTATCATTGAAGGGAGATAGCGAACCGTCAAATCTCTTCAATTCTTCATCGATTTCAGCTTTCAGATCACCGTCATATTGATAAGTTATATTATAAACTGTGCCGAATATCAGTCCGTTGACTGTATAATAAGGTTGCGTACGGTTATGACGTGCAAGTATCCAGATTGTTCCCAATACAAGCAGGGCAATCCATAAGAAATTTCTCTGTACTTTCTTTTCCATAAGCGAAATTTAACTGAAGAACAAATGTTCTATTAATATTTTTGTGCCGATGATAATCAGGATAATACCTCCCCAGAGTTCTGCCCGCAACTTTCGTGCAATGCCGCAACCAAAACGGATACCGAACAGTAATCCGATGAGGGACATAATGAAAGATACGAAACCGATGATAGAAATGGGTGCCAGTATTTCCGAGAAATCCCGCATCCCCAGAAATGCAAATGAGACACCAATGGCCAGTGCATCTATACTGGTTGCAACGGCTAATGCGAGCACTACTTTCAGACTTTTCGGGTCATACTCTTTTTTGCAATCTTCGTCTTTGAAAGACTCTCTGACCATGCGTCCGCCTAGGAAAGCAAGGATGATGAACGCAATCCAATGATCCAGACTTTCTATTAGGTGGCTGAACGTGCTGGCACCTATCCATCCGAGGAGTGGCATGATAGCTTGGAATAATCCAAAGAAAAAAGCCATGGTCAGCATGGGCCGCCACAGCGTACGTTTCAGAAGAATACCACTGGCTATGGAAATTGCGAAACAGTCCATCGCGAGTCCCACAGCAAGAAGCCAAATCTCTAATCCGTTCATAGTTTAATAGGGTAGTTTATATGTGATTGTATAGGTTACGCCCATGGTGTTAGAGCCATATTTGCCGAATCCGGGTACATACCACGGATCACCGTATTCTCCGGTTGATGAACTTGTACGGAATTTGAAGCGCAATCCCCAACCCATGTAGAACTGTTTCCAGATATGTGCGCGTATGCCAACGCAGAATTCAAACCATTGCATTGAACCTTTCATTCCTTTATGGTTGAATGGTACGCTTCCTCCCCAGATACCATCCATTTGATTGGGGTTTCCGATACTTCCGTCAAAAATGGGATCAGTCACAGGGAGAGTTGTTATATCATACTTGAAACTACTCATTGCATAACGTAAACCGACAAACAGGAAATTATCGAATTTCTTCTTATAAAGAGCGTTGTAGTTCATACCGATACGGAAATAAGGTGCATTACTTTTGTAATTCGTTCCGTTATCATTCCATGCGTCGGTGCTGCCATATCCAAGTTCCACTATCGGGAAGAAACGGTTTTTAAGGTTGACGTCGACAGCTACTTCCGAGCTTAAGAAATCACCTCCCAGAACTTTGCTTCCGATTCCCCACAGGTCTACACTGACAGTCACGCCATTGTATAGCGGGAAGACATTCTCATCCGCTTCTTTCTTTTCCTCCTTCTTGGGTGGATTGGAAGCGGGAGGCCGGTTGCTGTTCTGTGCCTGTACCGGAAGCCCTGTCAGCAAGAAAAATGCCAGACTAAGGCTGAGGATAAAAGAGCTTAAGATTTTCCGTTCCATAAATGCTTACTTCTTTTTCTTGAATATATATGGAGTCAAGTAGATAGCGACTGTACGCTCCGCCTGTGATGCTTTGTTTCATCTGATAGCCACAATCCATTGACAGGAAATAGGGCGTATTCTTTTGATAGATAATAATAGTGTCTTTTTTAATCTTGGGATCTTTGCTATAGTGAAATATCAATACGGTAGAATCTGCTGTATAGCGCAGAGGCAATGATAGCGAATGTACTCTTTTCTGATTGTTAAGAATGACGGAGTCCGTATCGAAAGCTGTAATAGTCAGTGAGTCGAGTGTATCGTTGAGCACTCTTTTACTTTCCCTGTCCACCGTATATAGATAACATTCCATCATCGGACGTGCATTCATGGAGCAATCTTCTTCTTCCGAACAAGAAGAAACGATACTGATGATGGGATAAGCAATCAGACAAAGCAATATCAGTTTTACTAATTTTTTCATAGTCTATATTGTTTTTTCTATTTGATATTTATTTCGTTCAGGAGCGTTACGCGAAATCAGTTCGCCAAGGAAGCCTGCAAGGAACAGTTGAGTTCCGATGATCATGGCGGTCAGCGACAAGTAGAAGTAGGGAGAGTCCGTAACCAGGCGGTAAGGCATTCCGTTATACATATTATACAGTTTCGTGATTCCTACAATAATTACTGAGATAAAGCCGAAGATGAACATCAGTGAACCGAGCAACCCGAAAAAATGCATGGGTTTTACTCCGAAGGCTGACAAGAACCAGAGTGAAATCAAATCCAGATATCCATTGAAGAAACGGTTTAAACCGCCGAACTTTGTCTTTCCGAATTTACGTGCCTGGTGCTGAACTACTTTTTCTCCGATCTTTTTGAAACCGGCATTTTTGGCGAGGTAGGGGATATAGCGGTGCATTTCTCCGTACACTTCGATATTTTTTACCACCTTGTTTTTATATGCTTTCAGGCCGCAATTGAAATCGTGCAGTTTAATCCCGGAAAATTTTCTTGCAGTTGCATTGAATAGTTTTGTGGGTAAAGTTTTTGAAAGCGGATCATAGCGTTTTTTCTTCCAGCCGGATACCATATCATAGTCCTCTTTCATAATCATATCGTAAAGAGCAGGGATTTCATCCGGACTATCTTGCATGTCGGCATCCATAGTGATGACAACATCGCCTTTCGCTGCTTGAAATCCGCAATGTAATGCGGCTGATTTTCCATAATTGCGGCGGAATTTAATGCCGTGGATATGTGCGTTACGCTTGGCATTGGTTTCGATGAGTTCCCACGAGCGGTCTTTACTGCCGTCATCAACTAAGACAATTTCATAACTGAAATTGTGTGAGTTGACCACTCTTTCTATCCAAGCTATAAGCTCGGGTAGTGATTCGTCTTCATTGTATAAAGGAATGACAATTGAAATATCCATTGAATATTGTAATTTTAGAGTTGGGTTATTTTTATATTGGATTCTATGCTGCGATGCGTGGTTTCCGTCTTAAAATACCAGCCATGAGCAGAGAGAATATAAGTCCTGTTAATATTTTATTGAATGTTTCTGTCGCTGCAATAAAGGCTGGAGATACCAAATGTTCCATCATGTTTTTTACAGTATCAAGCATGGGAGAGCCTTTATACATTTCGTCTAACATCACTTGGAGTGTGGTAAGGTAACTGGCTTGTAGTTCCGGATCATACCGATATAGCGCATAGGCATAGATACTGTATATCAATGATCCTATTGTGATAATATATATGCATCCGCCAAGAGCCTGTGGATAACTGATGAAGCCTTCCAGTTGCTCTTCTCTGTATTTGCGGACTCCTATAAATGCTCCGGCGATGGAGAGCAGCATCATGACATTGCTTAATTGTGGATTGAGCATGATGTTTTTGCCCGTTATGTAAAAAACAAGTGACGCCAGAATTAAACTTAGACCGACCAAAACTCCGAATAGTGAGTTTTTAGTAATGAATGTATTGTTTGTTTTCATGTGTTTTTAAAGTAAAGGTGCTTTTTTACGCAAATAAATCTTCTCGCCTTCAGTCAATTCCGAGTCGGCTGCCAGATAGTTGTTGCGGCATATATTTTTAAGGCGCACTCCGTATTGCTGTGATATGTCATAAAGACTTTCACCGGCTTTCACTCGGTGGAATTCATATCCTCTTGCGGCAGCCGTTTTCTTTCGTTTAAGGTAGACAATCTGTCCGGGGGAAAGGTTGGTATCACTTTTATCATTGAATTGCAGTAATTTTTTTAGTTTAATACCATAGTAGTCTGCAATTCGTTGATAAGTGTCGCCCGGAAGAGCTTCGATACAGATGATACCGTTGCGCATTTCTTCTCGATTGCGATAATTGGCCGGCGTGGTGATTTGTGATTGAAGTTGGACACTTTCTGTAAATTCATCCACACTGATTGAAAGGTCGGCAATATTGGCCGGTCCACCCTTCGGATGTTTGATAAGGCGGTCGTATTTATGTAGACCTTCTTCTTCAATGATTTTGATAAGAAGATCAGCATATTTGGGATTGGTGGCATATCCGGCTGCTTTCAAACCTTTTGCCCAAGCTCTATAGTCTGTGGTTTTTAATTTGAATAATCCGGCATAACGTGGACGTGACATCAGGAACTCACTGTGGTCAATCCAGGATTGTTCAGGCGTTTCATATTTTCGGAAACATTCATTTTTAGTATCATCATCCATTGTGTA
>OIWQ01004727.1_pt1 | contig 10655 bp, 4 predicted proteins | sample 1587571 | NCBI WGS metagenome assembly OIWQ01 (sample SAMEA3888910, study PRJEB22519) | human gut metagenome | biome: human gut; feature: human-associated habitat; material: faeces | place: Denmark | collected 2010 | reverse complement strand
TGAAATGACTGAGTCAGCCGAGAAGAATTTCCCCGCTTATTCGCACCTTCCTTAGAATTCTAGAAAGTACTACTCATGCAGAAAAAGACATTGTTGAACAGGCTAAAAATGTCATGCATTCAGTTATGAGTAGCTATCTGGATCAAATTAATCGTGATATTCAAGGAAGAGATCAGGCACTCAATTTATTACAGCAAATAATACAAACCATTATTGATACTGATAGTGCTATCGTTCAAGGCATTCGCTCATAAATTATTGCAATAATAGTTTCTTATATTTAAGGAGGAATGACACATGATTAATAAAGATAATAATTTAAATATAGATATTCTACGTCAGCAGAATGCAAACATTCCTCTTCAAGAGGCATCCTCGCAAAGTGAGGAGCCTCATCAACTAGAAAACAGCAAAAGCGAGGGTAATTTGTATAACAGCGCCAGTAAGGATAATAATATTGGCGCTATGCTCAAGAAAGATGTTGAAAAACTATCAACTTTAGTCAGTGAACGTGGCCCGCGAAATGAAGACTGGAAATGCCAGCATGACATACAGCTTAACTTCGTTAAAAACATGCTCAGAAATTTCCCAACTGAGAACCTGTCAGAGAAAGGATCCGCGCTCTTACACGAAAGTTATTTGCTGATAAAAAACGTTCTGCAGCTTACAGAAAATGTTAATACTATTGACGTAAAATTAAAGGATACCGCTACAATATTGACCCTGCATAACTCTGTGAGAAAAACCCTGGCTAACGTTGCTCACAACACAACCGGGTCAAGTGCAATGGCAACGACCAAAGGTACCTTAAATCACGCTATCGCTTCTTTAGACAGTTCTGTGCCTGAAATGAGAAGTTCAGCAACCAGCAGTACTTTAACGGCCAGTAGTTCAAACGAATTTAAAAGTGATAAATATATATGCAGTGATATTGCTGATTTGATGAGTGTGCTCGGTAGCGACTACCTCGAAATCTATGCAAATAGCGTTGAGATAATGAGCGCATACTGGCAGGACTTCAGTGAACATATCCAAAGCAATATGGGAAAATGGACTCACTCTAATAAAAAAGGCGATGCGATAGTTTTTGACGTCAATGCATTCCAAAAAGCCTTGATGCATTTTTATTATATCGATAAATATCCTAATGGTGATTTCCACTATCATTACAATCCAGACTATGTTTTATACCCTCCGGCACCTGCTGACAAAATTGGTGTACCACTAGAAGAAGCAGAAAAATGGTGCGCCGCTTTAGGACTTCCGGTAATTCCACCCGATCCCAAACACCGCACACCTTCTCCGATTGTCGAAGTTGAACCGCAAGGTAGCGGTCTGTATGTTATTATTCCCAACCCTCAGATTATTGACAGTATGAGTCAGTCTTCAGACTCAATGGTGCATAGGGACGATAAAGGGAAGGAAAAAAATATATCTAAAGAATTCACCGGTTATGAAATAAGCACAGCTGAATACCAGGCATGGCTGGCGGGTTATAACGGCCAGGCAGAAAACATGAAAACCGACGTGCAGGTTATCACGACTAAATACAGTACAGCCAACTCCACCTACGATACAATTATCAAATTATTATCTTCAACCATTACTGCGTTTTTTGATTCAGCGAAAGATTATTTACGTTTCTGATTAAGTAACACCCACAATTATCGCCCACTATCTGGTCCCGAAAAATGGGACCAGCGTTTCATATTATTAAGCATCAGTTTTCATTCATTTCTTCATCACAATCTTACAAAATGAGCGTTTTTTGATAGAGCAATTCTGCCAATACTTTATTTTATATTAATCAAATTAATACTATGAATAGAGAAAACGGAAGGAGCGTTCTATGCAACTGCAACATGGAAAAAATAATACACAACAATATATATTTGGCGACTTTGTATTAAAAAACAATGGAATATTATTATTCAAAAACAAAGAATATCATATTCCCCCGAAAGAACTTGGCGTTATCATTCTATTACTTAATGCTGACGGTGAAATTGTTAGCAAAGAAGAGATTATCGATAAGGTCTGGAGCGCGAGTGTTGCCAGTGATGAGTCTCTAACACGATGTATTTATGCATTGCGCAAACTTTTGCATGAGAATAAACAGTGTAAGTATATCGAAACGGTCTATGGTCGTGGATACCGTTTTACTGTACCTATTGTGATTGTGACCGATAATGAACCGGTAAAGTCGACCACCACTCTTGCCGTTTTTCCCTTTCGTACTGAAGGTTCGATCAATGTTCTAAAACTCCATTACGAACTTGTCCAGGGCCTTTCAAAATATGCTTTTTGTGGTTTAGATATTTTACCCGCTTCGGTAACAAATGAGGCCAGTGATTTCTCCACCATCCATCAGTTTATCAATAAAACAGGTCCAGAATATTATATTATGGGTCAGGTCGTTCACTATGGTAAAAACTGGCGTTTATTTATTGAGTTAATTCATGCCAGAACACATAAATTGATTGATCATCAAAGTATTGATTTCAACCCCGATAATCCTCTTTCCGTATTATTATCACAAGTAATTAATATTCTTATTGAAAAATACCCAATATTAATTTTAAATCTATTAATACACAACAAATGCCATCTCTGGATTCTGCTGTTATGTATATGAATGGCAGAATGGAAATGTACCGTTATACACCAGAGAGTTTGAAACGAGCATTAGTAATATTTAGAGATTGTGTGAGTACGCAACCGCAAAATACCTTGCCCTACTGTTGCCTGGCGGAATGCCATATATCATTAGCCCTCCTTGGACTCAGTGAACAAAAACAAGCAATAACTACGGCAGTAACCTCCATTGAAAAGGCTCTGGAAATTAACCCTTCAAATTCTCAGGCATTGGGTTTACTGGGTTTAATCAGTGGGCTAAAAGATGAACATTCAGTGTCTAATGTGCTATTTAAGCAAGCACATTTACTCAAACCTAATTCGCCAGACGTTTATTATTATCAGTCTCTGCTATGTTTTTTGAACGGTGACCTAGCAAGAGCATTTAATTTAATAGAAAAAAGCATTGCTCTTGAACCCAATAAAATGGGCATAAGCATTCTTAAATTAATGATACTTTATTACACATCCCCCCTCGATAACGCGATATCTTTTGCATTAAATCTTAACAGTCAAAACACCTGTAATAATCCAATTATTACCTCTATTCTGGCTATGTTCATGGCACTGAAAGGACATAATGACAAAGCCAAAAGTTTATTGCTTAAACTTGAGCCTGAACATGGTCTTGATTACACCTGTGTTAACTCGCTTTATACGAAGTTTCTGATCTATGGCGCATCTATAAAAAATGACATTATGAAGTTACTGGCAAATATTAACACTAACAAAATCAATGGTGTGATCTTGCCGTTAATTTACACTGTTTATGGTAAGAAAGAATATGAAAAGCGCTGGCAACAATTAATTAAAGAGAATGATTTATGGTCAAATGTTTTGCTTCATGACCCCCGTTTACTCAGTGTGAAAAACGAATTTAATACTATTGGTGTGATGCGTACTTCTGCGTAATAACGAATATAAATTGCCCTGCTGATGCAGGGCAATTTAGTGATTACTTCGTTAATAATACTCTACGCACAAGCCAGAGGACTTTCCTGTTCCAAGCTCTGATATACCAGTTTCAGGATTAAATTTCTCGTGTACTCCCATGAGCTGAGTGCTTGTCCAATAATCCGTACCGCTAAAAGCGTTCCCATAAGTTTTTAAATTACCATATTCGCCCCACAACGTACCTACTTTTCGCGGTACTACCCCACCGCTTGGCCGCTGCGCTAATTCTAAAGATGACGGCATTTGACCATAGCTACATGAAGTGTTTATGATATCCCAGGTATTACTACTGGTAGCACCTAAACTAGTAAACCATTTTTTAATCTTGAATTTAAATACAACATCATTCCCTTTACCATTCTTGGGTTTCCCGGTAATAGTAACTTCACTTCTTATCAGCACAGATAATGTTACTTCTCCATTACTGTCAACATTAATTCCATAAATCCCAGCCGTCCAATTATAATCCGTATTTTTCATATTATGGGTTAGTAACAGCGTGAATTTTGCACCATCAAACCCTGTTTCCGGAAAACCATCTGTCGCCCTGAATTTTACACCATTAACACTCAGCAACTCGACTTCCACAAAAGGAAGGATGGTATAGGATGGTTGTCCGTATATACGCCAACCTTTAATCTCCATAAATGAAGTTAAATTTTCTCCTTCTTGGTAGGCCATATATGTACGTTCATATATGCCATCACCCACATATCTCCATTTTTCCCCTTCTTTTTTTTCTACATTTTGTAAGTACACTGTATCATCCAGCAAATCCAGACCGTTATCCACCGGATTTCCAAAATCATCAACTAATAAAACACTGACAGGTAAATCCGCCCCTTCCACTACTAAAACTTCTCGTATACGAAGCTGTGAACCAAGCGGACTCACTTCACCTGGTTTGATAGTGTAATTGTTTGAATAATTGGCATCGCTCCAACCAGCCATCTTCAGTTGCGCATTCAAATTCGCTTCCGCAAAATGCGCCATATACTGTCTTTGATATTGCCCATTGCCGTTGTAAACCCAATTATTGCCCTGGATAGGATCCGCATTCCTGACTTGTACGTTTTCCTCATTAAGCTGAACAACACCATCAGTAATAAAGTTACCCTGGGCATCTTTAAGAACAACGGTCACCGTTATGCTATCCCCAGCGATATATATCGTTTTGTCCGCGACAATCGTGGATTGATTTTTTGCCGCTGCACCTGGTTGTATTCCGTATAACGAGGACTTAATCTCCGTTGCCCATGTTTTTAATTTCAGACTGGCAACCAGATTTTCCTCGGCAACCCATGCTGTCCAGACAATGGTATATTCACCATTATTCTGCTCGACCCACCGCATAGAATCGGGAGTTGCGCCGCCTACCGCGAAACTATCAATATAAGACTCGATGACTTCTGATGTCAGCCCTAAAGCAGGGTTACCAAACTCATCCCGCAACGTTATTGTGACGGTTAATGGCTCCCCGGCGATATATGCCGATTTATCTGTCCTGATAGCAGAATTTGCCTGCACCGGAGCACCGCTGTGGATGGAATAACTCTCTGATTGTTTACTGCTGCCCCATTCAGACAACTTCAGCGTCGCGTGGTGAGAGTCTCCCGCCATTTGCGCCGACCATGTAGCAGTATAAACACCGGCGGTTTCAGACCATCCTCCTGAACGTACGGCTCCTTCTACTGTTACGTTATCACCAGACAATAAGGACTCGCCCCCTTCAACCAGGTTACCGTGCGCGTCTTTCAGCGTCACAGCGACGGTTATAGTGTCACCAGCGGTGTAGGCGTTTTTATCCGTAGCGATAGTTGATGTGGCTTGCGCCGGAGAACCGGACTGTATGTCATAGCGATCTGACGTTACGCCATCACTCCACGTCTGCAATTGCAGGTTGGCGTGCTGATTGGTACTGGCAATCGTCGCCATTCGGGTTGTGGTATACACGCCACCTGATTCAACCCAGCTTCCCGTTTCTGACGGGTCAGTGCCAGCCACCGTCAGCACACCATCAGCGGCTAACTGTGAAGCTGCACCGGTTACCAGATTATCGAACGCATCCCGGAGCGTTACCGTGATGGTGATTGTCTCTCCAACCGTATAGTTCGACTTATTTGTTTCAACGGTTGAAGTGAGCCGCGATGCATCACCAGGTACAAAGGTGACGTTCTGGCTCTGGCTACTGTTGTTGATGCTGGCGGTGACTGTACTGGTGCCCGCCGTCTGGCTGGTGACACTGATCTCCACCGTGCCGTCCGGCTGCGTGGTGACCGTCGGAGCAACCGTTGCGCTGTTGCCCGCCAACACGCTGACCGTCTGCCCGGCAAGCGCATTACCGTTAGCATCGGTGACCTTCACCTGCAGCGTATTCGCCGTCGAACCGTCTGCCTCTGAACCATCCTTAATGACCACCAGATCAGCGATCTTCGCCGTGCTGACATCGGCGATAAATGTCACGTTCCGGCTCAGACTGCTGTTGTTGATGCTGGCTGTGACAGTACTGATCCCCGCCGTCTGGCTGGTAACAGAGATCTCCACCGTACCGTCCGGCTGCGTGGTGACCGTCGGGGCGATCGTTGCGCCGTTGTCCGCCAACACGCTGACCGTCTGCCCGGCAAGTGCATTCCCGTTAGCATCGGTGACCTTCACCTGCAGCGTGTTCGCCATTGTGCCGTCAGCCACGGCGTTATCCTGCGCCACCTCCAGACTCGCGATCTGCGCCGTCCTGATATCGCCGATAAACGTCACGTCCCGGCTCTGGCTGCTGCTGTTGATGGTTGCAGTGACGGCACTGGTGCCCGCCGTCTGGCTGGTGACAGAGATCTCCACCGTCCCGTCCGGCTCTGTGATGACCGTCGGGGCAGTCGTTGCGCCGTTGTCCGCCAACACGCTGACCGTCTGCCCGGCTAGCATGTTCCCGAACGCATCGGTGACCCTCACTTGCAGCGTATTCGCCGTCGCGCCGTCTGCCACCGCGTTATCCTGGCTAACGACCAGATCCGCGATCTGCGCCGTGCTGACATCCGCAATAAACGTCACGTTCCGGCTCTGGCTGCTGTTGTTGACGCTGGCAGTGATCACACTGGTTCCGGCGGTCTGGCTGGTGACACTGATCTCCACCGTGCCATCCGGCTGCGTGGTGACCGTCGGAGCAGTCGTTGCGCCGTTGCCTGCCAACACGCTAACCGTCTGCCCGGCAAGTGCATTCCCGAACGCATCGGTGACCCTCGCCCGCAGCGTGTTCGCCGTCGCGCCATCTGCCACTGAGCCGTCCTGCGTCACCACCAGCTCCGCGACTTGCGCCGTGCTAACATCAGCAACAAAGTTCACCGTTTTACTATCGCTGCTTTGATTGATCTTAGCCTCAACAGTGCTGGCATCCGCTACGGTACTGCTCAGATCAACCTCTGCCATGCCATGCGCATCCGTCCTGATATCTGCGCTCTGCCCTGTATTGGCAAATACAGCCGCCCCCTTCGTCACCGTAAAGGTGACGGTCTGCTCCGGCAGCACATTGCCAAACTGATCTTCCACCCGGACATTCACCGTATGTCGATCGCTGCCATTCGCCAGCACATCCGGGTTACCCGTTGTCACTTGCATCGCGACAATTTGTGCGCTGGCGGCATCGCCACTAATACTGTAATCATTTGAAGTCAGAGCGTTCGCCCAGCCGGACATCTGTAGCTGTGCTTTTAAACCGGTGCCAGGGAGTAAGGCGGTATACGTTGCGGTATAAATTCCTTTTTGATCTTCATTCCAGGCGATGCTTTCCGCTTTTGTATTTGGCAGCTGGATAGCCAGGTTGATAGCGTCTCGTTGCCCCCCGACCAGGTTTTCATAGCTATCCTTGAGTGTTACCGTAACTTTTATCGCGCCGCCCGCGGTGTAGGCCGTTTTGTCGGTAACGATGGAGGAATAAGCCAGCACAGCTCCGCTTTCGCGGATGGCATACGCATCGGATTGCTGCGCGCTACTCCATGTCGATAGTTTCAGCGTGGCGTAATGGCGATCGCCAGCAATCTTCGCGGTTCGGGTGGTGGTGTAAACGCCATCAGACTCTTCGCTCCAGTTACCCGTTTCATTTTTATCTGTACCGCTCACCTCGACCACACTGCTACCCGCCAGCAGCGAAGCCATCCCTTTCACCCGGTTTTTCTGCTCATCCATAAGGGTAACTGACACTTTTATCTTGCCACCCGCGGTGTATGACACATCGTCCGTCTTGATGGTGGAGGTCAGCTGCGAGATATCGCCAGTGATAAAGCTCACTTCCACAGACTGACTACTGCCATTGATCTCGGCCTTGATAAGACTGTTTACCGCCTGGTCACTGGCAAGGTTAACGCTGGCAATCCCGTCTTTATCTGTCGTCACAATACCGCCATTTGGATCGGCAAAAACCGCCGCACCATTCACGACCGTGAAGGTAACATTTTGTCCCTGCAGTAAATTTTGATGCACATCCCTGACCGTCACAGCGACGGTATTGTGATCGCGTCTGGCAACTGCGTTATTCGCGGTGATCTGCATCGCAGCGATTTTGGCGGTATCTTTATCACCCGCAATACTGAACGCATCCGAATGTTTGGTTTGCCAGCCGGGCATCGTCAGCTGGGCCGTTAATTTGTCGCCAATGAGATGGGCCGTATAGCTTGCTTTGTAAATTCCCTCACTTTCTTCCGTCCAGGCACTAACGTCATCAGCCTTCGTGTTGTCAACTTTAACGGTTTGTTTGAGAAGTTCTTTTCGTCCGGTAACCCCGTTGCCGTTATCATCTCTCAGGGTCACTTTAACGACTATCGGCTTACCCGCGACGTAATTATCCTGGTCTGTCTCAATCGTGGAGTCAGCGCGGGATGCCGTATTCGCCACGATAGCAATCAGCGCTGGCGTCTTAGCGATATCGTCGCCGTTAAATTGCGGCATCAGCGATAACGCGCCAGACGTCTTCCCGGCGGTAACTATTTGGGTATAGGTTCCGTTACCGTTGTCTTTCCATTCGCTTAAGGCGAAATCCTGCAAACCTTTCACCTGTGTTTTTAACGTCATACCTGGGATTGGCTTGCCGCTGGAATCTCGCGCGGTATAGGTCAGCGTTGAGGTTGATTTTCCATCAGCAAGCAGGATTTGCTGATCGACAGAAAGCGTTGAATCGGTGAGGTTTAGTGTGGTTTTTTCCACGACCACCATACTTTCTTCACGCCGGGAGAAATTTCCTTTCGAATCTTCCGCTGTAACCGCTATCGGGTAAGTGTTGTCGGTTTCAGGCATTGCCGTGAATCGGTAGGGAGGAATAGTGACCTGAATATCCTTGCCGGAAACTGCTACTTTTCCGCCCGCTGATTGCAGGGAGGCGGCTTCAATGTCATAACCTTTCAGCGCATATTTGGTTTGCAAGGAAGAAACCAGCGATTTAACCTCACCCGGCTTGCCTTTCAACGGATCGGTCAGCGTCAGCCGCACCAGCTCTTTCTTGCGATATTCGAGAACAATATTGTTATTACGATCGACCAGGTCATAGCGACTGCCTACAAGGCTGCGTCGTGCTGCAACTTCAGCCGGATCGAGCTGTTTTTGCAGTGAATGGCCGGGTTGCAACGTCAACTCCATACCAATTCGGGTGTCATTTTCCCCCTGTTTACCCTGCCGTTGCTCGGCACTAAAGGAGATCAGGGGAACGGGGGTGTAACTCAAACCTGCGGTAATCGCGTGAGGATCATTTTGTCGCTCGTCTTTACCAAACAGCGCCACTTCATCGCCATAATATTGTTCATAGACCAGCTTGCCGCCCAGCTGCGGCCAGGCCGGTAACCAGCCTTCGGCGCGAAGATCCCACCCGTTCGCCGGACGTGCTTCATAGTCATTGTCGAGTTCCGGTGCACTACGCCAGTTACTGAGGCGCAGATAACCGTTGCCGCTCAGTTTCAGGTAATCGCGCCAGTATTCAACGCCCATCCCGGTTCGGGTGTGATAGCGGGTCAGGTCATGATCGATAAACATATTGACGCCAGACATCCAGCTCGATGTGAAATAACGCCAGCCGATACCGTGGTTGGTTTGAGTGCGATCATCCGTACGGTGAAGTGTGTGCTGGCTGAAGACCAGGTTATACGGCGTTTCGTACCAGGGATGGAGAAATTCAAATGACGAGCTTTTAAGGCTGAAATCTTCATCCACACCAAGAGATACCCGGGCAGTTCCCCAACGACTGAGCCAGTCCGTTGCCTGCGCAGAGGCAGAAGAAGCCACCCAGCCACGCGCCATACTCGCAGCCTGTTCGCTGTCCATATCGCGCGCTAAAAGTGTTCCGCTTTGCTGCGCCATTTCCGCGACCTGCATTTGCGGATCTTTGCCGTCGCGCTCCATCTGCATTGCTTTCAGGTTGCGCGCTTCAGGGCTATTACTGTTAATGAGGGGCACATCTATTTCATCGCCCTGACGCACATTGTCAAAGCCCCGAGCAAAGGTACGGAACTGATTCAGGCGACGTAATTCATCAACGGTGATACCAAAGCGTGCCGCGACCGTTGGTGGCGATTCCAACGCACCCAGGGTATATGGAATAGTTTTAACGTTCGGCAGGATCAGTGACGCGGCAGTATCCGAGTGCGCAGGGTTAATATGCGTAGGGGCAGCTGCCATAACAGGGAATATAGTTTGTGTTATCAGGCAAATACCGGCGGTCAGACGACGTAAACGATCCCCCAATCCACATATGGTGTTATCGCCCCGACGATCGCCATTCCCATGAGCTTTCCCTGCCATTTGTCATCCCTGTCGCTATGCGTTCAGATTAAATGACCTTTCTTTAACATGAGGGAAAATGATGATTCATGATTAGCAAATGATGAATACAGGCGGAATAATGGAAATAACAACAAGATAAGAACAATACCTGATCAAGGGTTATCAGGGGGAAGAACAGGAGAGCTTTCCCGCCAGAGCAATAACCCTCCTGTAAATACGTTACTTCATTTTCACCTTTGCGGTGACCAATAACGCCGTCAGCAACATCAATGTGCCGGACAACATCAACGGCGAAGTCAGACCAATATTAT
>OIWQ01004725.1_pt1 | contig 10657 bp, 9 predicted proteins | sample 1587571 | NCBI WGS metagenome assembly OIWQ01 (sample SAMEA3888910, study PRJEB22519) | human gut metagenome | biome: human gut; feature: human-associated habitat; material: faeces | place: Denmark | collected 2010 | reverse complement strand
AAGCCATCTACGGCACAGTTGAGAGATTGGAGCAGAAAGTCGATGAACTTTCTGCTTCACCAAAGTACGCAGGAGCGGAAACCGTTCCTGCAAGTAATGACACAACCAAGTTGGAGAAATCAATCATTGCTATGTTTGGCAAGGAAGAGGAAGTCAGAGGTAAAATATCCAAATTAAGAGATGCCATTGTTGTTTTTGTTGACCTTATCAAGGCTGAACTCGGCAAAAATGAGCAGCGAAGCAAGCTCTTGGTTGATGCTGTCAAGCAGATGAGACAAGAGAATGATGTTTCCTCGAAGGCATTGCAATATAAACTTGAAGTAATGAACAAATCACCTCAAAAGAAGGTTGTAACCCATCGCTTCGAGCCAACCTCAAAGAATGTTCTTCTTTTCATTGGTGGCTTGGTCTTATCTCTTGTTATCTCCATTTGGGGCAATCTCACCCAATGGCGAGAGCATCAAGATTGGGAGGAGGCAGACTTGAAGTATAGGGCATTGAAGATGGTGCTTCCTGCTGATGACCCGAACATTCGCTATATTGAGAAACATTTCAATGTGCAACGAGATGAAAATGTTATAAACGACGTAAGAAATCGTGTTACTGCTTATGAGGATTCTGTTCGTCTTAGTTATGAGATGTATAAATTAGCATTGTACAAAGATAGTATTGCAAATCATTTGCTGCATGAGTCTAAGATTATAAGACGAAATTATAACTTTGCAAAATAGAGACCAACGCAAGCGTAATTTTGTTATCATAATCGCAAAAAGCATAACATATCACGCTAATGTACGGCGAAAACATAATAATAATGATACATTTTTGACAAGAATACAGACATTTTGTTTAAACTTTATTAAATAGTAATGATAAGTTGGTTAACGTATTAGTTTTTATAGTATATTTGCACAAGAATTCATGTCTAAGTCTTGGAAGTAACCTTTTGGGACGAAGACAAATTGTAGTACATTAAAAATAATTTGCTATGGATTTAAAAGTTTTAAAGGATGCTGAATTTCTGATGAAATCAGAAATGGCAGTAGTTGCAGGTGGAGCAATGTCAGGTTGCTCATCTTGTTGTGACAAAGAGAATGGTGGAACTAACCAACAGCAACAAGAATTAGAAAAGGGTGATAAAATTCACGACTAATTTTTAAAAAGGGAGGGTGCGCCATTAATAAAAATGACACACCCTCTTTAACTTATCATTTATAACATTATGAAATATGTATTAAATCCGCAATATGTTCTTCGTCATGGAGGCAATAAGAGCTTTATTATTTCCTGCCAAGGGTATGGAGAAAAGTCTTCGATTTGCATCATACATCCTGTATATGCAATGATGCTTTCTTTCTTCAAAGGAAGAACGAAAGGAGAAATTTATGCAGAGATTTCCGAATTGTTTCATTTGTCTTCAGAGCTTGTTTCAAGCCAATTAGACAAACTAATAGATAACACAGATTACATAGAGTGCGAAAAGTCTTTTTTCCCACCTCATCTTATAATTGAATATAAGGATGGTATGAAAATTCCATTCTATAATTATAAAGATTTTTCTTATAAAGAAGTTGATTTGTGCATGTCTAGACTTGACGCACCTATTGACATAATTTGTAACCTCACATTGCATTGCGCAACATCTTGTATTTACTGCTATGCAAATAGAAAGGGTAACCAAACAAAACATATGGATGTCAGTTTGGTAGAGAGTATATTAGACCAAGCCAAAGAATTGGGAGTTATTCGTTTCAAACTCATGGGTGGAGAAATTATGCTATATAAAGGTTGGGAGAGAATCGTCAAAAAGTCTATAGAGTATGGATTTCAACCTGATATTTCAACAAAGAAACCTATCACAGAAAAAGAAATACAAAAATGGATAGAGTTGGGAGCAACCACAGACCCTATCCAAATATCGCTTGACACCCTAATCAAAGAACATCTTTATCAGATTTTAAAGGTAAATGACCCTTATTATGACCAGATAAAAGAGTCTATAAACCTACTTGAAAAGTATCATGTTACGTATGTAGTTCATACTGTAATAAATCGCTTCAATGACAACGTTGAAGATATTCGTAGTTTAGCAACCTTTTTTAAGGGGAAAAAATATCTAAAGCGTTGGATGTTTGATGCGGCAAAATGTTCTATGTATAATGGTTTACTTTATAAAGAATATAAGACATCTGCTCAAAAAATTGCAGAAATTGGAGACTATGTAAGTGAATTAAATAGACAAAGAATATTTTCTTTTAAGCTGTACAAACCTTCTGTACTTAGAGATTTCAACAAACTGACTATAGAAGAAAAAGCGGAGCATTTTGAAAAGCGCACAATGTGCTCTGGCAATCTTAATGCTCTATACATTTTGCCTGATGGAAAAGTCACGATTTGTGAAGAATTGTATTGGCATCCTCATTTCATTATAGGTGATTTGAAAAAACAGACATTAAAGGAAATATGGAATTCTCAAAAGGCTAAAGATATTTTTTATCTTAAACAGTCTTCCATACCTTCGGATAGTCCATGTTCTTCGTGTCAAGACTTTTTTGAATGCCGAAAATATAAGCATATTTGTTGGAGAGATACGATTTTGGCATATGGCGCTGATAAATGGTATTATCCAGACATCTCGTGCCCAAAAGCTCCCCACATAAATAAAGATATTGCTATTGAGTGACATCTCAATGTAAGTTCTCTATAGAAAGAGTCTTGATGTAGTTGCTCGGCACAAACAAAACTGAAATTGAATGTATATGATTTTTTTTTTTAAACTTTCGTGTGTATGAAATCATTACTTTTAACTCTTGTAAGCATATTCATTAGTTCTTCTGTTCACGCCCAGATTGCAGGAACAGTACTTGGAGAAAAATCGCATCCATTGGGCTATGCAAACGTAGCCTTGTATTCTTTGCCAGATTCTGTATTTCTAACTGGTACTATAACGAACGAGTTGGGAAAATATGTGTTTGCCAAAGCTGCCAATGCAAGTTCGACATACCTGAAAGTCAGCGCAATCGGGTATGTTACAGCAATTGTGCATCCAATCATGAATGAGCAGACAATCAAATTGAAACCTAATGAATATTCATTGAGCGAAGTTGTGGTTTCTGGACAGCGAGAGCTCTTTAAAAGCAGAGGCACTGACATTGTTGCCGACATTCAACATTCTAATCTGAGGGACTTTGGTTTTGCAGATGACATTATAGACAAATTGCCAATGGTCTCGGGTGAACATGGCAGCTACAACATTTTTGGCAAAGGAAGCGCAGTTGTTTATATTGGCAATAGAAAAGTATCTGACCCTTCTGAATTGTCAAGAATCTCCACAAAAGACATTGCTACAGTAGAAGTGATTAGCAATCCTGGCGTAAAATATGATGCAGACACTCACGCTGTGATTAAAATCAACCTGAAGAAACAACATACAAAAGGACTGGGTGGAACCGTGGCATTAAGCGATGGGCAGGGAAGGAGAAATTATGATAATGAACAAGTGCAATTAACTTACAACACAGACAAAGTTAATACATTTGTTGGTTTCAGCAATTCAACGTCTCGCTATTCGACAGATCAGGAAAATACCGAATATGTTCTTACACCCAGTTCTGCATGGGGCCTTTATAGTAATATGCCAAAATGGTATTCTAATTACTACAACAAAACTGTTACTGGAGGTGTTAGTCTAAATTTGGACAAGAACAATACTTTAGGTGGACAGCTGACATATCAGCGAGAAAATGACAGGTACAATGGAGAATCAAATAATGTCATGATGCAAGGAGAAAACGTGTACGAAAGGTTGAATTCCACCCTTGATTCACATTCTCACTATAACCAATGGCAGGCGAATATGTATTATGAAGGTCATATTGGAACTAAATGGACTATTAATTTTAATGGTGATTATCTCAGAAGAAAAAGTACAGATGACAAGAGTAATGAAGAGTCTGGAACTCTGACAAATCCTCATACTGTGCTGACAACTAATAAGGCAACATATAACATAGCCGCAGGCCTTGTTGAGGCAGAATATCAATTAAACAAAAATGCGACATTGAAAGTCGGCACCAATGTAAGCTATGTCAAAGACACGAAAGTATATAGCGGTTTGGATGATACAGCAGAAAGTACAGCATCCTCATTGACCTCCAAAGAGACCAAAATGGCAGTGTTTGCTGAAGGAGAAGCGAATATGGGCAAGCTAAGTGCCAATATTGGCACAAGATATGAAATATTCAAAATGTCATATTATGACGATTTGAACAATCTGCAGTTGGTTGATAAAAGTTATTCAAGATTCTATCCGTATGTTTCCATGTCTTTGCCAGTGAGTGATGTGAGATTTGGGTTGAGTTTAACGACAAAGGTGCAGCGTCCTTCTTATTATCAGTTGCGTAACAGTCAAGAATATTTCAATAGATACGAGATGGAGGCAGGAAATCCATTGTTGCTTCCTCAATATACTACCGACTTGACATATTCCACACAATACAAGAGTCTTAGGTTTTCCTTGTCATATCAATGGATAAAGGATTATATTATGACCAGCAATATGATAGATACAGAGAATCCGTTGCACATTTTGTCTAAGCCCACGAATAAGTCGCACTATTCTGCTCTAAATGGGAATGTTGCTTACAACAAGACTATTGGTATATGGGAATTCTACACCAATTTGAATGTGATGCGTACTTTCTTCAGCATTTACAATACAGATGGAACATTGACAAACGGTAAACGACCTTACGCAGAAATGTCCTTCAATAGTTATTTCAACTTGAAGAATGACTGGATGCCATATTTGCTACTAAAATGCAATAGTGATGGTTATATGCGTGAATACAGAATTAAACAAGGATTCTTTATCAGTTGTGGCATTACTAAGCATTTTCTTAAAAACACCTTATATGCGCGGTTGAGTGTTAACAACATATTGGGTACAAAGGAACGAGAAACTCGCTTTGACACAGACTATAAATTTGAAAAAGAACGTTTCAGAGACAATAGAAATATAAGTTTGTTTTTAAGATACACATTTAACAACAAGAAGAAATATAAAGGTAAAAATGCTGCCAGCGAAGAAATTGGCAGAATGTAATGGTCAATTTCTTCGATAAAACTCAACAAAGGAATGAATGGTTTTCGTGTGGAATTTCAACATGATAGTATGCAATGCGGTATAGCTTGCCTACAAATGGTATGTAAATATTTCGGCAGAGAGTACTCTTTGGATTCTTTGTCGAAACTTTGCTTTGCGACAACAGAAGGTGTGTCTTTGTTAGGAATCAATGAGGCTGCAAATACTTTAGGCTTACATACAACAAGCGCAAGAGCAACAACAACTGTGTTGAGTGATGCTCCCCTGCCTTGCATTCTTCATTGGAATCAGAATCACTTTGTTGTATTATATAAGGTAAAGAAAGGCAAGAAGTTCTATGTAGCTGATCCAGGGAAGGGATTGGTAACTTATAGTTTAGATGAGTTCAAGCAACATTGGACAAGCACAAAATCTAATGGTGAGGACAAGGGCATTGCTATGTTCTTGGAAACTACTCCTGCATTCTTTACCTATAAGATGGAGGGCAAAGAGAACTTAAAAGAAAGACGGTCTTTCCGCTTTCTCTTTGGGTATGTAAAGAAATACCGCAAGTATTTCGGACAAATTATCTTGGGCTTGATAGTCGGAAGTCTCTTGCAGCTTGTCTTGCCATTCCTTACTCAATCCATCGTAGATGTCGGTATCAAGAACCAAGATATAGGTTTTGTTTGGCTTATATTATTGGGGCAGTTGATGCTTACAGTCAGCCGAACGGCAATAGACTTTATCCGCAGATGGCTGTTGCTTCACATTTCCCTACGTATCAACATTTCATTGGTGAGCGACTTTTTCATCAAGCTTTTGAAGTTGCCGATGTCTTTCTTTGATACGAAACTCATGGGCGACTTGATGCAGAGAATGAACGACCATAGCCGTGTGAACAACTTCCTTACTCAGCAGACGCTCAACATCGCTTTTGCCATGCTTACTTTCGTGGTATTTTCGGTGGTGCTGTTTTTCTATAACAAATTGGTGTTTGTCATTTTCTTGTTGGGAAGCATTCTCTATGGTGTATGGATGACCTTGTTTTTGAAACGAAGAAAGGTTCTTGATTATGAACTGTTTGAGCAGCAAGCCATCAATAATAACAAGACTTATGAATTTATCACTTCTATGCAGGAAATCAAATTACAGGGTTGTGAGCAACGCAGAAGATGGGAATGGGAGGACACACAAGCTGACTTGTTCGGCGTGCAGATGAAGTCGCTCAAACTCCAACAGACTCAGGAGGCAGGAAGCATCTTTATTAACGAGGTGAAGAACATCATCATTACGGTAGTCGCTGCAACCGCCGTGATTCATGGGCAAATGACACTCGGTATGATGCTTGCCGTGCAATACATCATCGGACAGCTCAACTCACCAGTGGAGCAACTGATGAACTTCTTCTATTCTCTGCAAGATGTGAAGATTAGCTTGGAACGTATCAACGAGATTCACCAGATGGATGATGAGAACGGAAAGGAAGGCTTGCAGACTTCCATCGAGGACAAGAGTGAGGGCATTGACATTAAGAACATCATGTTCAAATATGACCCACATGCTTTGCGCAAAACCATAGACGATGTGGGCATTCACATTCCGCAAGGTAAGGTAACAGCCATCGTTGGCGCATCTGGCAGTGGAAAGACCACCCTCATCCGTTTGATGCTTGGTTATTATCCTGTCTTGGAGGGAACAATCAACATTGGAAATACTGACATCAACAAACTCAACAAAAAGTGGTGGCGCAGACAATGTGGTGTTGTCATGCAGGATGGTGTTATCTTCTCGGAGAGTATCGCAAGAAATATTGCTGTTGATGATAGCGATATAGATAAGAAACGGTTGTTGAAAGCTGCCGAGATAGCTTGCATCAAGGATTACGTGATGGCTTTGCCTCTGAAGTTCAACACCAAGATTGGGCGTGATGGCGTGGGACTGAGCCAAGGACAGAAACAGCGTATCTTGATAGCAAGGGCGGTGTATAAGAATCCCGACTACATCTTCCTTGACGAGGCGACCAACTCGCTCGATGCCAACAATGAGAGAAGCATCGTGGAGAACTTGGATAAGTTCTATAAGGGCAAGACGGTTGTTATAGTAGCACATCGACTGAGCACGGTGAAGAATGCCGACCAAATCGTAGTCATCGACCATGGCAAGGTTGTCGAGGTTGGCAATCATGAATCATTGACAGCCAAGAGAGGTGCATACTATAATTTGGTGAAGAATCAGTTGGAATTGGGAAACTAAAATGCTTTTGATATGGAAAAGAATGAAAAAGATTTAGATAATATAGAGTTGAGAAGCGAGAAGGTGAGGAACGTGATAGGCAAAGTTCCTCCTCGCCTCGTCAGCTTGGGGACTGTAATCATTACCGTCATAGTCCTTGTCCTCGCAGTCGCTTTCTACAAGATACCTTATCCTATATCCATAGAGGCTAATGGTGAGGTTGTTAATCATAGAACGGTTCAGGTATTTGTACCATACAAGTATCTGTATCTCTTACCTTTGCACCCGATTATAGAATTAATCTCAATTAACATTGGGATAAGGTTTGTTTTTTGTAGTTTTGCTAGAAGAATGGGCCTTGGAGGGCGAGATCAATTTGTATTAGGTAGGTTTTCACCATATCGTGGCAAAGAAATGACCGTCCTCCTTTTCTTTATCTTCTAGAGTCAGGACAAAGTATCTAAGGACAATAAAAGTGATCCAGTGTAGATTTCAAGAGTTAAGACGACGGAAGATTTGGTCTATAGTCAACATTATAAATTTTAAAAGGTTACATTATGAGACCAAATTTGTTTATGGAAATCGACTATGTGGTCAGCCAGTGCGTAGGCATTGACGTTTCCAAGGAGAAGTTAGTGGCAACGATGTGCATGTTCAGCCTTGCCGAGCAAGCCGTCTATTCGAGGGCCACGGAGTTTGAGAACAGCAAGACAGGCTTCAACCAACTGGTGAAGTGGAGCCGCAAGGAGGCGATGAAGGACTTGCCTCTGCGCTTTGTGATGGAGGCAACGGGCGTGTACCACGAGCATCTTGCCAACCACCTTGTTAAGATAGGCTGCACGACCATCGTGATGATGCCCAAGAAGGCAAGGGAGTTTGCCTACTGGGAGGGTATGATTAGCAAGAACGACACAATCGACAGCCGCGTATTAGCCCTTGTGGGCTGCGTAAAGAGAAGTATGCGCCCATGGCAACCGACGAGTCCAATCTATCGTGAGCTGCGCATGATGACCAGATTCTCCCAGGACGCAAAGGTGTTGCGTACCGAATTGAATAACCATCTGGAGGCATTGAGCCACAGCCATGAGCCAGAAAAGAGTGTCATCAAGCACTATGAGGCAATGGTTGATGAACTTGACAAGCGGATTGAGAAGAACCTTGAAAACATGAAGAAAAAGGTGGCTTCGGACGCAGTGCTGGCCAAGAAGGTGGAGAACATCATGACCATCCCTTCCGTCGGCTTCCTGTCGGCCGTGCCTGTCATTGCCGAGACCAACGGCTTTGCGCTGATACAAAGCAGAAACCAACTCACCAGCTATGCAGGGTTTGATATCAAGGACAACCAGTCTGGCACGGTCGAGGGCAAGTCCAGAATCTCCAAGCGAGGCAACATGCGTATCAGGGCTATCCTCTATATGCCTGCCGTGCAGTGCCAGCGTCGCAGCAAACACCTGAAAGACGCATACGAGAGAATCGTCGCCAAGCACCCTGATAAGAAGATGATAGCAGTAACCGCCATGCAGCGATGCCTGCTCCTGCTGATATACGCCATTTGGAAAAGCAACAAAGCATACAGTGAGGACTACAACAAGGAATAGCACTTAGACCATAGCCCCAGCCAAAAAGGAAGAGGTTGGAGCGGTTTGACATGCCTCCAACCTCAGCGTGATAGGTACCTGAAAAAGGTATCTTCACTCGCCGTGTGCAAAATTACTAGGAATCTGGGAGATAAACAACTAAATTGCCGTTTATTTGAAAAAAATAATAATCTATACCTGAAAACACGAGGGGTTTGGGGCGAGTAGCCCCCATAAAGGTATAAAAACATATAAAAGTTAAAAATAAAACTTATTATTCTTTATTAACACTTTTTTCTTTGAAAATAATACAGTATCTTTTCAATGAGCCAAGAACAGCTCATATTTCCTTTGAAGGCTATGATAATATTTCTTATCAATTTGATGTGGCAAGCCATAGCACAAAGCTTGTACACAAGGAAGATGGCAACAATTTTAGGGCTATAGGCATAATGAATACTGATGAGAAAACTGTGCCTGCATTGCAAAAGCATCAGAAAGCAAACATTAGAATTGTAATAAGCAACAAGACATTGTGGCAGCAAGTGTTTGGATAGACTTATACCCGAACACTTGTTGCTATCTCCATAAAGGATCGTTTTCCCATCTTTGTGGAAATCTACATATTCCTGAGTTTTATCGTTAATATTCAATCAGAAGTGAATAACTAAAATACAACCCATTTAACTCATGTGATATGAATCAAATGGATTGTAGATAAACCGAAAAATAGATATTATTGTATTCTGACTAAATCCCCATCATCAAAGCCGATTGTAACTATTTTACCAACAAACAAGGGTAGCTTGTAGGCATTTGCTGTAATGAAGTTGAAAATAATATTTTTGACCTTATATAGAATTTGTTTCCAGTTCATATTTTGAATACTCCCAGAGGCGAGCATTAAATATTTTCTATTTGGCTCAAAATCTATATCACAAGCCCAATCATCATCAGATTCATCATAAAATTTTGAACCTGTCAAATAAATGCAATATCCTTCTTCAGATTCAAAAAGTCCAAAATTGAACGCGACAATATCAGATGGCAATATTGTCTCATCATTGATTTGCTGAATCCAATGTCTTATTTCCTCTTCCATATAATCACTCCCCTCCACAATACACAGGCATAAATTCCAACCCTAAATCAAGCTTATTTTTTCGTATGCTTTTACGAACTTCATCAGATACGATGATATCATTTATAGCTGGCTGTGAATTAAAGACCTTTAAATCTTTTACCTTATTATAGTCAAGCTTCAATTTTATAACAGAATCTGTCCCTTCAACATATAAAGTATTTTTAGTATCTATGACATCAAAAATCTTTTTAAAATGCATAATATAGTACGTTTGTTCGCCATATATTTCACTTATAGCTCTAACCGGTAAAAATTCAACGTCATTACTAATACCTATAAAAGACTGCAATAAGTCTTTCAAATCTTGATTAACCATATTGGCTCCGCCTACACATAACTGAAATGGTCTATAAATTCCGTCTTTTAATTCAACAACAAGAGACTCCCAATTTTTGACTTCTTGTCCATCGACCGCTATAGGATATGGCCAACTTTTAGGAGAATATAGCACTCCTCCTTTTTTGTCGTTCCCTTTGACTATAAATCTATAAAATTTTGCATTCATATTCATTCCAATTTAAAATATTACAAATATACGTATTAATAAGTAAGTGATCTAAATTATAGGGTGTCCAGTTCTCTGTTCTTAAAAACAAGCTGGAAACATCCCTGTTAATT
>OIWQ01004720.1_pt1 | contig 10664 bp, 5 predicted proteins | sample 1587571 | NCBI WGS metagenome assembly OIWQ01 (sample SAMEA3888910, study PRJEB22519) | human gut metagenome | biome: human gut; feature: human-associated habitat; material: faeces | place: Denmark | collected 2010 | reverse complement strand
CGCCCTGCAGCTGCCCGATTCCGACATGCCGGTCAACGCACTTTCCGGCGGCGAGCGCCGTCGCGTGGCCCTGTGCAAGCTGCTGCTCGAGGCTCCCGACCTGCTGCTGCTCGACGAGCCCACGAACCACCTAGACGCTGAGTCGATCCTGTGGCTCGAGCACTTCCTGCATAACTACCAGGGCGCGGTGCTTGCCGTCACGCACGATCGCTACTTCCTGGATAACGTTGCCGAGTGGATCTGCGAGGTCGACCGTGGTCACCTTTATCCCTACAAGGGCAATTACTCCACGTATCTGGAGACCAAGGCCGCGCGTATCGAGGCGCAGGGCAACCGCGACGCCAAACTCGCCAAGCGCATGGAGGCCGAGCTCGAGTGGGTGCGCAGCTCGCCCAAGGCCCGCCAGGCCAAGAACAAGGCCCGTCTGGCTCGCTACGAGGAGATGGAGGCCGAGGCCCGCGCAAGCCAGAAGCTCGACTGGACCGACATTCGCATCCCTGTGGGCCCGCGTCTGGGCAACAAGGTGCTCGAGGCCCATCATCTGCACAAAGAGTTCGATGACCGCGTGCTCATCGATGACCTTTCGTTCACCCTGCCGCGCAACGGCATCGTGGGCGTCATCGGCCCCAACGGTGTGGGCAAGACCACGCTGTTCAAGGCGATTGTGGGTCTGGAGCCGCTGACTTCGGGCGAGCTCGAGGTGGGCGAGACCGTCAAGATCTCTTACGTCGACCAGAACCGTTCCGGCATCGACCCCGACAAGAACCTATGGGAGGTCGTCTCGGACGGCCTGGACCACATGATGGTCGGCGAGACCGAGGTTCCGAGCCGCGCTTATGTGGCGAGCTTTGGCTTTAAGGGCCAGGACCAGCAGAAGCGCGCTGGCGTGCTCTCCGGCGGCGAGCGCAACCGTCTGAACCTGGCGCTCACGCTCAAGCAGGGCGGCAACCTGTTGCTCCTCGACGAGCCCACGAACGACCTCGACGTCGAGACGCTGTCCTCGCTCGAGGCGGCGCTGCTCGAGTTCCCGGGCTGCTCGGTGGTCATTAGCCACGACCGTATGTTCCTGGACCGCGTCGCCACGCACATTCTGGCGTGGGAGGGCACCGACGAAAATCCGGGCAACTGGTATTGGTTCGAGGGCAACTTCGAGGCCTATCAGGCCAACCGCATCGAGCGCCTGGGCGAGGACGCAGCCCAGCCGCATCGTATTCACCGCAAGCTCACGCGCGACTAGTCGAGCTCAGGTGGCCTAACGAGAATGGGACGATAACCTTGAGGGTTATCGTCCCTTTTTGTTACTTGGTAGAAGGCTCGACTTTATCGATGGTCCAGGCGGCTCCGAGACCGCCGGTGGTGTTGCGGCGGATGCGCACGGTGACTTCGCGGCGCTCGCCGGCCTGCGTGTAACGCAGGGGGAAGCTTGCGCGGTTTCGCGCGACCTCGATGGTACCGCGCTCGCGGGCGATCCAGTAGTACTCGCCGACGATGCCGAGGGTGTCGGCGCCGTAGGGGAGATAGGTTGACAGCTGGTGCAGAAGCGGGCCGGGGCAGAAGATCTCGGTTGTGAAATCGACGGGGAAGTCCTTGGGGATGGCGGGCGCTGCAGGTGCGGGGGTTGGGGCTGCTGCGGGTGCCGGAGCCGGTGCCGGTGCGGGAATTTGGTCGCAAGCAGCGGTGGGCACGGACTTGATGACGGGTGCGGGCTCTGGCGTCGAGTCCGGTTTGATCGTGGAATCTGCGGGCTCCACGGTGACGGGCGCGTCTGCAGCTGCAGCTTCAACCTCAACCTGCGTCGCGTTCTCGTTCTCGACGCTCGGCTTTGCCTCGATGGGCGTGGATGCCATGGTGGTGATGCCGGCGTTGGCGTTCTCGGGATCATAGACGACCGTGAGCGAGATGGCGGGCTGCGGCGTCTCGGGCTCCGGCGCCGACTCGGTAGCGCCTTGATCGGCGGGCTCGTCGGACTGATCGTCCTCAGCCTCGTCGCCAAAGACATCGCTGTTTTGGAACGCAGGCGTCTCAGGCTGGTCAGCGGCTTCTTCGGTTGTCGACTTGGGAGCCTCGTCGAGCTCCGCAGTGGCTTCCTGCTCGGATATGACTTTGGAATCGGTCGTGGCGGCGATTTCGGTTTCGGCTTCTGCTGTTACCTCAATAGCGACTTCGATCTCTGCCTCGGGCTCGGGTTCCGGCGCGGCTTCAACCATGGCTTCGGGCTCGGGACGCTTAACGTGCTTAGGGCGCACGGCCTTGAGGTCCTTCTCGCCGCGCTTTTTCTTTTTGTAGGACTGCTTGGCTCCCTTGGCTGCCTTGGGCTTGTCCTCGCCCTTGGCAAGGGCGGCATCCCAGGTATCGTTGGCGATGACGGTGGCATACAGGCGACCGCCCTTAAAGACGGTCAGTCTAATGCAGTCGTCGAGCTCCTCGAGCAGCTCGCGCGTGGACTCGAAGCCCAGGTCATAAGCGGTCATGTCGCCGGCGGCGAGCGCCTCCTCGACCTGCGTCATAAACGTTTGCTTGCCGCACCCAATCGCGTCGCGCAGCAGACGATACAGATAGATGTGGTTGCCCAGCGATAGCGTGGGCGTAACTATTGTCTTGCTCATGGCAAATCTCCTCTATACACACCAAAGCATCTTACCATCGCACGGGCCTTGCCATCTCGTCGCCCAAGGTAAACGGGCGCGACCGTTGCCGGTTCGCGCCCGTTATGCAGGTCGGTTATCTATGAGAGACAAACGTGCTTAGTTGCCCGATGCCGTGTCTTGGCTCGAGCTGTCTGATGCCGTGCCGGAAGCGGTTCCGCTCGAGCTGTTGGTGTTGCTATTGTCGGTAGATCCCGTGCCCGATGCATTGCCGCTCGTCTGGTCGCCTGTGCTCGGTTGAGAGCCGTCAGTCGTTTGGCTTGAGTCGGTCGTGCTGGATTGCGTGCCGCCGCTGTTCGCAGAGGAATCAGCGCTCTGCGACTGATCGGGGGTGTTCGAGGACGAGTCGGTGGATGCGGAGGCGCCCTGCGAGTCGTCCTGCTGGCTTTGCGATTGACCGGTGTTATCCGCGTCGTGCTCGGTCGTGCGCGACGAAAGGATTGGCTCGGGACGCTCGCCCAGACCCTCACCGGCGGTGGTGATAAGGATGGCACCGGTGCAGGCGATGACCGCGACGATGGCGATGGCGATCGAGAAGATGATGACCTTCTTTTGCGTCTGGCTGCGCTCTGCCGCCGCCTTGGCGCGCAGGCTGTTGGGAGCGACGCGTGCCGTGGTCGCGCGCCCCGCAATCTGGCGCATCTCTTGCGTAGTCGCGGCGCCGCCCAGGTGCTCCTCGGCATTAAATTCAACGGGCTCATAGGCGCCGGCGGGGTAGTCGACGTCGGCGTGCGTACCTTTGAGGGCTTTGGCGCTGGCAGAGATAAAGTGGCGGTAGACCTGCGAGGACACAACGGTGATGACCGAGCTCACGGCGGCGCCGATCACCGATCCGGCGATACCGATTTTGGAAGCAAGCGCGACGCTCGTGGCGGCGGCTGCAGCGCCGGCGATGATTTGGGGAATGGAAATGTCGTCGAACAGGCCCTTTTTGGGCGCGATGGCCATGGTCTGTCCGATGGAATGGTTTTCGTGAACGCCGTTGTTGAGCGCGGCCGGTGTCATGACGCGTGTGCGCGGCGCGTCGGTGTACTTGGTTGTCATGCGGGACCCTCCCGGTGTAAATCTGCTTCGTTTCATGTAGCCATCAGGGTACCCACCAGATGTGAATCGTACGTGACATTTAACAGATACCATCAACTCATCAATAGCTCACCAAGTTGGTGGGATGCGGTTGCACCCGGCGGTTGAACTACAATAGGGCTTGCTAATTGTTGTGAATGGCGTCTACGCACGGGAGCATTCTTATGAATCTTCACCTTTCTCAGTCTGATGGCTTTTTGCGTGTGGCGGCGGCGTCGCCGCAGATTCGCGTGGCCGATGTCGAAGGCAATGCCGAGGTTGCGCTGGCGGCTGTTCGCGAGGCTACCGAGCGCGGCGTTCGCGCGCTGGTGCTGCCCGAGCTCAACTTGTGCGGCTATACCGCGGCCGACCTGTTCCATAACCGCACGCTGCTGCATGCCTGTGAGGCCGCTCTGGTACATATCCTCGACGAGACTCGTGAGCTGCCGATTGTCTTTACCATCGGTCTTCCCGTTGCAGTTGCCGAGAATATCTACAACTGCGCCGCCGTGTGCTGCGCGGGCGAGCTTTTGGGTCTTACGGCCAAAAAGTATCTGCCCAACTATGGCGAGTTCTACGAGCGCCGCTGGTTTGCTCCGGCGCCTGCGGATCCCGTGTGGGTTGAATTTGCCGGTCAGGGTCCGGTTCCGCTGGGTTCGGGGCTTGTCTGCCGCTGCTGTGATGAGGGCGCCGAGGACCTGGTGCTGGGCGTTGAGGTCTGTGAGGACCTGTGGGTGCCGGCGCCGCCTTCGACCGAGATGGCGCTTGCCGGTGCGACGGTGATTCTCAACCCCTCTGCTTCCGACGAGATCATCGGCAAGGCAGACTATCGCCGCAGCCTTATTTCTAACCAAAGCGCACGCCTGTACTGCGCCTATGCCTATGCAGACGCGAGCGAGGGCGAGTCCACGACCGATATGGTCTTTGCAGGCGAGAACCTTATCTACGAAAACGGCTCCAAGCTCGCCGCCACCAAACTGCTTACCTGCGATATGGCCGTCGCCGATGTCGATCTTGACCGTCTGGTTGCCGAGCGCCGTCGCTCGACGACGTGGACGCGCGCGGACGATGCGCCGGAGGCCACGACCGTTGAATTTTCGTTTGAGGGCGTGCTGGCAGACGAACCTGTCCTGCGCGATGCCTGCGATATCGACCGCGTTTTCCCTCGCGCGCCTTTTGTGCCGGCCGACCATGGTGATCTGGCCGAGCGCTGCGAGACCATCCTCGACCTGCAGACCGCCGGCCTCAAGACCCGCCTTGCCCATACGGGTACCAAGGCTGCGGTCATCGGTCTTTCGGGTGGCTTGGACTCCACGCTGGCACTGCTTGTGACCGTGCGTGCCTTCGATGCGCTGGAGCTGCCGCGCACCGGTATCACGGCCGTGTCCATGCCCGGCTTTGGCACGACGCATCGTACCAAGTCGAATGCCGAGTCGCTCGCTCACGACCTGGGTGTGAGCTTCCGCGAGGTTTCGATCCACGCGGCTGTGGAACAGCACTTCAAGGACATAGAGCACGATCCGACCGTGCAGGACGTGACCTACGAGAACAGCCAGGCCCGCGAGCGTACGCAGATTCTGATGGATCTGGCCAACCAGGCTGGCGGTTTTGTCATCGGCACGGGCGACTTGTCGGAGCTGGCACTCGGTTGGGCTACCTATAACGGCGACCACATGAGCATGTATGCCGTCAACGCGAGCGTGCCCAAGACGCTTGTGCGCCATCTGGTGCGTTATGCTGCCGATGTCTTTGGCGGGCGTATTGCCGAGACGCTGCTCGACATCCTCGATACACCGGTGTCCCCCGAGCTTCTGCCGCCCACGGGCGACGGCGAGATTGCGCAGAAGACTGAGGATTTGGTGGGCCCGTACGAGCTGCACGACTACTTCCTCTACTACCTGCTGCGTTTTGGCTTTGAGCCGGGCAAGATCTACCGCATGGCGCTCAAGAGCTTCGAGGGCGTCTACGACGCCAAGACCGTCCACACGTGGTTGCGTACGTTCTACCGTCGCTTCTTTGCTCAGCAGTTTAAGCGCAGCTGCCTGCCCGATGGTCCCAAGGTGGGCTCGGTGACGCTCAGCCCGCGCGGCGATTGGCGTATGCCGAGTGACGCCAGCTCGCGTCTGTGGCTTGCGCAGATCGATGCGCTCAATGCAATTGACTAAGGTTGGCTAAATTGAACCAATACGAGGGTTGCAAGCGTTACACTTTTGCAATCTGATGGCCCGTATCGCGCGGCGCTCTTGTCGGAGCGCCGCGTTTTTCATATCGAAAGGTGGCACCATGCAGGCATCGCAGCGTCTCGACCGCTTTGGCGCGGAGGTCTTCGCCTCGCTCAACAACAAACTGCTCGCGCTGAAGGCTCAGGGCAAGACCATTTACAACATGAGCGTGGGCACGCCCGACTTTAAGCCGTACGACCACGTGGTCGAGGCGCTCACGCAAGCAGCCAAAGATCCCGAGATGTGGAAGTATGCCCTGCGTGACCTGCCCGAACTCAAGCAGGCCGTGTGCGATTACTATGAGCGTCGCTTTGGTGTCTCCGGCATTACGCCGTCCATGGTGCAGTCGTGCAACGGCACGCAGGAGGGCGTGGGCCATTTGGGCCTGGCCCTGCTCGATCCGGGCGACACTATTTTGGTTCCCGATCCGTGCTACCCGGTCTTTGAGGCGGGTGCCAAGATCGCCGATGCCAAGCTCGAGTACTATCCGCTGGTTGCCGAGCACAATTACCTGCCCTATGTGGCGGGCATCGATCCCGAAGTGGCCGACCGCGCCAAGTATATGATCGTGTCGCTGCCCGCCAACCCGGTGGGCTCGGTGGGCACGCCCGAGATCTACGAGGAGATCATCGCTTTTGCCCGCGAGCACGACCTGCTCATCGTCCATGACAACGCGTACTCCGACATCGTGTTCGACGGCGAGCCGGGCGGCAGCTTCTTGCAGTATCCCGGTGCGCTCGAGGTGGGCGTTGAGTTCTTCTCGCTCTCCAAGTCGTTTAACGTCACCGGTGCTCGCATCGGCTTTTTGGTCGGCCGCGAGGACGTGGTCTCTGCCTTTGCCAAGCTACGCAGCCAGATCGACTTCGGTATGTTCTTCCCGATCCAGAAGGCTGCTATCGCCTGCCTGAACGGTCCGCGTGATGAGGTCGAGGCGCAGCGTTTGAAGTACCAGGAGCGTCGCGATGCCCTGTGCGACGGTCTTGAGGGCCTGGGCTGGGAGCGTCCCAACGCGCATGGCTCCATGTTTGTGTGGGCCAAGCTTCCCGGTGGTCGCACCGATTCCATGACGTTTTGCGAGGAGCTCATGGAGAAGGCCGGTGTTGTGGTGACGCCGGGCGCGAGCTTTGGTCCTTCGGGCGAGGGACACGTGCGTATGGCGCTGGTTTTGCCGCCCGACCAGATCGCTTTGGCTGTCGAGGCCATCCGCGAAGCGGGCCTGTATTAGAAAGCTATTTCGGCTCGTCAATAGCTCGAAACCGATTTCGTGCAGTTATTTTACGAATTCTGCAAATAATTTCGGCAAACGGTCGATATTTGGCTGCGAATAGGAGCATAATCAAAGTCCCGATTGGATGTATTGGGATTACGGCAAGCCGCTCGGGTCGTTCCCGGGCGGCTTGTTTGTGGAGAGAGATGGGAGTTTCTAATGGTTAACGAGAAGAAGGTCGCTATTGTCGGCTGCGGTTTCGTCGGTTCGTCTTCGGCGTTCGCGCTGATGCAGAGTGGTCTGTTCTCCGAGATGGTTCTCATCGACGTGGACAAGAACCGCGCTGAGGGTGAGGCTCTGGATATTGCGCACGGCATGACGTTTGCCGAGCCGATGAAGATCTACGCTGGCGATTATTCCGATGTCGCCGACGCCGCCATGATCGTCGTCACCGCTGGCGCTGCCCAGAAGCCCGGCGAGACCCGCCTGGACCTGGTCAACAAGAACGTTAACATCTTTAAGTCCATTATCCCCGAGATTAAGAAGTCCGGCTTCGACGGCATTCTGCTCATCGTCTCCAACCCGGTCGACGTTCTGACCTACGCCGCCATCAAGATGTCCGGCCTGCCCGAGGGCCATGTCATCGGCTCCGGTACCGTGCTCGACACCGGCCGTCTGCAGCAGATGCTCGGCGCTCACGTCGAGGTTGACCCGCGCGATGTCCAGGCCTATGTCATGGGTGAGCACGGCGACTCCGAGTTTGTCGCTTGGTCCAGCGCCCAGGTTGCCGGCGTGCCGCTGAACACCTTCTGCGAGCTTCACGGTCATCTGGAGCATGAGGCTGCCGAGAAGCGCATCGCCGAGGACGTCAAGAACTCCGCCTACACCATCATCGAGAAGAAGCACGCCACCTACTACGGCGTCGCCATGGCCGTTAAGCGCATCTGCACTGCCGTCATGCGCGATGAGCAGACCGTTCTGCCCGTTTCCTCGCTCATGGTGGGCGAGTATGGCCTGTCCGATCTTGCCATCTCCATGCCGACGGTCGTTGGCCGCGACGGCGTTGTCTGCCGCGTCCCCGTGCCGCTGAACGATGGCGAGCAGCATGAGCTCACCGCCTCTGCAAAGGCCCTCAAGGACATCATCGACAGCGTCGACTTCTTCTGCTAAATCAAGCTTGCTAGAGCAAAAAGTTACAATGAAGGCGTCCGGGTCCACACGGCCCGGGCGCCTTTTTGGTGCAAGGTAACCTGACCCCAATGCACCATAGTTGATGGGAGGGCCATGTCGGATTCGCCTAATTTTTTGACCTATGCCCAGACGGCGTTTGATCCGTTTGAGGAGAGGCCGTTCTGCGCGGTGGATAGCCTCGTCTTTGCGTGGTTGTCCTATTTGCGTTTGCCGGGTGATATGGCGGAGCTGACGAACTGGCAGGGCCTAGACGTACGCGAGCTGCTGCGTGCCGAGTGCTACCGGGACATGATTGACGACTTGTGGGATCCAGAGGGGAGCAGGGCCTTGTTGGAGGCCGTGGCAGCAAGCCCTCGCTACCGTGGCGTGCACGTTTGCGGCTATCGTGCCGTGAGCGATGTGGTGGCGACAGAGCAGTTTGCAGCCATGGCGTTCCGGTTTCCGGCGGGGTTTAGCTATCTTTCCTTCCGGGGGACCGACAGCACGATTGTGGGCTGGAAAGAGGACTTTAACATGGCGTTCCGGTATCCTGTGCCGGCCCAGGAATCCGCGGCGCGTTATGTGGACGAGGCGGCGGATGCGATTGACGGGCCGCTTTTGTGCGGAGGTCATTCCAAGGGTGGAAACCTTGCGGTGTACGGTGCGGCGATGTGCTCCGATGTCGCCCGTGCGCGAATCGAACGGGCGTATTCCCATGATGGTCCGGGTTTCGTCGAGGAGTTTCTGAACGGCAACGCCTTTGCCGATCTTTCCGGTCGAATCGACAAGACGCTACCTCGGTCGTCGATCTTTGGCATGATGTTCGAGACGCAGGAGGACTATGCCATCGTTGAGAGCACCGAGTTCAGTCTGCTGCAGCACAATCCCTTTAGCTGGGTGGTTGATGGTCGCGACTTCGTGTACTGTGAGCGCCTGTCCGCCGGTGCTCGATACGTTGATGGCTCCATTCGCGAGATGCTGCTTGCAGTTTCGCCTAGCGAGCGCGAGCGTTTTGTAGATGCGTTGTTCTCCGTGTTTGAGGCTACGGGTGCTGAGCGGTTTGCGGATATCGCTGGGAATCTGCGCGAGAGCCTGCCCGTGATGCTCCAGGCTGCGCAAGGGTTTGACAAGGATACGCGACGCTTTGTCTCGCAGACCATCGTGGCAATTCTTAAGTGTGCGCTGCTGCCCAAACGACCCCAGATCGACATGCCCGCCGCCGGCAAGAGTTTGGCAGAACAGCTCGAGGCTTGGCAGTCCGAGCTCCTGCGCTAGCCATTGGTGCAAAGCAACCTGTCCCCGATGCACCAATCTTCGATGCGCCTGGGGCGGGCTCGACCGCTATACTGGTTCGTGCCGAAATCGATCTAGAACGGAATGCCGTATATGAAAATCAATCACGCGATTCTGCATATCCTGGACTTTGACTCTGCCGTCAACGTTATGAGCCAGCGCGAGCTCGATACCGAAAGCCGTGCCGTGCGCAATTTCGTAACCACGCATCTGCGCCGTGCACGCACCTCGGCCGACAATAAACGCGCCACGTTTGCCGAGAACTCTGCGTTTGGCGGCGAGCTCAAGGGCTATTTCTTTGGCGAGCGCGAGTTCGTGGACCTGTCGCAGCAGATTGCGGAGTTTATCTCTTCCGAGCTCACCAAAGCCGAGAAAGCCGAGTCCACCGACGTGCTCGTGGCCGATTTTGACGACGATGAGGATGCCCGCTGGTTTGCCGTGATGCTGCTGGGCTCCAAGCAGGCTTTTATGCACGAAGTGGGCCGTGAGGAGGGGGAGGTGCGCAACGACATCGCGCGCCACTACGCCATTCTGCCGAACCCCTCGCAAAAGGTGCCGAGCTATGCCATCGTGCGCGCAAGCACCATGGAGATCGGCTACGTGGACAAGAAGCGCAAGATTGCCGGCGAGGATCGCATGCTCATTCCCGACGGCCTGCTGCAATGCGACACGGGCGTTTCGGGTAAGGAGGTCATCGACACGGTGACGCGCGTGGTCGAGGAGGTCGCTGAAGAGCACGGCGCCAACACGGCCGTAGCGCTCGCCAAGGTCAAAGCCGCCGTTGCCGAGAAGGTTGAAGACGACGAGGAGCTGCCGCCTTGGGATATCGTCGATGAGGTCTTTGAGGACGAGCCGGTTATCAAGGAGAGCGTGCGTGCGGCGCTGACCGAGGAGAAGGTGCCCGAGCGCGTGCCCGTGGAGCGCAAGCAGGTCGAACGCGCGGCCGTGCGCAATCACAAGATTCGTACCGACACGGGCATCGAGATCACGTTCCCGTCGGAGTACAGCACGAACACCGACTACATCCAGTTCTTCAACGAGCCCGACGGCCGCATCTCCATCGAG
>OIWQ01004714.1_pt1 | contig 10674 bp, 7 predicted proteins | sample 1587571 | NCBI WGS metagenome assembly OIWQ01 (sample SAMEA3888910, study PRJEB22519) | human gut metagenome | biome: human gut; feature: human-associated habitat; material: faeces | place: Denmark | collected 2010 | reverse complement strand
CTGTGCAAGGCCGTGGTGAAGAACGAGCGCTACTTTGATGAGTTCGCCATCTACGAGACCGCCCAGGTGTTCCGGGATGAGAACTACACCACTCCCTATGATCCCCGCGAGAAGCTGCCCTCCCAGCGCAAGCATGTGGCCGGTGCCTTCGTCTGCGGCGGCAAGGACGTGACCACCCTGTTCCGCAAGGCCAAGGGCGTGCTGGAAATGATGCCCCGCTACACCCACATGGAGGGCTTCACCCTTAAGCAGGTGGAAAAGCCCGTGTGGGCCGACAACGTGGTGTGGCTGAACGTCTATCTGGGCGAGGAGCGCATCGGCGATCTGGCCCTGCTCAGTAAGAAGGTGTCCATGGAGTGCGGCATCAAGAACCTGAACGTCATGCTCTTTGAGCTGGATCAGGATTGCCTGAAGCCCTTCCGCTCCCGCACCAACAGCTTCACCCACCTGCCGGAGTACCCCATGACGGAGTACGATATCTCCGTGCTGCTGCCCGGCGAGGTGAAGTGGGAGGACGTGGCCCAGACCATCCGGGGCGTCAAGAGCGAGCTGTTCCACGGCGCGCACTTCGTGGACGAGTACCGGGGCAAGCAGGTGCCCGACGGCAAGAAGTCCGTCACCGTCCGCCTGGCCATCGGCTCCAAGGAAAAGACCCTGACCTCCGCCGAGATCGAGGACGTGGCTAACGGTGTCATCAACAAGCTGGTGAAGCGCTTCGGCGCGGAGCTGCGCTCCAAGTAAAGGATTCTATATAAAACAGGAAGCCGGCTATTGGCCGGCTTCCTGTTTTATCTCGTTGTCAGAATGCTTACTCCACCGTGACGCTCTTGGCGAGGTTCCGGGGCTTGTCGATATCGCAGCCCCGCTCCAGCGCGATGTAGTAGGCCAGCAGCTGCAGGGGCACTACGCCCAGCTGGGGCAGCAGCATGGCTTCCGTCTCCGGCACGGTCAGCACGTTTTTCACCCGGCTGTGCATCCGCTCCGTTCCGGCGGCGGTGGTCAGCGCCAGCACGTTGGCGCCCCGGGCCTGCACCTCCACCACGTTGCTCATGGCCTTGTCAAACAGGGGCATATACGTGGCGGCGGCGATCACCGGCGTGCCCTCCTCGATGAGAGAGATGGTGCCGTGCTTCAATTCGCCGGAGGCATACGCCTCGGAGTGGATATAGGAAATTTCCTTCAGCTTCAGGCTGCCCTCCAGCGACAGGGCGTAGTCCAGGTTCCGTCCAATGAAAAACACCTGATCGTGTCCGGCCAGCTCTCTGGCGGCGGCCTGAATGTACCCGGTGTCGGAGAGAATTTCCTCCATCTGATGGGGGAGCGCCTGAATGCCCTGCACCATGGCGGTATAGGTTTCCAGATCGATGGTGCCCATAATGTCGCCGAAGTACAATCCCAGCAGGTTCAGCACCACCATCTGGGTGCTGTAGGCCTTGGTGGTGGCCACGGCGATCTCCGGGCCTGCCCAGGTGTACAGCACGTCGTCGGACTCCCGCGCGATGGAGGAGCCGACCACATTGACGATGGAGAGAATGCGGGCGCCCCGCTTCTTGGCTTCCCGCAATGCGGCCATGGAGTCCAGCGTCTCGCCGGACTGGCTGATGACGATCACCAGATCGCCGGGGCCGATGATGGGGTCGCTGTACCGGAACTCGGAGGCAAGACACACCTCCACGCTGCGGCGCAGCATCCGCTCCAGATTGTACTTGCCCACCATGCCCACATGGTAGCTGGAGCCGCAGGCCACAATAAAGATGCGGCCGATATCCCGAATTTCCCGGTCGGTCATGGTCAGGTCGCTGAGCACCACACGGCCCTCCTGAATGCGGCCAGTGATGGCCTTGGAAATGGCGGTGGGCTGCTCGAAAATTTCCTTCAGCATGAAGTGGGCATAGCCGCCCTTTTCCGCCGCGTCCACGTCCCAGTCGATGTAGTGGCGCTCCTTTTCCACCGGGCGGCGGCGCTCGTCATAGATGCGGATGCCAACCGCGGACACCACGGCCAGCTCGCCGTCGTCCATGTACACCACGTTCCGGGTGTGCCGCAGCAGCGCCGTCACGTCGGAGGCAATGAAGTTCTCCCCCTCGCCGTAGCCCAGCAGCAGCGGCGCGTCCTTCCGGGCGGCGATGAGCCGATCCGGCGTGTCGGCGCACAGGATGCCCAGCGCGTAGGTGCCCTCCACCGCGGAGAGCATACTGGTGACGGCCTCGAACACGTCGCGGCTGTCCCGGTAGTACCAGTCCAGCAGCTGGGCCACCACCTCGGTGTCCGTCTCGGAGCGGAAGGTATAGCCCTTTTCCAGCAGCTTCTTTTTCAGCTCCGCGTAGTTTTCGATGATGCCGTTGTGCACCACGGCGAAGCGGCCGCTCTCGCTGACCTGCGGGTGGGCGTTGGTGTCGTTGGGCTCGCCGTGGGTGGCCCAGCGGGTATGGCCGATGCCGATAACGCCGGGCATGGTCTTGCCCTCGTCCGTCAGGTCGGCAAGCGCCTGCAAACGGCCCTTGGCCTTCTGCACACGCAGACCGTCCGGGCCGCACACGGCCATACCGGCGGAGTCATAGCCCCGATATTCCAGCCGGCGCAGTCCCTCCAGCAGCAGCGGCGCGGCCTGCTGCGTTCCTACATATCCTACGATTCCACACATAGTGTCGTACCTCCTGATACAATATAAAATATCAAAAGGACAAACGCGCAGTGATCTGTCACTTCTTCTCCGGCGGCAGCGGCTTTGTTTTGCGGTCGCCCGCATATTTGTCCGCTGCCTGACGTACCCGAAGGCGGTACGGGAGAGCACCCGCCGAATACTTCGATACTCTCTCCTCCTCGTCGTCCTGCCCTGTGGGCAGGCGCTGGCGCTCTGTGTCGGATGTGGTGTTCCGAAAGTCCTCCTTTCGCTCTGCGCTGGGGCGGTGGAAGCGCCCCTTCTTTATTTTATATAAAAGCGGCCACGGATGTGACCAATTTTATTGCGTTTGGCAATATTTTTTCAAAAAACGTCCATACTCCATTCAAAAGGAGTTGATCGTTTATGATAACCGCGTTTTTCCGCACGGTGCTGCTGTACGCGCTGCTGATCGTGGGTCTGCGGCTCACCGGAAAGCGGCAGATCGGCCAGCTGGAGCCCATTGAATTCGTTCTGATGATGCTGCTCAGCGACCTGGCGTCGGTACCGATGCAGGACTTCGGCCTGCCGCTGTTGCAGGGCATCATCCCCATTGCCACACTGCTGGCGCTCAGTACGCTGCTCAGCGGCATCAGTCTGCTGAGCGTCCGGTTTCGCTCCCTCATCTGCGGCGAGCCTACCATCATCGTCCGGGACGGCGTTTTGCAGCAGACCGCCATGAAGCGCAGCCGCCTGACGCTGGACGAGGTGCTGGAGGAACTGCGGGTGCAGGGCGTATCCTCCCTTGCCGACGTGAAATACGCCGTGCTGGAGACCAGCGGCCAGCTGAGCGTGCTGCTCCGGGCCGACGTACAGCCCGCCACCCCCAAGCAGATGGGGTTGAAGGTGGACGACGACGTGTTCCTGCCGGTCATCATCATCGACAACGGGCGGCTGATGGGGAAGAACCTGCAAAAAATGGGGCTGGACGACAAGTGGCTGCAAAAGCAACTGAAAGCCCACAAGGCCCATCGGGTGCAGGACGTGTTCCTGATGACGGTGGATCGGGGCGGCAGCGTGGTGCTGGCGAAGAAGGAGTCGGTGAAATGAAGGCACTCCGTGTTGCCATTCTGACGCTGGTGCTGCTGATGGCTGCCGGGCTTGCCAACAGCGTCTATCTCACCGCCCGGTGCGATGACTGGACGGCCCGGCTGAACGCCGTGACCTCTGCCGCCGAAAGCGGCGACTGGGACACGGCGCGGCGGGAGATGGCCGCTCTCCAAGCCGACTGGCGGGAGAAGCAGAGCTATCTCCACATCACTCTACAGCACGAGGAGATCAACGAAGCCGATACCCTGCTGCACCAGTGCGCCCTGTACGTGAGGGAGCAGGATAACGACGCCCTCTCCGACGCGGCGGTACAGCTGGCGCTGGAGTTCGACCGTCTGGCGGAGCTGGAGCAGCTGAGTATTAAGAATGTGCTGTAGGCGGTGAACCACCGGTAGAGATCCGTAGGGGCGGACGACTCTGTCCGCCCTAACGGTCATGCAGCAGTCATCGTTGGGGGCGGACAGAGTCGTCCGCCCCTACAAAATGTCAAAGCGCCCTCCTTACTTTTCGTTCAGCAGCTTGTTCAGCTCCGACATAAAGGTGTTGATATCCTTGAACTGGCGGTACACGCTGGCGAAGCGGACGTAGGCCACCTCGTCGGCGGCTTTCAGCTTCTCCATGACCTTTTCACCGATGACCTCGGTGCTGGTCTCCCGCTCCAGCGAGTTTTGCAGCTCCTGCTCGATCTCGGTGGCCATGCGCTCCATGTCCGCCACGGGGACGGGCCGCTTTTCGCAGGAGCGCTGGATGCCCCGCAGCACCTTGCTGCGGTCGAAGCTCTGGCGGCTGCCGTCCTTTTTGATGACCACCATGGGCAGACTTTCCACCGTTTCATAGGTGGTAAAGCGCTTTTCGCACTTCAGGCATTCCCGGCGGCGGCGGATGCTGCTGCTCTCGTCAGCGGGGCGGGAGTCCACCACCTTGCTTTCCTTATATCCGCAATAGGGGCATTTCATCTCTTTGCTCCTCCTGTTTCTCCCGGCGTGCTGCGCCGGGGCATTGCACACGTAGATAGTATACCATAGAAATACAAGATGTGGTAGTCCTTTTTTCGTTTTTTTCCTGTGTGTTGCGGCGCGGGGCGGCACTTGCGGCGGGGGACGGGCATAGGATAGAACAGCCCCTGCGCAGGCAATTGGCGCGGGGGCGTATAAACCGGCGGCAGGCCGGGGACAATGGAAGTGACCTGATACATGTTGGGTACTTCCAGCGCGGCGGGCCTTTGGACCCGGCGCGAGACGATACGGAGTGTGAACTTTGTGGATACAACTGTCAAGCGCGGAGAGATCTATTACGCCGACCTCAGCCCGGTGGTGGGCAGCGAGCAGGGCGGCGTCAGACCGGTACTGATCGTGCAGAACGACACGGGAAACCGCCACAGCCCCACGGTGATCGCGGCGGCCATCACCTCGCAGATGGGCAAGGCCAAGCTGCCCACACATATCGAGCTTCAGGCCATGCGGTATGGTCTGCCCAAGGAGTCGGTGATCCTGCTGGAGCAGGTGCGCACGCTGGATAAGCAGCGTCTGCGCCAGCGGATGGGGCAGGTGGACAGCGACGTGATGGAGCGGGTGGACGCGGCCATAGCCGTCAGCTTTGGCCTGTCCCAGTCCCGGCTGGTGTGAAAGAGACCGTCCCGGCGGGACGGTCTTTTTTTCACGGTTCGACGGGAAACCCGACTCTGTCATTCCGAGACAGTGACCGATGTCACTGTCGTGGGAATCCGTAACTCGGCCCCCTTGTGTAAAGGGGGCTGTCAGCGCAAAGCGCTGACTGGGGGATTGTTCCCGTAATGGACAACCCCTCCGTCAAAAATCAGAGATTTTTGCCACCTCCCCTTACACAGGGGAGGCTTTGGAAACGGATTGCCACGCCAGTCTGCGGACTGGCTCGCAATGACAGGCTTTTTCGACAGCCTGAATATGCCACCGGCATATTTTCTTAACGTGTCGACCCTCTCCGTCAACGCTTCGCGTTGCCACCTCTCCCAAAGGGAGAGGCAAGGGCAGGCCGCCCCACAGCCGTTTAACGTACCCGCTGCGTACATCGTGCGAACCGGCACGCAAGGACAGATTTTCCACACGTCTTACCGTTGAACAGCATCCAGCTTTTTCCATACGACAATAAAACTTTCGTAAAACTCATCATTTTTGCACATACAAACATTGACTTTTCTGTCGGCTATTGGTATACTGACAATACATATGGGGTATTGCCCGCGCTGTGCTGCGTTCCATAGGCCGTGTTTCTTCTGGCGTGGAAAACGGGCCGTGTGTGCGATGGAACGCGGCAGGGGGAGAGCATGTCTTCAGATGCAATATTTTAATGAAAGGAAGAGGTATTCTTAATGAAGAAAAGAATCACAGCGCTGCTGCTCTGCCTGGTGATGGTGTTCAGCCTGATCCCCACCACCGTCTGGGCGGCAAGCAACAGTACCGTTGTGCTGCATCCGTCCGTCAACAATACTGTGACGGGTGTCAAGGTCAAGGTCAACGATATGATCGATGGTTATTCCATTACGAAGATCAGAGGCTACGACATCACCGTTGATCTAGGCAAGTACAACGTCAACAACGGCACTTTCAGACTGCCCTACGCAAAGGATATCTGGGAAGGTGTTGACAATAACAAGGTTGACTACATCTCCTGGGCCGGAAGCGGCAGCAACCAACGCAGCGAAGGTGGAAATGCCCTGCTTGCCAACGGCAAGAACACGGCATACTACTATTTCAAAGGCGCACCCGTTCTGCTGACTTTCACGCTGAACTATGACGCCAACGGCGGCAACGGCGCACCGGCCAGCCAGACCTACAAGGCGACCTCTCAGTATGAGAAGTCCTATACCTTCACCATTTCCTCGCAGACGCCGACTCGTGAGGGCTATAACTTCTTGGGTTGGAACACCGACAAGAATGCTGCTACGGCCAGCAAGCAGCCCGGCAACACGATCGTTGTGAATAACAACAATAATCCCACCACGCTGTATGCGGTTTGGGAGGAGAAGGCTCCTGTTACGCCTGATGATCCCAAAGTGGGCGAGAACTTTGACTTTAGCAAGGACATTGTCAAGGTCATTTGCGAGACTACCGACACGCACAATGACAGCTATGGTCTGAAGAACGGCTATTACAGTGTGAGTGATAAGAAGTAGTTGGCGAACGGCAACTGGCAATGCAAGATCACCATTGACCTGGATGGGTATTTTGCGCTTTACAATAGCAAGCATACCGGTCATACCCGCGATATGAATCATATAGACGCGACTACCACAATGGCGATATACCCGACCTGGTTTGCGAATACTGGGAATTGGATTTTTGTGGGAACTAATACTGAGCCCGCTAAGATTTTCGTTAAGTGCGATGCCACCCAGCCCGAGGGCCCCGGCGAGAACGATACGCCCACCATGGCTGAGCTGCTGACGGTCGAGTGCGTGACTGCGGACGCCAAGCATACTCCCAAGTCTGCGCAGTATGACATCGTGGACAAGGGTACGCTTACTCAGGCGACTGATACCACCTGGACTTACACCGTCACTCTGAACAGAACCACCTACATCGGCAAGTTTAATGGGGAAACCAAGACTGCGCACACAGATAAGGCCCCCAACGATGTGATTACGCTCACTTGGAATTGGGAAAATGGAAAGTGGACTAAGGGCTTTGACGAAAACCCCGTGATCAAGTGCGAGTGCAAGACTGAGATCGAGCCTCCCACGGATGGCCCCACCGATGATGACGTGAAGGCCGCGCTGGGCAATGTGACTGTGACGGTCAAGTGCATCAACCCCGGCACCAAGCACACTTCTTGCGCCTACGGGGTACTGGGCGGCAACGATGGCTATCAGCTGACGAAGAATAAGGACGGCACGTATAATGTCGTGCTGAATGCTGCTCCCTTTGTGAAGGCTTATTCTTCTGGCGCGCAAACCCAGAAACAGGCACATGAGCTTGTCAGTGCCGCTACCCTGACCTGGGTTCTGACCTTTGATAAGGAATCCGGCAAGTGGGTCGGCAAGCCTAAGGAAGCTGGCGTGGACGACATCATTCAGACCGCTCACCGCGTCCCTGTCCATGTTGTGATCTATCGCAACGGCGATACCTCCCAGGCTTACGCTGATATCGCGCTGAATTCCGAGCTGCCCGGCACGGTCATCGACCTGACCAAGCTGAAGATCGGCGACTATTACCAGGGCGACGTTGAATTCTACGGCTGGTATAACGACGGCAAGTGGAATGAGTACACGAAGGACCTTGCCAATCCTCCCGCCGGTCTGGAGAGGATCACCGTCAACGGCTGGACGAACCTGAAGTGCATGGTCTATGACCTTGATAAGGTTGTCTACTTCCAGTCCGCTGAGGATCTGGCTGCTTACCAAAAGGATCACAGCAAGAACGATGGCCTGCTGTACACCACCACCGTGCGCAGGGGTACGACTCTGCCCACCGCAGACGCTCCCGCTGCCACCCGCGAGGGTTACACCTTCCAGTACTGGAGCCGCGAGGGTCAGTATCAGGATGTGACCGGCCAGACCGTGTCCGGCTGGACGAACCTGTACGCCGCGTGGACGCCCAATACCGATACCCCCTACAAGGTGGAGCACTATAAGCAGAAGCTGGACGGCACGTATGTGAAGGCTGATACGGATGAGCTGACCGGCACTACCGATACCCGCGCTACTGCCGTAGCCAAGAGCTACACCGGCTTTACTGTGGATAAGACGGTAGAGGGCACGGTGGAATCCGGCATCATCGCCGGTGACGGCAGCCTTGTGCTGAAGCTGTACTACACCCGCAACAGCTATATCATTTCTTCTGACCTGCGCATCAATGGCGGCGACGCCAATCTGGCGGACGGCAAGACCTATCCCTGGTCTTACCGCTATGGCGGCAAGTTCGAGGAGACCATCGACTATACGGAGATGTTCGATGCTCTGAAGACCAGAGCGATGAAGGTCGATGAGGCTAACGGCCCTGTCGATTCCGTTGTCACCCTGTGCTTCCCCGGCGACTACCCTGCCACTGCCAAGAAGTTGTTTAACGACACGATTCTGACCTACGGTCAGGATGGCGGCGGTTGGAATCCCGGCAACAAGAACACCGCACCCATCTGGGGCTTTGCCACCAACGTCTACGCTGTGACCTTCAATTACAAGGATGATAAGACTGCAACGGCGACCCAGAATGTTGAGTACGGCAACATGGCGACCGAGCCTCAGAAGGTCGACAGACCCGGCTATCGTTTCCTCGGCTGGTTCACGGAGGATGGTAAGGCGTTCGACTTCAGCACCCCCATCACCAAGTCCATGACCCTGACCGCCAAGTGGGAGATCGTTAACATCAACGCTTATATCATTCCCATTACCTCCGATGGCACTCAGCTTGTTGGAGCTGGCTTTGATATGGCGCTGAATACCACCACGCTGGGTCGTGTTGGCCTGCCGGGCTATGAGGATGAAGACGCTGTGCGTATCCACTTTGCGACGTTTGCTTCCAGCGCCGGTCTCGCCGATGCTGGTGATTACTTCCCCGGCACGGATCCGCTCGTTGTTAAGGCAGTTGCGGATCTGAAGAATGGCCTCGAGCGCCGCTTCGCCGCTGGTGTTAACGAAGCTAAGGCGGATGGCATCATGAGCAAGACCAACTGGACATACCTCCATGTTGGTGAGCTGGACGACGAGGACGACACCAATTTCCTGAGTGGCAATCTGGTGTTCTATTCCGCCCGGTTCGTAACGGAAGATAGTGAACATGTGACCGGCATGCCCAATGCGGAATATACGCATAATGCCGTCGCCGTCTATGATTACTATCTCGATGGCGAGACGATCACTATCCCTGATGCTGTCCCTGAACGCTATGGTTATGACTTCCTGGGCTGGAGCGTAAAGGCTGTTCCCGCGGAGAATGACAAGCTGCTCAAGGCTGGTGACACCGTTACCGTCGATGGCGATGTGGTGTTCACCGCTCAGTGGAAGCTGAAGGAGTACACCGTGAGCTTCGATTCCAAGGGCGGCACCAAGGTGGATTCCCAGATCGTCGAGCACGGCAGCACGGCTACTAAGCCCGGAAACCCCCACAGAAACGACTATACGTTCAAGGGTTGGTATCTGGATGGCAAGAAGTTCGACTTCAGCACCCCCATCACCGGTGACATTACCCTCGTCGCCAGATGGGCCACCAAGACCTCCGGCGGCAGCAACGGCAGCAGCGACACGACTACCAAGGACAACGGCAAGACCGTTCAGTCCGGTAAGACCTTCGACGGCGGCATCGCCCTGTACGTCGGTCTGTCCGTCCTGTCTGCTACCGGCTCCGCGCTGGTCATCACCAAGAAAAAGCGCGGCTAATTCCTAGCTGCGGCTGAAATAAGAACGCTCCCCATCGGGGAGCGTTTTTATGTGCTTTTTTCATGTTTTACATTCGCAGCAGCAGTTCCTTTTCCACCACCTTGCCGCCCTGCAGGTACACCCTTGGTACCCGCTTGCTGACGGCGCAGGTCAGCTCGTAGGGGATGGTGCCCGCCAGCGCTGCCAGGTCGTCCACACGTGCACGGCGGCCGAAAATTTCCACCTCGTCCCCCACCTGCACGCCGGGCAGCTCCGTCAGGTCGATCATGCACATATCCATGCAGATGCGGCCCCTTTGGGGTGCCGGGCCGTCCGCCGTCATCATGGCGCAGCGGTCGGACAACACCCGGAAAAATCCGTCGGCGTAGCCGTAGGGCACCACGCCCATGCGGGTGGTGCGCGGCGTGGTGAACAGCCGTCCGTAGCTGATATCTACCCCCGGCGCGTAGGTCTTGATGGTGCTGATGGTGGTTTTCAGCGTCATCACCGGTACGAGCCCCAGCGCTTTGGCCGCCTCGGTGCAGCCGTACAGCAGAATGCCGGGCCGCACCATGTCCAGATACGTCTCCGGATACGCCGCTACCGCGCCGGAGTTGGCGCAGTGCCGGATGGC